>ERZ1034984.2438-NODE-2438-length-14911-cov-7.855008_pt1 | contig 14911 bp, 15 predicted proteins | sample MGYA00520589_ERZ1034984 | MGnify/ENA primary metagenome ERZ1034984 (study PRJEB33766, sample SAMN09781790) | gut metagenome | biome: gut microbiome | host: Homo sapiens | place: Madagascar | study: EMG produced TPA metagenomics assembly of the PRJNA485056 data... | reverse complement strand
ATCCTTATTTTATATACTGTTATATATTTTAACATTTTATTTTAGGAAACTCAATACTGCCATACATTTCCAACATATTTTTCTTTTTGCATGGTAATACTAGAATCATGTAAAAGGAGGAATGCATATGAACACAAAATGTTTAGATTATACGCTACTAACAATTGCAATTATCGGTGCTATCAACTGGGGATTAATTGGTTTTTTCCGTTTTGATTTAGTTGCCTTTTTATTTGGAAACATGAGCTGGCTTAGCCGTATTGTATATGGAATTGTAGGAATCAGTGGTCTGTATCTATGTAGCGCTTTCGGACGTATTCGTTCCATGAACGAAGCCTGAGCCTATTACTTTCTTAGCATTCTAAAAGGGGTTATTGCCTGGCAACAACCCCTTTCTCTTCTGTATTCTACAATGAAATAATAATCTTACTTCTTACATATTCAGGTAAATCTGCTTCATTTTTCGAAACACTCAAAACAAAGTTCACATGGAACATTTCTCCAATTTCTTGGAGTTTCGTGATTGCACGACATATTTCATCCTCTTTTACCTGTGCAATGGTAAGGAAACTATCTAAGAACATTTCTTCTAAGTCATGATCCTGAGAAACTATTCCACAGATAAATCCCATAAATTCATCACAATTTGTTATAAGATAATCCGAAATATCAATAAGGCGAACTGCTTTATTCAACTCATACATATGCCTGGCACTTTTGTCCAGATATACTATATTTCCGCTTGCAGATGATACATCCTGATTCACCCGATCTAACAAATGCTTTGTCTTTCCTTTTCCCTTTTCACCGGCTATAATTTGTACCATAACAATCTCCTCCCAATCTTTGTTTGTTTTGTATAGGAACGATTCTTATTATGTGTACATTATAGTATATATTTACAGATAATTCAACGACTATTTCAAGGTTTCCTGTAACAATTCTGTCATTTCATGGTACAAATTGTTACGACTATCTGCTTTAAATACAATTGAAATATATGGTATTTCATCACCCTTTTTACTATAAAGAACCAAACAGTAACCGGCATCATTGGTAGTACCTGTCTTTCCACCAATTACATTGATTCCTTCCGGTGCTTCTTCTTCGCCTTTTAAGTACTTATTTGTAGTTGCCCAGTCTTTTACCACTGCTTCACCTGAAGAATTTACAAAATTTGCTGTATGATTTTGTGTATTAATCAATTGTACAAATCGTTCATCCTGAACGGCAGCATTAAAAATTAAGTACATGTCATAAACGGTGGTATAATGTTCTTCATTCTGAAGTCCATTGGCATTCACAAAATGAGAATTTGTAGCTCCAAGGGCTAATGCTTCCTGATTCATCAGGTTTGCAAATTCTTCGGTACTTCCTGATATCATGTCAGCAATCACATTTGCTGCATCATTTCCGCTGCAAAGAATTAATCCATACAACAGTTCCTGTAAAGATATCGTATCTCCTACCGAAAGACCACAAGTTGTAGAACCTGCCTCCAGTTTCAACTCGTCTTCTGTCACCGTTGCTGTCGCTGCAAGATCGCCATACTTTAGTGCAATATAAGCTGTTAATATTTTTGTGGTACTTGCCGGATATAATCTTTCATGTATATTTTTTGCGAATTTCACTTCATGATTGGCTACATCAAATAATCCAGCAGCCTCTGAAATGTTCTCTGTAACGCCTTCTGTCAACAAATTGTCATTTCCGGCTACACAGAGATTATCTGCAAAATAAGAAACATTCTGTTCTTGTACAGATGTATCCATTCCATAAGCACTGGTTGTATCATACACATTATAGGCATTATCTATTTCCGTTTCTTTTCCACAACCATTTAGCAAAAACGAAGCTGCTAGTATAACACCTATAACACTGGTTATTCGTTTTTTACTTGTACATCTCACGCCACTCTAAATCTCCTCTGTCTAATGACTTAATCAACAACTCCGCTGTAGCCAGATTGGTTGCAAGTGGAATATTATGTGTATCACACAAGCGAAGTACATTGTGTACATCCGGTTCATGAGACTTCTGAGTTAATGGGTCACGCAAGAAAATCACAAGGTCAATCTGGTTATGTTCAATCTGAGCACCAAGCTGCTGTGCTCCACCCAAATGCCCTGCAAGGTACTTATGGATAGAAAGGTTCGTAACTTCTTCTATCAGTCTTCCTGTGGTACCGGTTGCGTATAATTCATTTTTACATAAAATACCACGATATGCGATGCAGAAATTCTGCATTAATTTTTTCTTAGAGTCATGTGCAATTAAACCAATGTTCATTTAAAATTCCCCCATTCCATATTTTCTAGGCTGAAGCCCTATATTCAACACAAGTCCGATGCCAATAAACAAGCTCACAAGGGAGGTGAGTCCGTAACTTACAAATGGCAGTGGGACTCCGGTATTGGGCATTAAACCGGTTACTACACAAATATTAAAAAAGGTTTGAAATCCAATCCATGCAGCAACACCACCGCATATCAATCTTCCAGATAAATCTTTTGCCTTTTTTCCAATAATAATACATTCTATCACAATTAGCAATAACAAGATTAAAATAGCCGCACATCCGGCAAATCCTAATTCTTCTCCGGCTACGGAAAAAATAAAATCTGTATGAGGTTCCGGAATAAAATTACCATTTTTTACAGAGAAAACATTATCGTTGTTCAATCCTTTTCCCCATAACATTCCGGATCCAATTGCCATAATAGAATTTTGTTGTTGCCATGCTTTTTCTGCATATTTGTCAGGTTGCAACCATGCCATAATACGAAGCCACTGATAATGCTCTAATATTTTTTGATCCGGTTGCAAAATCAAGTAGAGGAAAATACTAACTGCCGGAACACTGACAGCCAACACGCCCACTATAATCTTGTAACTTAAGCCCGTCAAAAACAACAATGATAAAAAAATCATAATGGCAACAATACTGGTTGTAAGTGCAGGTTGCTCTTTTATCATATACCATGGCACAACAATTAATATTCCTGCAACCAATAATAACGGAAGTTTATTCACCTTTTCGTGATATTTTGCAAAGAACCACGAAAAGAATAAAATAATACATACCTTCGAAAATTCAGAAGGCTGAAAACGAATTGGTCCAAACTCAATCCAACGTGTTGCACCACCTGCATCGGAACCAAGAATATTAAATGTAATCAATCCAAGCAATATTAAATTGAATGCATAAATAACCCAGTGGAATCGTAAAATAAAATTATAATCAATAAGAGAAACGATTACCATGGCAACAATTCCAACCAACATTCCCATAACCTGTTTGCTTTGTACAGATTCTCTAGCACTACCAATAATGCTAATTCCAATCATTGTAAGTACTAACACATATACAATTAAACGAAAGTTATAATCCTTTACCTGATACTGTTTTAACATACAAAAACTTCCTTAATTTGAATTTCCAGAATGTTTCAGATCCTTGATTGGAATATTTGCATATAATGCTGGAACACTTCCATTATTGGTATCTGACTCTGTCTGGGTAATCTGAATATCCAGACCTTCTGGATCAATCTCCATATACTTAGAAATCACCTGTATAATGTCATTTTTAATTTTTTCCATTACTTCCGGAGAGCAATTTGCTCTATCCGAAACTAATAATAATTTTAATCTGTCTTTTGCAATATCTCCAGAATTTTTCTTTTTAAACAAGTCCATTAAACCCATCTTATGGTTTCCTCCTAATTCTTTTTAAATAAATCCTTGAACTTTGACCATACACCTGATTTTGTTTCTAAATCCAAAAACGGAACCTCTTCTCCAAGAATTCTACGGCAGATATTCGCATAAGCCTGTCCTGCAAGACAATCACTTCCAACCAATGGTTCACCCTGGTTTGTTGAAACTACAATCTGCTCATCATCCGGAACAGCACCAATTAAATCAATTGCAAGAATATCTGTAACATCTGCAATAGACATCATATCTCCACGTTTTACCATATCCATACGAAGTCTGTTTACAATTAATTCTGTCTTCTTCAATTCATTTGCTTCAAGTAATCCGATAATACGGTCTGCATCACGAATCGCAGAAACTTCTGGAGTAGTTACTACCAATGCACGATCTGCACCTGCTATAGCATTTTTAAATCCCTGCTCAATACCTGCTGGACAGTCTAATAAAATATAATCAAATTCTTCTCTTAATTCATCTGTTACTTTTACCATCTGCTCTGGTGTTACAGAAGTCTTATCTCTTGTCTGTGCAGATGGAAGCAAGCAAAGATTTGGATAACGTTTATCTTTAATCAATGCCTGTTTCATACGGCAATTTCCTTCTACTACATCAACCAAGTTGTATACAATACGATTTTCCAATCCCATAACCACATCCAGGTTACGCAATCCTATATCAGTATCAATTAATACTACTTTCTTGTTTAACTGTGCAAGACCTGTTCCTACATTTGCTGTTGTTGTTGTTTTACCAACGCCACCTTTTCCAGATGTTATTACAATTACTTCACTCATTTACCATATCCTCCTGATAATTATATGCTATTTAAAAGTCCTTTGGTGATTGGCTCAATGTAAATATTTCCATCCTTTACAATCGCCACCTGCGGTTCTACTGGCTCTACCGGTTGCTTTTTCTTTTTACGGTCTTTGGCTGTTTTATCCGCGCTTCTTCCAATGACATCGCCGATTTTAATCTGTACCGGATCCATATCTAGTGCTGCCACAAATGCCTGCATATTTCCATTTGCCCCCGCATAGGCATTGCCCTTAAGCGCACCAAGAATTACGATGTTTCCTTTGGAAATCACCTTCGCCCCCGGGTTTACATCCCCTATGACCACAACACTGGTCTCGCAGTCCAAAACCTGACCGGAACGAAGCGTTCCCTTATAAAACTCTCCTGTTCTTCCAGCCTGTTCTTCTTCAAACTGCTCTATCTTCTGACGTACCAGTTCTTCTTTTAACTGGTCATTGTCTAGAATACAAATGATTTGCACCGAACTGTTTTCGGTTATAGCTTCCACAATTTCAAATTCTTCTTCCTGTGTCAGCTTTCTTCCTTCAAAAGAAATTGCCATCTTGGCGTTTTTAAAAAAGCCTTCTGATTCTTTAAATTTGTCAATGATACACTGCAACAATTCTTTGAACTCCATGTGGTCATTCAGAATCAGATTTATTCCATATTTATTACTTTTTAATACAACTGGTTGCTGCATATCCTGTCCCTCCACTCTTAGTCTGTAAATCCATTCGTAGAATCTCCAATATTCTGAGCCTGTCCATTCAATAAGGACTGTTCATCTGAAAGCTTAAAATAATATTTCAATACGTTGCTGGATAACTCTGCCGCATTTGCGGAAGTATAACCATAAGCAATACGGGTAGTAACTGCTACTTGTGGATCTTCATATGGTGCATAACCAATAAACAACGCATGGTTTGCTCGTGTTTTGTCTTCCTGCGCAGTACCTGTTTTTCCGGCAACTGCAATCGGGAAATTCTTAAAACTGTTATTATTTTCTGCAACCATTCTCATACCTGAATGAATCGCATCCCACGAAGTTTGTGCCACATCATCAATATGCCACAAAAGCTGTGGTTCAAACTGCTGTACTACTTCACCTTCCGAAGTGGTCTCTTTATTTAACAACGTCATTTGATAAACATTTCCACTGCTGGCAACTGCTGTTACATAACGTGCTAATTCCGTTGTAGTATAGTTATGATTACCCTGACCAATTGCCGACGTAATTGGGTATTCATCTGAAATCTTCGGTTCATTTTCAGGTATCTCAATTCCCGTCTTTTGTCCTAATCCGAAAAGTGTTGCATATTTCTGAAGATTTGCAATACCCTTATCTTCATCATAGGTATCCCCATTCATGCTCAGACGATATCCCATTTCATAGAAGAAATAGTTACATGAATCTCTGATTGCCTCTGAGATATTAATCAATCCATGGGTTCCATTTGGATAAATCCAACATTTTGGTGGATTTACCGGGTCAATCTTCGTATACTTTCCTTCATCCAATATCTGTTCCTGTGTAGAAACCACGCCTTCTGTCAATGCCGCTGCGGCGGTAATCGGTTTAAAAGTAGAACCCGGTGCAGTTCTTTGCTGCGTTGCATTATTATACATCGGAAGTGACAAATCCTGTTGTAAACTTGCAAAATAATTTGCATCTACCGTATTTGCCAAACGGTTGGTATCATATCCCGGATAAGTAACACACGCTAATAATTTCCCGGTTTTTACATCTGTAACAACGCAGGAGCCCGTACATGGGTCTAGTGCTAACTGTGCCGGAGTAATTTCCAAATTTTTAATCTTTTCCCGAATAAAATTATAAGCACTTATGCTTCCATTTTTCAAACCATTGTATGCTTCTTCATTTTCTGCCAATACACCTTGCTCAAATAAAATCATGCAAAGCTGCGTTCCTGAAATCAAATCCTGATGAATCATGTATTCGTATATTTTTTTATCAAATCCCTTATTGGTTTTTAATGTTTCTATAATATACTGTACCAATGCTTCATATATTTCTGTTGAATCGGAATACTTCGACTGTGTATCAAACTTTGTAATATCAATCCAATCTTTGGATACTGCATAATGTAAATATTCCGCAAGACTGATTTCATCATTTTTCCATGCCTGATAAGTTGCATCTTCCTTATCCACTTCTGAAGAAAGGAATACTTTATCATTCGTCAGCATTGTGAGAATATAACTCATGTATACCTGCATTTCCTTATCCAACTCATTATACGCTGTTGGCGATGCACTTTGCAACTCTCTTTCTACATCTGAAAGAACATTTGCCTGTTTAGATAAAAATGCATTATACACTTGCTGTTCTGTTCCACTGGCACCTTCCTGGGAAAAATGGCTTGCATCTATCACGTTATTATTAATTAACGCAAAGAACACATCATCACTTGGAATCTTAATATCGGAAGCTGAGCCGGAGCTGGTATCATATTCCTTAGCCGGTATCATTTTAGAATAGATGATTCCCGCAAGTTCCTGCTCCAATAAGTCATACACTGCTTTCTGCAAATCTGCATCAATGGAAAGATATATATCATTTCCGGCAGCGGAATCTTCATGGTCAATGATTTCCATAATTCTTCCAAGGCTATCTACATAAAAGGTTTCTTTTCCTTTCTTTCCTTGCAATTCTTCTTCCATCACTTGTTCAATTCCCGATTTTCCAATTACATCATTCTGAGTATATTCTTCATTTGTCGCAGACAACTTTTCATATTCATCCTGCGAAATTTTTCCCGTATAACCAATAATATGTGAAAAATACTTACTATCGTTATATCTTCGAACACTTTCTTCTGAAATATCAACGCCCGGAAGTGTATCTGAATTTTCCTTTACTACTGCAACTGTTTCCTCTGAAACATTCTGTGCAACTGTGGTAAGTACATATTTCTGATAACTATTCTGAGAAATTGCATATCGAAGAATCATAATCTTATAAGCTTCATCTTCTGTATAATAATCAATATCTTCCTTCTTCTCGTCCGGATATTCTTTTCCTTCCACATGAATATTAAATTTCTTGTTACCTTGTAAAAACTCTATAACCTGTTCTGCTGTGGCACTGCCTTCATCATATCCAAGTTTTTTGTTATAGGTCAATTCATCTACTTTTTTGTGTCCGTAAATATCTGCAAGGAAGCGTTTCAACGCAGAACCGGTAACCGTAAAATCATAAACCCCATCTGTATTCTTTTGAATTTGAAAATCATTAGAAATGCTATCCCCATGTTCTTCAATCATAGATATCAAGGTGTTTAACTCTTTATTCATTTCTCGATTTCGTTGCTTTGTAGTATCATAAACCACACTATCCTCAAAAGTTACAGAATAAGAAAGCTCATTGTATGCCAGCAGTTTTCCATTACTGTCATATATATTACCGCGCGTTCCGGGGATTGTCCGTTCCTTTTGAATACGCAATGTATAATTATCTAAATATTTTTCTCCATTAATAATCTGTAACGCAAAAATACGCTGTATCAGTACGCCAAACAGCACTACTATTACAACGCTGAGCACAAATAATCTGGAATTTATTAGTTTTTTGCAAAATTCTTTTACTGTCTCAAACAAATTTACTTGCACTCCTTTTTTCGATTGCTTCTAGCTTTTGATTGATTTTCAAAATCACAAAATACAAAGCAATTGTTATTACTATGGTATATACCAGCTCCGGAATCATTATATGAAGTATATAGTATCCAAATTGGAATTTTCCTCGTAAGAAAAACAAAAAGAAATATACTAAAAGGTTATATCCTAAGTCGCTGGCACTAATTAAAATCAATGGCAATTTAATATCTTCCGGGAAAAAGATTTTTCGAAAGAAACCATTGATATAACCTATATACATATATATTAATGCATAAAATCCTATTACACTTCCGAAGAATACGTCTACCAATAGGCCGCTAAAAAGCCCAATCCACATCCCCTCTTTTCTCCCTCTCATAAATCCGAAGGAAGAAACCACTACAATTAATAAATTTGGGGCTATCGAGGCAAATGACAAAGTCTGAAATAAAGTCGTTTGTAGTAAAAAACACACTACTATAATAAGAAAAACCGTTATTTTACGTCTCATGTTTCATACTCCTTTACTTTGTGGACTGCTTCTTATCTAATATTACTAACACTTCTTGTAAATGTTTGAAATCTACCGCCGGTGTTACTGTTCCGGAATAGGTTAGATTATTAGAGTCTCTTTTAATAGAGCTAATATATCCAATCAAAATTCCCTCCAAGTACTTATCACTGATATTAGAAGTTACTAACTGTTCACCAGGACCTATTACATTTTCACCACATTTTAAGTTTGAAAATTCAATTACCTGATTCTCGTTCATGGATTCCAAATTACCGTTTACATTACAGCGGTCGGTAGTAGATAACGTCATTCCACTGACATTGTTTGCATCATCGATAATGGAACGTACCTTTGCATAATTTGGTCCCACATCAATTACAATTCCTACAAGACCGCTTCCTGCAATGACATTCATATCCTTTTCAATGCCATCTTTTGTTCCTTTATCAATTACAAATGTATTGAACCAGTTGCTACTATCGCTACCGATAATTCGTGCTGCGACTTTCTTGTAACTTGGATATTTTTGATCTAACTGAAATAATTCTCTCAAGCTGTCCAACTCATACTGTTCTAATTTAACAGTATTCAGTTCTGTGGTAAGTTCATCCACTTGCGCTTGCAATTCTTCGTTTTCTTTGGTAACGTTTTTTAATGATTTTAATTCATCCGCTCTGGATACGAACCAATTTCCAACAGAGTTAATTCCTTTTTGCATTGGTGTAAATACATAGCCGGCAACCGTATTTAGCGGTCCGCCAGATAGATTCAACGTAAAGCTTACGAACATTATCAGGACACATAGTCCTGATAGTATCAGCAGCATATATCTAGTTGGAAATGAATGTTTTGATCTACGTTTCATAAAACACAATCCTATCTATAATTTACTGTAATGCCAGTCTCTTTAATTTTTCATCAGAAACAATTTTATTTAATCCTCTAACTGCACTTTCTTCCGGATATTCACAGCTATTTACTTTAATATTTGTTATCTGGGTAAATAACTGATCCAACTTACTGATTTTAGAAGAACCACCTGTAATATAAATACCGGAATGAATAATATCCTGTGCCAATTCTGGTGGAGTTTTTTCCAGAATTAATTTTATGGAATTGCAAATAGAATTCAAGTTATCCTTGATTGCCTCATAAATAACCTTAGAAGAAATCTCCATTTCAATTGGTAAACCACTCACTAAATCTCTTCCTACGATTTTAGCAGTACGTTCTTCCTCTTCCGGTAACGCACATCCCAATGTTTCCTTTAAATACATTGCTGTTTTATGTCCAATTGCTAAACTGAAGGTACGTTTCAAATAGCTGATGATAGACTCATCAATTCTCTTTCCACCAAAGTCTAATAATTCACTTAATACAAGTCCTCCAAGTGAAATTACAGATATTTCTGTAGTATCTGCGCCGATATTTACAATCATGTATCCGGTAGGTGACAGCACATCCAAATCCAAACCTACTGCATCGGCGATAGGACGCTGGAACAGTAATACGCTCTTTGGTTTGAATCTGCTCTTATAAAACAAGTCTGCAAAAGACTTCTGTTCTACCATAGTGATAGAAGTTGGAATTGCTACAATATATTCTGCGCCTTTGGTATGGTTCTTTACATGTTTGTCTAATACTTCTCCTATCAAAGTCTGCATATTATTATAATCAGCAATTACTCCGTTCACGATAGGAAATGACACCTTTATATTATCTGGTGCTTTTTCATACATAGCATATGCTGCATCACCGAAAGCATATAACTGATTCTTCTTTACGATTGCAATGGTGTTTTTCTCGTTGATTACCTTTCCTGTTGCTTTGCAAAAAATTTTCAAATTACAGGTCCCTAAATCAATTCCATAAACATTTGTTGACATTTTTCTTATCCTTTCCCTCAGCCCAAAAGGCCTTTTTCTCTAAAGCTTATATAACTGTTATCACCAATGATGATATGATCAGCAAGAATGATATCCATCATTTCCCCACAAGCTGCAATTCGCTTTGTTACCTGTTTATCAGCCTCACTGGGTGTGGGGTCTCCGCTTGGATGATTGTGAAGTAATACAATATGCACCGCTTTATACTGTAATGCTTTTAAAAATACTTCACGAGGTGATACCACTGAATGATTCACCGTTCCAACAGAGATAACTTCATCCCCTAAAAGACTGCATTTTGCATCAAACATTGCTAATAACAATTTTTCTTTCGATTCGTGCCTTAGTGTTTCCATATAATATCCGGCAACACTTTCCGGCTGGTTTAAGCTTATTCTGCTTGCCCGTTTTGTACAGGCAATACGCATGGTCAGCTCTGCTACACATTTTAATTGTGCTGCTTTGACCTGACCAATTCCCGGAATCTTTTGCATCTCTTCCTGCGTCATATTAATCAGGTTGAGAAGATTTTTTTCACCACCGCATAACAACTGTTGTGCGGTTTGTAACGCTGTTCTCTCTTTCGTACCTGTTCTTATGATAACCGCAAGTAACTCTGCATCCGAAAGTTCTTTTGCACCTTTACGAATACATTTTTCATATGGCTTTTCCGACTCCGGCATTTCTTTCATTGTAATATGTGTTTGCATGCTTTTTCCTAACTCTCTCAATGTAACGGAAAAAGTTTTACATTTTATTTTAGCACAAAAGAAGTTTTGTGTACACTATTTTATTCTATTTTTTACATTGTTGCACTTATAATTCGACTAAACCTGCCTCATATAACTTCTGTAAAGACATCAAAATTCCAAGCTTTGCATGATACCAGGTAAGTCCTCCCTGAAAATATACGGCATACGGTTCTCTTAACGGACCATCTGCGCTTAACTCGATGGAAGAACCTTGTACAAATGCTCCCGCTGCCATAATAACTTCATCATCATATCCCGGCATTGCCCATGGTTCCGGCGTCACATGGCTATCTACCGGAGCTGCTGCCTGAATTCCCTTACAAAAAGCAATGAGTGCCTCCGGGGATTTTAAGGTTACCGCCTGAATAATGTCATGACGGCTTTCCGTACTATTTGGAACCACCGGATATCCCAGACTTTCATAAATATTAGCTGCAAAGATGGCTCCTTTTAAAGCACCTGCCACAACAGTTGGGGCAAGGAATAATCCCTGATAAAAGGATTGAATAACCCCAAGGGATGCCCCTACTTCTTTTCCAAGTCCCGGAGATGTAAGTCGATATGCTGCGTTTTCTACACATTCCTTCTTACCTACAATATATCCGCCAATTGGGGCTAATCCGCCTCCCGGATTTTTAATAAGAGAACCAACTATCATGTCTGCCCCTACTTCCAACGGCTCTCTCTTTTCTACAAATTCTCCATAACAGTTGTCTACCATACAGACTACATCCGGCTTAATTCCTTTTATAAAAGAAATCAACTCGCCAATTCGTTCTACCGAAAGAGTCGGTCTTGTCTGATATCCTTTGGAACGCTGGATTGTTACAAGTTTTGTTTTCTCATTAATGGCTTTCTTTATATTTTCAAAATCAAAGCTACCATCTGCAAGTAAATCTACCTGACGATAGGTAACTCCATATTCTGCAAGGGAACCCACGGATGGTCGAATTCCAATTACTTCTTCCAGCGTATCATATGGTTTTCCAACTGGAGATAATAGTTCATCTCCCGGACGTAAATTTGACATTAATGCCAGTGCTAACGCATGTGTTCCGCAAGTAATCTGTGGACGAACCAACGCTGCTTCTCCCTTAAAACAGGTGGCATAAACTTCTTCTAAGGTGTCTCTGCCAAGGTCATTGTATCCATATCCACTGCTTCCCATAAAGCATTCTGCACTTACTTTGTGTGTCTGTAATGCTTTAATTACTTTCAGTTGGTTGTATTCTGCTGTCTGGTCAATCTTTTCAAATCGTTCCTTTAATTGTGTTTCAAACTTCCTTCCATATTGGTATACTTTTGAATCAATTCCTAATTCCTGATACATTGTTTCCACTTTTCTTCCTCTTTTCTGTATTACAATACTTACACTAATATCTGTTTCTTTTCCAATTCTGCTATGATGTAGTCTAACATTTTATCATTGTTATATTGAAAATCCGGCTTATTAACCCAAAGTACTTCCCGTTCTCTGCGAAACCAGGTAAGCTGACGCTTTGCAAAGTGTCTGGTATCTCGTTTTATACGATAGATTGCTTCTTCTAAGGTACACTCGCCTTCTAAATAATCTAATATTTCTTTATAGCCCAGTCCCTGCATGGAAACCATCTTTTTGTGATATCCCATATCCTTTAGTTTCTTTACTTCTTCTACCAATCCTTGTTCTAGCATTATGTCTACACGCTGATTGATTCTTCTATATAATCGTTCTCTCTCATCATTCAAAACAAAATACCCAAAATTATAGGGTGATTCCTTTTGACGTTCTTTTTCATTATGTTCTGATATTTTTCCGCCTGAAAGGTGATAAAATTCCAACGCCCGAATCACACGCTTTACATTATTCTCGTGAATTTCCTCTGCTGATTTCGGATCCACTTCCCTGAGTTTTTCATGTAATACATGAGCACCTTGAGCCTTTGCAATCGCTTCTAATTCCTTACGATACGCAAAGTCTTCCTGTTCCTTGGTAAAATCAATATCATACAGCAAGGCTTGAATATAGAATCCCGTTCCACCTGCTACAATGGGAATTCTTCCTTCTGCATAAATTTCTTCTAAATATTTTTTAGCATATTCCTGAAATTTTACTACATGGAATTCTTCATCCGGTTCAAAGGTATCGATTAAATAATGCGGAATCCCCTGCATTTCTTCTTTTTGAATTTTCGCAGACCCAATATCCATATAACGATATACCTGCATAGAATCTGCCGAAATAATGGAGCCGTTTACTTTTTTTGCAAGTTGAATGGATAATTCTGTTTTTCCTACCGCAGTAGGTCCCGTTAAAATAATTAGTGGTTTTTTCATTATAACACCCGCTTAAATTTTTTCTCCAATTCATATTTGGACATGGAGATAATGGTTGGTCTTCCATGTGGGCAATGATATGGATTATCTAAAGTTAAAAGTTCATCAATCAAACGTTCGATTTCTGCCATAGACAACTTCTGATTTCCCTTTACTGCTGCTTTACAGGACATGGACGCAATTTTTTCCGTAATCATATCCGGTTTTTCATTTCCATGAAAACTTGCAAGACTATCCAGAATTTCTACCATCAATTGTTTTCCGTCTAAACCGAACAGATTGCCCGGAAGTGCTGTGACAGAATATTCTTTCCCTCCGAACGGTTCTATTTCAAACCCTAATTTTTTAAAATAATCCATGTACTTTTTCAACAGTTCCTCTTCCTGCATATTAAGTGTCAGAAGAACCGGTGGGTATATTGTCTGAGAAGTAAATTCTTTGTTTGCCAAGCTTTTCATAGTGCGTTCATAAAGTACTTTTTCATGTGCCGCATGTTGATCTATAATATAGAGATGGTCATCGAATTCAATCAACCAATAGGTTTCAAATAGCTGTCCAATAATTCTGTGGTCCTTTTTAGACTCTATATCCAATAGTTTCCGCATATCCTCCTGTACCGGATTTTTAACAACTTGTTGTGCAAATGTCTCTTTCGGCTGTTCTACCGTTTCTTGAATGGCATTCTTATCTTGAATCGGTTTTGTTTCTTGAGGGATTTCTTGTTTCGGTAAACTTTCTGTTTGTTGTAACACTGTTTGTTTTGGCAAACTTTCTGTTGTCTGCAATACTTCCTGTTTTGGCAAACCTTCTGCGTTTCTCTCGAAAGTCGCTAGTGGCATCGCATCTTCCGGTTTTAACGTTTCCCTTTTCACAGCATAAGTAGATTCTTCTGCCACCTGGTTATTCTGTGGTCTGACCTGGCTTTCTCTTTCCTTTTGAATAGATGCTTTTATCCTTTCTAGTCGTTTTACTTCAAAAGGTTCCGGGGCATGCTGTTCTTTCTTCAAAAATTCTCTTCGTTCCTGTTCTTCCCGCGCTCTGGTTTCCCTTTCTTTTTCCAAAGTTACCTGATATACCAATTCACTTTGATTGATCGTATCCCGAATCAATTTTTCCAAAAAATGATACACCACATCTCCGTTACTAAAACGAAGTTCCATTTTCGTCGGATGTACATTTACATCTAAAAGTTGCCCATTAATTGAGATATGAAATACTGTAAAAGGATATTTATGCTGCATCACGAAAGACTTGTAGCCTTCTTCAATGCTTTTGGCAATCAGTTTACTTTTTACATATCTTCCATT
>ERZ1034984.2432-NODE-2432-length-14961-cov-53.402657_pt1 | contig 14961 bp, 8 predicted proteins | sample MGYA00520589_ERZ1034984 | MGnify/ENA primary metagenome ERZ1034984 (study PRJEB33766, sample SAMN09781790) | gut metagenome | biome: gut microbiome | host: Homo sapiens | place: Madagascar | study: EMG produced TPA metagenomics assembly of the PRJNA485056 data... | reverse complement strand
CAAGAAGTTGCAATATGTAAAAAAGATGGAACAATTCAAAAGTTAAGAATTGGTAAATTATATACATATTCTGGACTTAAGAGAATAGAAACAGAAGTTGCACATTGTGGAGATATAGTTGCTGTAAATGGTGTTATAGGAATTAATATAGGTGAGACAATAGCTGATCCTGAAAATCCTGTAGCTGTTCCATTTGTAGATATTGATGAACCTACTGTTTCTATGACATTTAGTGTAAATAACGGACCTTTAGCTGGAAAAGAAGGTAAGTTTATTACTTCTAGACATTTAAGAGATAGATTATTTAAAGAATTAGAAACAAACGTTTCTTTAAAAGTTGAAGAAACAGAAACATCAGATAGCTTTAATGTATCAGGTAGAGGAGAACTTCATTTATCTATTTTAATAGAAAATATGAGAAGGGAAGGTTATGAACTTCTTGTATCTCGTCCAAAAGTTATATATAAAGTTATTGATGGAGTAAAATGTGAACCAATGGAAATGGCAACTATTGATGTTCCAGAGGAATTTGTTGGTACTGTAATGCAAAAAATGGGATACAGAAAAGGTGAAATGACAAACATGACTCCATCTACATCTAATGCAGGATATACAAGACTTGAATTTAAAGTACCTGCTCGTGGACTTATAGGATTTAGAAATGAGTTTATGACTGATACAAAAGGTAACGGTATGATAAATCATATATTTGCTGGATATGAACCAGATAAAGGTGAAATTGAAACAAGACAAAGAGGAGCTGTTATTGCTTTTGAAGCTGGTAAAGCAACTGGATATGGACTTTTCCAAGCACAAGAAAGATCAACTCTTTTCATTGGACCTGGTACAGAAGTATATCAAGGTATGATAGTTGGTGAAAATTCTAGAAGTGATGATTTAACAGTTAATGTATGTAAAGAAAAACATTTAACAAATACACGTGCTTCAGGAAGTGATGATGCATTAAAACTTGTACCACCAGTTACAATGTCACTTGAGCAATCAATTGAGTTTATATCTGATGATGAATTAGTTGAAGTAACACCAGAAAACATTCGTCTAAGAAAGAAAATATTAGATCCTACTATGAGAATAAGAGCTAAAAATAGTAAATAATAAATTAAAGATAGCGGTTAGAAATTAGCCGCTATTTTTCAATATATAGTAGTTTATTTAGATGTAATATGTATTATATTACCGTTTAAATTGGAATATTTCATTTATATTTAGTGATATAGCTAAGAATAATTGACATAAAGTGATATGTATGATATAATTAATGTATAGATATTTTTTTCTATTAAAATAATTATTTTCTTAGGAGGAATAAATTAATGTATAGTAATAATTCAAAGATGCATGAGTGGAAAATTATCAGAATACTGATACCGTTGGGAATTTGTACCATGGTTATTGGATTTATTGCTCTAATTGCCTGTTACAATACAGTAAAATCATATGAGGTGACTATAACTGACAAAGGTATAAAAGATTCCAAATATATGGTGTTTACCAAAGACGAGGACGAAGATGTTTATCCTTTTGAGATTGCAGATAATATTTTTTACTTCAGATGGGATTCATCAGATATGTATGGAAAGATAGAGATAGGAAATACGTATAAAATAAAAACAATTGGCTGGAGGGTCCCTCTTTTTAGTTGGTATGAAAATATTGTATCTGCTGAAAAGATCGAATAGTTTTTTTATAGAGATTAACATTGTTTAATCTCTATTTTTTATGTAAAAGACAAATAGCTCATTTTGCCTTTTATAATAAAATTGACAAAGATATCTATAGTTGATATAATATGTATACAGTTATCTATACTGTTCTATAAAATAATTTTTTAGGAGAGTGAAAAAATGAAATTAAAAGAGTTAGTATTGCTTGTAATTTGTGTTGTTTTCATCATGGTAATATTCCCATCATGTAATAACCACAATATTATTGTAAATTATGATTACAATAAAAGTCCAAGCATAGTTAATATTTTAAGCGATCATGATATTGTTTGGGTAGACTTAAAATTTAACGTTACAACCAAAGAATTTGGTGAAAAAGCCGAAATAATTAAAGTAAGAGATATTAAGAAATTTACAAATAAAGAAGTAAATATATTTACTGAATATAATAATAAAGATGTTACAATAGAAAATATTGAATATGCTGAATGTACGGGGGAGTTAGACTTAGTCATCTACATTATGTTATTAATTCTTCTTATTATAATAATTCTTTATATGGTTGTTTTTTCGCTTATTGCTTTTTACAAAGAAAGACATAAAGATAATACATCGATAGAAAATATTTAATGTATTGGCTGTTAAATCCAAATTAAAGTAAAAGGTGTTGGATTTATAATCCTATCATTTGGACTGTTAGTCTGTGTTTTTTCATTTTTTGTTTCTGATGGAGAATTTGTTAAAAGTGACAAAAAATGTTGGAGAATAATTTTCTCCAACATTTTTTCAGCGTAACAGGTATATCGCTTAAATAGTCGGTTAAAGTCCATAGGTGGAATATTGCAAATAACATAAAGAATCACAAGCTATATATTGTGAAAAAATTTATCACGAGTAGTCAGCAGAAGTCATAGTATGAAAAATTCTTCGAAGGAATGAGCAATTTGTAGTGTTTTTTGCTATCTAAAATCTGATGATAGATAATAATTAGAATGTGTTAATGATGAGAGTATGATCATGTCTCAGAGACTTACTCAAAATCAATGATATATTATATATGGAAAAGAAAGGAGGAAAGGAATATGGAAGTTTTAGAAGAAATTTTAATCCATAAAATATGAATAAGACATATAAAAACTGTAGCTAACAAAGATGTAGTAGGAATAGATGACATAGCAGTTGAAGAGATTTAATTATCTCAAAGAAAACGGAGAAAAATTAAGAAAAGGTTGTTATCAAATGTGTAGAACTAGATATATACAATTGGTTATTAACAATGAAATATTAAGAAAAAGAGTTCTAGTATTTCAACTAAACCAAAAAGAAGTTCATATTTAATATAAATTGATCCGCCGTATGCTGAACGGATCATATATGGTGATGCGAGAAGAGAGAAATTCACTAAAAATTATCTTCTAGTCGATTAGATATTTTTAAATTGAATATATGTTAAATATATTACAGATAATAAATACTGATTAAATTTAATATAATAAAATCATATTAAAATCTTGTAAAAAGTTTTGATATAATATATAATTATGATGTAAATAAATATACGTTAAAGAGGGGTTGAATCTAATGAAACATACGCTAAATTCAATATTTAAAAATGCAGAGCAAAATTATAATATTATATGTAAAACACATAAGTTACTTGAAAGTAGTTATGAGCTAAAAATACCTATTCATTCTGCTGGACAGTGGATACTTGACAATATGTATATTATAGAAGAACAGTATGAAGAAATAAAGGAATTAAGAAGATCTTTAAAGTCTAAAAAGCTTCCTGCTATTATAACACATGATGGGGATAAATATATTTCTATTTTTTATCTTGCTTACGAACTTGTTGAACAGAATACTGGATACATTGATCAGAATTTAATTTTGAATTGTTTAAAAGAACATCAAAAATTATCTTATCTTACTTCTGAAGAACTTAATCTTTTTATTTTAATGTTAAAAATTGCACTTTTAAAATTTATTGCAAGAATATGTATAAATATTACGAATTCTCAAGCTAAGAAAATTGAAGTCGAAGAAATCATTATAAATGAAAATTCTGATTCTAAGTATAGTAAAGAGATATTTTTAAATTTAAGAAAGAAATTTTATTTAAAAGATTATATTATAAATGAAAATCATATAAAAACTGCAAATACAGCTTTTATAGAATATATGTCATATAGATTAAAAGAGCTTGGCGCAAAAGGTGAAAAATATTTTGATAGATTAAAAGATGAGGCAGAAAAAATTGGATTTACTGTTGAAGAAGCCATTATAAAAGAACATATGGAAATTGCTAAGACCACTGACTATATTGGTAGGGCAATTCTTGCATATAAACAAATACAAGGAATTAATTTTAGAGAAATATTTGAAAAAGTAAGTAAAATAGATGAAGCTTTAAGACTTGATTATACAAACGAATTTAAAAAATGTGATTATAAGACAAAGTCTAGATATAGAGAATATATTATAAAATTAGCGAAAAAATATAACTTGTCAGAAGTATATGTAGCTAAAAAAGCTGTCGAGTGTTCTAAAAAATATAAAAAACACGTAGGATTTTTCTTAATTGGAGAGTATAGATATTTATTAAAAAAAGAGTTAAAGAAATCATATATTGGAGAAGTTATATATAATAAATTTATTGAGCCAACAAAGGCTGTATGGTATCTTCTTATTATATTATTACTAACGGTAGAATTTACTATACTTGTTGGATATAATTTATTCCATTTTAAATCAGTTTGTGCAATAATAGTTGCTTTTGTTATAACGTTTATATTATCTTTTGAATGCGCACAAAAATTGGTTAATTACTTCTTTAGAAAAGCTTTACGACCAGAGATATTACCTAGATTTGATTTTGCAAAAACAGTTGATGAAAATAACGTGACATATGTTGTCATGCCAACAATTATTTCTTCTATAGAAAAACTAGATCAAATGATAAAGAAAATGGAAGTTACATATCTTGCAAATCGTAGTGATAATATGTACTATATGCTAATAGGTGATTGCGTATCAAGTAATAAAGAAGTTATAGATATGGATAAAAAAATACTTGATTATGCCAAGCAAGAATTAGATAAGCTTAATGCTAAATATAAATCATCTCATATATTATTTAATTTTGTATATAGAAAACGTGTGTTCTCTAAAGGTGAAAACTGCTATATGGGATGGGAGAGAAAAAGAGGAGCGTTACTTGAATTTAATAAATTAGTACTAGGAAAATACACAGATGAAGAAGTAGATAAAAGATTTTATGTTACATACAACGATATTGTAAATGCAAAATACGTAATTACAATTGATGAAGATACTAATTTATCTCTTAATACAGCAAAGGATCTTGTATCAATAGTTGCTCATCCATTAAATAAACCAATCCTTTCTAAAAATGGTAAAATTGTAAAAAAGGGATATGGCTTAATTCAACCTTCAGTTGGACTTGATATTGTCGATGCTAATAAATCAATATTTTCAAAAATATTTGGTGGGTTTGGAGGCCTAGATATATATACAACTGCAGTATCTGATGTTTATCAAGATGTTTTTGGAGAAGCAATATTTTGTGGTAAGGGAATATATAATATAGAATTATTTGACAAATTAGTTGCAAATGAAATACCAGAAAATTTGGTGCTTTCACATGATCTATTGGAAGGTTCAATCTTAAGAGCTGGACTTGCTTCTGACATAGAAGTTCAAGATGGCTTTCCTAAAAATTATATTGCATATATGAAAAGATCACATAGATGGTATAGAGGAGATATGCAAATTATAAAGTGGTTAATTAGTCCTAAGTCAAAACTTAATTTACTATCTAAATGGAAAATATTTGATAATTTAAGGAGACCACTTTTAGATGTTGTAGCTCTTATTGCAATAATACTTTCTTGCTTTGTTTCTACAAAAGTATTTGCTGCAACTTGCCTTTTAGTTTTTGTTGCAATTAATTTTGGAAATGTTATTTCAATATTTGATATACTTTTATTTGGAAAAATTAGACATTCTAAAGAGGTACAATATATACCAATTATTCATGGAATTGATGCTGTTTTTTTAACAATGTGTTTTAACTTTGTTACGATTCCATATAAATCATATATATGTTTAAATGCTTTTATAAAATCAATATATAGGATGTTAATATCACATAAAAATTTACTACAGTGGACTACAGGTGAAATGTTAGATAAAACATCTAAAAACACATTAAAATACTATTATTTTAATATGTTACCTAATGTTATAGTTGGTGCTTTTGTAACTTTTATACCTTTTTTACCATCAAGTATAGGACTTGATTTATATTTTGATTTTAAAATACTTATTGGCATTTCGATGATAATTGCTCCAATATTTGCGTATTTACTTGGTAAAGACCATTTGTTCGGTAGGAGAAAAAAATTAGATCAAAAAGGAAATGATGATGTTATAGAAATAGCAAGAAGAACATGGGGATTTTTTGATAGTATGATGAGCGATGTAAATAACTATTTACCAACAGATAATTACCAGGAAGATAGAAGATATAAAATTGTAAATAGAACCTCATCAACAAATATTGGATTTGCTTTACTTTCTATAATAGATGCATATGATTTAAAATTTATAGATGCAAATGAATGTATAGATAGACTTCAAAAAGTATTTAATACAATTTTAAAACTTGAAAAATGGAATGGACATTTATATAACTGGTACAACATAAAAACACTAGAGCCTTTAAGACCAAGATTTATATCTACAGTAGATAGTGGAAATTTTGTAGCAAGCTTATATGTAACAAAACAATTTTTAATCGAATTATTAGGTCATAATAAATTTGAAAAAGAGATTGAAGTAGAAAACGAACATTTAATTAATCAGATGATTGAAATTGTACAAAAAATAATTGATGAAACAGATTTTACAGTGCTATATGATACTTCTAGAAATTTATTTTCAATTGGATATGCTCAAGAAAACGGTAAACTCGTAGATAGTTACTATGATATGCTTATGTCTGAAAGTAGGACTACAAGTCTTATTGCAATAGCTTCAAGACAAGTAACATCTAAACATTGGTTTGCACTTGCTAGAAATTTGGTAAAAGTTGATGGATATAAAGGTCTTATTTCGTGGAGTGGCACAGCATTCGAATATTTTATGCCATATTTATTTGATAAGTCATATGAACATACATTAATTGATCAATCATTATTTTTTACAATGTATAGTCAAATAAAATATGCTAAGGAAAATAATGTACCATTTGGTATATCAGAGTCAGCTTATGCTGTTAAAGACGATATGTTAAATTATCAATATAAAGAATTTGGTATTCCATGGCTTGGACTAAAAAGAGGACTTAATAATTATCTTGTCGTTGCTCCATATGCATCTATATTAATGCTTGAATATTCACCGCAGAAAGTATATAAAAATATTAAGAAGTTAAAAAAATTAGGCATGTATTCTGCTTTTGGATTTTATGAATCTATTGATTATACTAAAGAACATTTAGATGAAAATTCTACAAGTAAGATTGCCAAAACATATATGGCACATCACCAAGGTATGATTTTAACAGCTATTAATAATTATATAAACAGCGGTATTATACAAAGAAGATTCCATAGAAATCCTAATATTAGAGCGTGTGAGATATTACTTAAAGAACGTGAGAGAATGAAGGCTAAAATAAAGAAAAAACTAAGTGATAATAGTAATAAATTTAAGCAAAAAGATCTTAATAAATATACAACTCATGTTACATGTGACTACGCAGAAAGAGTATACGTAGACGAGAATCCTGATTTTAAACAAAACCTAGATATTGCTTTTTTACGCGGTTCAAATATGTCTTCACTAATTACAAATACTGGTTCTAGTTTTATAAAATATAAAGATAAAATAGTAAATAAACAAAGATATACTGATATAGAAAGTACAGGAAATTTTGTTTATCTTACTGATAAAGTGTCTGGAAATAGATTTAGTGCAACAGATGGAAATATATTGAGTACTAATAATAAAAATTCAACGAAGTGCGTTTGGACTTCTTCACTTAATAGGGTTGAAACATATATTGAAGATGGAAATTTAGAAACAACAACTACTACTTTTATTTCACCTGAATATAACGTGGAAATAAAAAAAGTAAGTATATATAACAATACTAGTTTAAGACGTGAAATATTAATTAATACGTATATGGAACCTGCTATGACAGATTATATGACAAATGTTGTTCATCCTTCATTTAGTAATCTACAAATTGAAACATATTATGACGATGATTTAGATATACTTGTTGCAAGTAAAAGAAAGAAAACTGAAGAAGATACCGATTTATTTGTATATACTAAACTTATTGGTATAGATCTGGATAAAGAGGTAGAAACTGAAAAGCAAAAGATTATAAAAAATCCTGATGAGGCATATAACCAAAATGTTGTTAAATATCCTTTATGGCCAATACTATCATATAGAGCAACAATTATACTAGATCCACATGAAAGACAAGAATTTTATTACATTTTAGGTGTTGCAGATAGTAAATATAAGATTTCAAATACCGTTGTTAATTTAGATGAAGCTACAATAGATGAACATTTCAAACTTGCAAGTGAGCTAAACAGCATTCAGGCAAGATATTTAAAACTTGAAAATGGTAAAGCTCAAGTATATAACAATATATTAAAAGACGTATTATTTAGAAAAACAAATTTAAATAATAACAAATTTTGGAATGAGTCACTAAATCAGTCTATATTATGGAAGTACTCAATTTCTGGTGATTTACCAATTATACTTGTATATGTTGATAGAATTGAAAATGCTGGAATAATTAATGAAGTAATAAGTTTTATGGACTATGTTAAAAGTAGAAAAATTGATTTAGATATTGTAATTTTAATTGATGAGGCACAAAAACAAAATGGACCTATTTATACATATTTAAGGACTAGATTAGATAGAGCTATATTTTCAGATATTACAAAAGGAAATATATATTTACTTAATATAAATGTCTTAAATAAAAATGAAATTGATCTATTATCTTTTCTTGCAAAGAGATATATTAAGGATGTTAGAGAACTTTTAACAGTTAGTGAAGAAAATGATACAGCAGATGAGTTAGTAAACAAAGAATTAACATATGATCATAGGGAGGATGTATAATAAAATGAAAATAGGTAATACTTCAGATTACATTGCGTTTAATTCATATGGAGGTTTTTCTAAAAATAAAGATGAGTATCATATTTTAAATACTAATACTCCTCTTCCATGGTGTAATGTAATGGCTAATAAAAATTTCGGTACTATAATTTCAAGTTATGGTACCGTGTATACCTATTATATTAATAGTAGGGAATATAAACTTACTGATTGGTGCAATGATTGGATTGAATTTAAGCCTGGTGAATCTTTTAAGGGAATATTTGAAAAAAACTATAATTTGGTTTATGGATTTGGATATACAAGAGTTCTTGAGGAAGAAGAGTATATAAGAAAAACTATGGATATATTTATTCCTAAAGAAGATAATGTAAAAATTCAATATATTACGCTTGAAAATAATTATGGAGAAGAGAAAAGTGTAAAAATTGAATATAAATTAGAACCGACTCTTGGAGTATCTCAGGAAACAAATGCTGGGTATATATTGTGTAAAGAGGAAGATAATACAATGATTTTAAAAAATCCTTATAGTATTGATTTTTCTGAGTGCGAAGCATTTGAATTTGTTGTAAAAGATAGTGATAACATAACGTATGAATTTGATACAAAAAGCTATAACTTAAGTTTAAATATAGTAATAGCTCCAAATTCAAAAGAAGAATTTTCGATAATTTTGGGTGCAAATAAAACAAAAACTAAAGAATATATAAAAAGCATGAAAAATAAATATTCATCAAATAAAAACGTTGTAAAAGAATATAATGAAACCAAAAAATACTGGAAGAAACTTGTTGTACCAAACACAAAATTTAACACTGGTGATGAATATATTGATATAATGGCAAATGGTTGGCTTTTATATCAAACTATAGTGTGTAGACTTTATGCTAGAAGTGGTTTTTATCAATCAGGAGGAGCCATTGGATTTCGAGATCAACTTCAGGATACCTTAGCCTTGATTTCATCTTCGCCTGAAATTACAAGAAATCAAATAATTTTAAATTCAAGTAAACAGTTTGAAAAAGGTGATGTTTTACATTGGTGGCATGAACACAACTCTGCGGGAATTAGGACATATTTTAGTGATGATTATTTATGGCTTCCTTATGTTTTAAGTGAGTACATATCTAAAACTAAAGATTACTCTGTATTAGAAGAGAAAACGAAATATTTAGAAGATAAACTAATGGGAAATAGAAGAGAACTTTATGATGTTTATCACAATATTAATGTAGAAGATAGTGTTTATAATCATGCAAAAAAGACAATTACATATGGCTTATCAAGAAAGAATCCTTCAAATGGATTACTTGATATTGGAGACGGTGATTGGAATGATGGCTTTAGCAATATACGCGGTCAATCAGTATGGCTTACCTTTTTTATGATGAATGTTTTAGATAGATTTTCTAGCATAGCAAAATATATGAAAGATAATGAAATGGTTGAAACATGTAAAAGAGAAAGACATTTATTAAAGCACAGCATTATTGAAAATTGTTGGGATAGCGATCATTTTGTAAGAGCATTTTTTGAAAATGGTGAAGTGCTTGGTGCATACTCAAACAAAGAGTGTAAAGTTGATATTATATCTCAGGCTTGGGCTGTTATTTCAATGATAAATGATAAAGATGTAAAAAATGAACTTTTAACGTGTATGGAATGTGCATATAATTATCTTGTCGATAAGGAAAATATGGTAGTAAGACTGTTATATCCACCATTTGATAAACCTAAAAATAATCCTGGATATATAAAGGCATATGTTCCAGGGACAAGAGAAAATGGAGGACAATATACTCATGGCGCAACTTGGTTTTCAAAAGCATATTTTGAATTAAAAAACAAGGAAAAGGGAATAGAGATATTAAAACTTTTGAATCCTATTTATCATAGTGATACAAAAGAAAAAGCGGATAAATATATGGTTGAGCCATATGTTGTTGCAGCGGATATATATTCTAATCCTGAACATCCTGGAAGAGGAGGTTGGACTTGGTATACAGGCTCATCTGCTTGGATGTATAAAATAATTGAAGATTATTTAAAATAAAAAGAGTTGGAGAATAAATTCTTCAACTCTTTTGTGATTTTCTAAATTTTGTTAACGTAATCAACATATTAATTATTGTCATTATTGTATAATTCTACGACATAATCAATTTCAGCAGAGGTCTAAGGAGTTCTACGAGAAATCACGGCTAAATATACTAAGCTTGCTACGACTATTAAGATAACAAGAATAACGAACCCAATAGCTATATATGTATATATAGTATTTTGAATATCTTGATTAGCTGTAAAGTAATTAATATATTCAATATTTTCTATTGTAATATCTTTTTTATGATACTTAGTTATTACATTTACTTTTTTTATCGTATTTTCTTTAATATCTCTAACCTTAATTGTTACATAATCTTCGCCAAATTCTTTTGTTGTAACTTTAAAATTTAGATCTACCCACTCGAAATCAGCACTACTTGAGATATTTGCTGTATTTGTACTTTTATCATAGGCTACGACTATTTTTTCATTACATGCTGTAAAAAATAGTATAATTAGTACCATACAGCTTAAAAACGATATTATCTTTTTTAATTTCATTATTTTCACTCCTAATAAATTATTTTTTGGATTATAATATGTAATACACTTACCATGTATTATATCATGAGTGTCAATCCCTCATATAAATTAGTAAGCAATTAAATTTTATTGCTTGAATTTGTTGAAAAATCAGAAAAATATGATATAATATAATAGTTAGTTTAATAGTAATATATGAAAGTTACTTGAATGGAGGATTAAAAATGAATGTAAAAGTAGATAAGCAAGAAAATTCAAAAGTAGTATTAGAGTTTACAATGGATAAAGAAACTTTTGAAAAAGAACTAGACAAAGCATTTCATAAAAATGCAAAGTATTTTAAGGTACCTGGTTTTAGAAATGGTAAAGTACCAAGAAATGTTGTAGAGAAAGTATATGGTGAAGGTGTTCTATATGAAACAGTTATTGAAGATAACGTAGATGATGAATATAGAAAGGCTGTAGAAGATAATAAATTGGAAGTAGTATCTAAACCTGAACTTGACGTAAAACAAATTGGTAAAGGTAAAGATTTAATATATACAGTTACTTTATTTGTAAAACCTGAAGCTACTGTAAAAAAATATAAAGGCTTAGAAGTTAAAAAAATTGATTCTAAAGTATCAAAAAAAGAAGTAGATGCTGCAATTGAATCTGATAGACAAAAAAATGCAAGAGTTGTATCTGTAGATGACAGAGATCTACAAAAAGATGATATTTCTACAATTGATTTTGAAGGCTTCGTTGACGGTGTAGCTTTTGAAGGTGGTAAAGCTGAAAATTTTGAACTTACAATTGGTAGTGGGCAATTTATACCTGGATTTGAAGATCAATTAATTGGTATGAAAATAGGAGAAGAAAGAGAAATAAATGTAACATTTCCTAAAGAATACCATGCCGAAAATCTAGCAGGTAAACCAGCAATGTTTAAAGTAAAACTAATAAGTATAAAATCTAAAATTTTACCTGAACTTGATGATGAATTTGCAAAAGATGTTTCTGAATTTGAAACTTTAGCAGATTATAGAAAAGATGTTGAAAAGAAAGTAAAAAAACAAAAAGAAGAGAGTGCTAAAAATCAAAAGGAAATTGCTGTAATCGATAAATTAGTTGAAAATACAGAAGTTGTAATTCCTGAATCTATGATTGATGACGAAGTTGAAAGTATGTCAAATCAATTTGCTTCTAATTTAGCATATCAAGGATTAGATCTTAAAACTTATTGTATGTATATGAATACAACTGAAGAAGAATTTAAGAAAAACTTAAGACCTGAAGCAGAAAAAAATGTTAAATTAAAACTTGCACTAGATGCTATTGAAAAGCTTGAGGAGATTAAAGTTGAAGCAAAAGAAATAGATGAAAAAATAGATGAATTAAAAAAACAATACGGATCTGAAAATACAAATGACGATTTAAATAAAAATGAGAATGTAAGACATTATATGGAAGAAAAAATAAAACAAGATAAACTTATGAGAATAATTGTAGACTCTGCAATTGAAAAATAATAGTAGGAGGTTATATAAATGGAAAAAAATAGTTTAGTACCTTATGTTATTGAACAAACAAGTAAAGGGGAAAGATCTTATGATATTTTCTCTAGACTTTTAAAAGAAAGAATAATATTTTTATCTGAACAGGTTGATAGTGCATCTGCGTCTGTTGTAATTGCTCAATTATTATTCTTAGATGCAGAGGATCCTGGTAAAGATATTTATCTATATATTAATAGTCCTGGTGGAAGTATAACTGATGGAATGGCTATATATGATACTATGCAATACATTAAATCTGATGTTTGTACAATTTGTGTTGGTCTTGCAGCAAGCATGGGTTCTGTATTACTTGCTGCAGGTAAAAAAGGTAAAAGGTATGCTTTACCTAATTCTGAAGTACTAATTCATCAACCTTTAATTGCAGGTGGTGGTCTTTCAGGTCAAACAACTGAGATAAAAATACATGCAGATCATATGGTTAAAACTAGAGAAAAACTAAATAAAATTTTAAGTGAAAGAACAGGTCAACCATTGGATGTTATTGAAAAAGACACTGAAAGAGATAATTATATGACTGCTGAAGAGGCAAAAAAATACGGACTTATTGACGAAATAATGACTAATATAAACGATATAGTTAAGGAGAAGTAATATATGGGAAAAAAAGGAAAATCTTCATATGATGATATGATTTTTTGTTCTTTTTGTGGTAGACTTAGGGAAGAAGTAAATAAAATGATAGAAGGCCCTGAGTCTATCTATATTTGTGATGATTGCGTAGAAATGTGTCATAAAATTATGCATAATCAAGAAGTTCCTTTAACAGGGGATGATGTGTCATCTAAAAATAAAGAACTTGTGGAGGGAAAAGATTTACCTTCACCAGAAGAAATAAAAAAAGTTTTAGATGAATATGTAATTGGTCAAGATGCTGCAAAAAGAGTTTTGGCTGTTTCTGTATATAATCATTACAAAAGAATCAGAAATCAAGATAAATTAGATGATGTTGAAATACAAAAGAGTAATATTTTATTACTTGGACCTACAGGTTGTGGAAAAACATTACTTGCTCAGACATTAGCAAAAATTTTACATGTACCTTTTGCAATAGCAGATGCAACAACATTAACCGAAGCTGGATATGTTGGTGAAGACGTCGAAAATATATTACTAAGACTTATTCAGGCAGCAGATTTTGATATTCAAAAAGCTGAAAAAGGAATTATATATATTGACGAATTGGACAAGATTACTAGAAAATCTGAAAACCCTTCGATTACACGTGATGTAAGTGGCGAGGGAGTACAACAAGCTCTTCTTAAGATAATAGAGGGAACAGTTGCTAATGTTCCGCCACAAGGTGGAAGAAAACATCCACAACAAGAATTTATAAAAATTGATACGAAGAATATCTTGTTTATTTGTGGTGGGGCTTTTGATGGTTTAGAGAAGATAATAGAAGCAAGAACTAATACTAAATCAATGGGATTTGGAGCCAAAGTTGAGGAAAAAGAAAATGTAGACGTTGGTAAAGTTTTCTCAGAAGTTCAACCTCAAGATATAATTAAATTTGGATTAATACCTGAACTTGTTGGACGTTTACCAATTATTACAAGTTTAAACAACCTTGATAAGAACGCATTAATAGATATTCTTACGAAACCTAAAAATGCTATTGTTAAACAATATAAAAAATTATTTAAGATGGATAATGTTAAACTAGATATTCATAAAGGTGCCTTAGAAAGAGTTGTTGAACTTGCTTCAGAGAGAAAAACAGGAGCAAGGGGACTTAGAGCTATAATGGAAAACTCAATGATGGAGGCAATGTATGAAGTACCATCTGATAAAAATATCGTAAAATGTACAATAACTAAAGATGTTATAGATGGTAAAGGAAAACCAATATATGAATACAAGAAATAATTATAAATATATAAAAATCGGTTCTTTGTCAATAGTTGGGGTAAAAAATTCTAAAAAAGGCAGAGACTAAGTAA
>ERZ1034984.2427-NODE-2427-length-14984-cov-58.873334_pt1 | contig 14984 bp, 9 predicted proteins | sample MGYA00520589_ERZ1034984 | MGnify/ENA primary metagenome ERZ1034984 (study PRJEB33766, sample SAMN09781790) | gut metagenome | biome: gut microbiome | host: Homo sapiens | place: Madagascar | study: EMG produced TPA metagenomics assembly of the PRJNA485056 data... | reverse complement strand
AGCCGGGGCAGGTGCAGCGGCCGGGCGCGGTGCAGCCGGGGCAACGGCAGGTGCAGCGGCTGCGGCAGCGCGCTGGGCGTTCACAACAGCCTGGATGGGCTCGTCCACGCCGGGCGTGCTTTCAAAGCCGGTAGCCACAACGGTAATGCTCATCTCATCCTGCAGGCGCTCGTCAAACGCAGTACCCCAAATGATGTTCGCATCGGGATGTGCGCTCTGGGTGATCATGGAAGCAGCAGTCTCAACATCGTCCAGGCCGATATCCGGGCTGGAGGTAATGTTGATGATAACGCCGCGTGCACCGGCAATGCTGGTTTCCAGCAGCGGGCTGGAGATTGCAGCCTTGGCAGCGTTTTCTGCCTTGCCTGCACCCTTGGCAACGCCAACGCCCATGTGGGCAAAGCCGGCATCCTTCATGATGGAACGGACGTCAGCAAAGTCGAGGTTGATGAAAGCGGGAACATTGATCAGGCTGGAAATGCTCTCAACGCCCTGGCGCAGCACGTTATCGGCTGCTTCAAAAGCGTTCATCAGGGTGATCTTTTCCTGGCTGATGAGCTTCAGTCTCTCGTTCGGGATCACGATCAGGCTGTCTACATGCATCATCAGGTTGGCAATGCCCTGTTCGGCCATGCTCATCTTGCGCTTGCCCTCAAAGGCAAAGGGCTTGGTGACAATACCGACGGTCAGGATGCCCAGGTCATGGGCCGTTTCGGCCACGACCGGTGCAGCGCCGGTGCCGGTGCCGCCGCCCATGCCAGCGGTGATGAACACCATCTGGGCACCTTTCAGTGCATTGGCGATCTCATCCTTGCTTTCCTCCGCTGCACGCTGGCCGACCTCCGGGTCAGCACCAGCGCCGCGGCCCTTGGTCAGCTTTGCGCCAAGCTGAACCTTCTGGGTAGCCTTGGAGTTGACCAGTGCCTGCTGGTCGGTATTCATTGCTACAAATTCAACGCCATTCAGGCCAGCTTCAACCATGCGGTTCACAGCATTGCCGCCGCCGCCACCAACGCCGATGACCTTAATGTTGGTTACATTCTGCATCTCTTCATCGAGAACGAACGCCATAAGTGTATCCCCCTAAAGAATATAAAATTGCAAATGCAACAGGGCCGGATTTCCGCCAGCGGACACACTGACCCCCATAAAGGAAGCGCCGCCCTACACCCCAAACTTTGCTTACGCGCGTTGCAGTGCAGCCAGCTCTTCCTAAGATATCGCATATAACTGTTTATAAGGATAACAAATTTTGCGAATAATTTCAATACCCACACGCTAAAAAGCCAAAAAATAGATGCTCGCATTTATTTGTATCACAAAAAGCCCCGCCGGTTTTGCGGGGCTTTGGTGAATTATGACAATATTTTTACAGTTTTTTCGTCTGTCTGCCAGCTTCTGTCCCAGTGCGGCCTGCCCGGCAGTCGGCCCCCAGGCGGCGCAGATCCCCCGCCAGGTCGGCATAGCCGCGCCGGATATGCCCGGCGTCCAGCACACGCACCCGGCTTTTATCCTGCACGGCAAGGCCCGCCAGCACCAGCGCCGCCCCGCCCCGCAGGTCTGGTGCGGTCACAGTGGCGCCATGCAGTTTTGCGCTGCCGCCAAGGTACAACAGCCGTCCCTCGCTGCGGGCATCAGCCCCCAGGGCAGCAAAGCCCTGCGCACAGGCAAAGCGGTTTTGGAACAGGCCGTCATAAATGCGGGATGGTCCTTCCGCCCCCAGCAGCACCGCTGCAGCCAGCGGGGCAGTATCTGTGGCAAGGCCAGGGTAAGCAGCCGCTACAAGTTCCTGACCGCCGCGCAGCTTTGTATCCGGATCCCGCGTGATGCTAAACTCATTTTCCCCGCGGGCAACCTCGCAGCCGCTGCCCTGCAAAAAGTCCAGAAACGCCGCCAGCCACACCGGACTGCACTGCGTTACCGTCACCCGCCCGCCTGCAATGGCGGCGGCTGCCGCATAAGTCGCTGCGGCAATGCGGTCCGGCAACACGGTATGCACACAGCCGTCCAACAGTTCGCCGCCGGTACCTCGGATGCAGACCACCGGCGTACCCGCCCCCGTGATCTTTGCCCCGCAGGCGTTCAAAAAAGCGGCGGTATCCGCAATTTCCGGCTCGCACGCCGCACCGCGCAGGGTGGTAACGCCCGCCGCGCAGCAAGCCGCCAGCATCAGGGTCAGGGTTGCTCCCACGCTGGGCAGGCGCAGAGCAAAATCCGTACCACGCAAAACGCCGTGGCGGCGCAGCACCACGCACTCTGCCGCCGCGCACACCTGTGCCCCCATAGCCGTCAGCCCGGCCAGGTGGATATCAATGGGCCGCGGCCCCAGTCTGCACCCGCCGGGCAGCGGCAGCTCTGCCCAGCCCGCGCGGGTCAACAGCGGTGCCAGGTAAAACACTGACCCCCGCATAGCCCCCGCCAACGCCGTGGGCACCCGCCCGCTGATCTGCCGGGCTGGCTGGGTGACAAGGTCCTGCCCGGCCCAGGCCGCCCCACTGCCCACGGCCCGCAGCAGATCCAAACTGGTCTGCACATCCCGCAGCAGGGGCACCCGGCGCAGGGTGCAGGGCTGCGCACACAGCAGTGTTGCCGCCAAAAGGGGCAGCACACTGTTTTTGGCCGCTGCCGGGCGGATGCTCCCCCGCAGCGGGTTCCCGCCTGTTACTTCGATATATTCCATTGCCGCACCGCCCCTCTTTGTTCCCACACCAAAGCGCCCTTTTCTATCATATGCCGCACCCGCACAAAACAGCTCTGTTCCACGGGTTTTACAGCAAAATCGGCTGCAGCTGCACCCCGCGCAGAGCGGCTTCCAGCGTATCCGGCAACTGGGTAAAATCCGCTTTCAGGCTGCAGGGCTTTTTGTAGCTGTCGTCCTGGCCAAAGGGAATAAAATAATAATTTTTGCGCTGCAGCAGCGCCGCCAGCGCTCCCACGCTGCCGGAAAGCCCATCGTTGGTGGATACCCCGATCACCACCGGCCTGCCGCCGCGCAGCATGCTTTTGGCCGCCAGCGTGACTGACGTTGCGCTGATGCCCGCCGCCAGCAGCGCCATCGTTGTGCCGGTACAGGGAGCAATGACAAGCGCCTGTGCCATATGCTTGGGGCCAAGAGGTTCCGCTTCCCGCAGATCCTCCAGCGGGCGGTGGCCGGTGGCTTCCTCCAGGCGCTGCTTCCAATCTGCTGCGCGGCCAAAGCGGGTATCCAGCGCCGACGCCGCATAGCTCAGCATCGGCAGTACTTCCCACCCGCAGGCGCGCAGGCGGATGATTTGCGGCAGAACCGTTTCAAATGTGCAAAAGCTGCCGCACAGGGCAAACACCACCGTGCGCGGCGGTTCCAGGCTGGAATTCATCAGCTCACTCCCCTTTCGCTGCGGGCCATGGCGGCACGCTCCTGTAAAATCACTTCCACGGTATGCGCCACCAGCGCACCGGCGGTTTCAGGTGCGCAGCGGGCGGGCAGGCTCAAGGCATGTTCCGCACGCAGGCCCAGTTCCCGCGCGGCGGCAAAATCCGTTCCGCCGGGGCGGCTGGCAAGGTCCAGGATCAGTGCCCCCCTTGGCAGGCAGCGCAGCTGGGCCGCCCCCAACACCGGGGCCGGTATGGTGTTGATGACCGCATCAAAGTGCGGCAGAAGCTGTTCCAACGCGGTCAGCGGTGCGGCATGCAGCCCCGCGCAGCGCGCTGCGGCCCGCTGTTCCGGCGCGCGGGCGGCAATGGTCACCAGCCCGCCCAGAGCTTGCAGACGCCGGGCCACTGCCCGCCCAATGCGCCCGTACCCCAGTACTAGAAACTCACTTTCCCAAATGGTGCGCTGGCGCAGCTGCATCAGCAGGGCCAGGCAGCCTTCCGCAGTGGGTACTGCGTTCAGGCAGGCCAGCTCCGGCCGCAAAAAGTAATCCACCAGCTCCACCCCGGCGGCCTGCGCCGCTTTGCGTACCGGTTCGCTGATGCGCCCGCCAAGGGCCAGTGTACCGGGGCGGGCGGCGCGCAGGATGCGGGCAAGGTCCGCCGCCTCGGCATCCATCGGCATAGGCAGCAGGATGTAATCCGCCTGCCCGGCACCCTCTGCCCCCAGCACGGTATAGCCGCTGTTCTGCAGTGCCCGCGCCGCCGCCAGCTGGCGGGCATCCCGCCCAACCACACAAAAAGTCAAACTACATGCTGCCGCCATAATGCTTCCCCCCGGTGTTATATCTGGCCGTTTGTTCCATGTTATGCCGGGGCAGGCGGCATGGTTCCGTCAGAACATCAAAAACACCTACCACAAAAAAGTTCCCCCGCCTGCATCACAAAGAATACAGACAGGGGAATTTTTCTATTTATCGGTTATGTTCCGTTTTAATAGCTGCGCAGGGCATCGCACTGGCCGCGCAGGATACGCAGCGGCTCCACGGGGGTTTTGCCCACACGCACTTCCACCACGGTAGCTTTGTCGGTGGTGCCAAGGGCATCGCCCTGGGCCACGATTGCACCTTTTTCTACCGTCAGCCTGCGCAGGCCATAGTAAATGGTCTTTACGCCCGCGCCGTGCTCGATCACCAGCGTATTGCCCACATTGGGCAATTTTTCCGCCAGCAGTACCTTGCCGCCCGCCGGGGCAATCAGGTCGCACCTGCCGGAAAGCACCACATTGATGCTGGTGCGACCGGTACCGGTGTTGTTCTTGCGCTCGGTCTGGGTACGGTTGACATATTCGGTCAGGCCATACGGCAGGGTGACCTCCACCTTATCGCTGAACGGCGAAACAAACCCCGTGTCCGCCCAGTAGATGGTATCCGATGCCGTATCCAGCAGGTCCAGCACCTCCTGCGGGGTATCATCCGCGCCGACATACGGTGTGACCAGCCCGGACTTGGAAGTATAATCCCGAAAAGATGCGGCGCTCTTGCTCACGTTCAGGGTAAGCTCCTGCACCTCGCCGTCCACGGTGACCTTGATGGTATAGCTGCCAGGCTCGGTTTCCAACGGAACCGCCAGGTAAGCCACCCAGCCATCGCCGGTCGCGCTGGCACGGAAGCCGGTATCCGGCAGTTCTGCCGTCAGGCTTGGCTTGGTATCCGTCTGCTGGCCCGTTACCTTTACGGCCACAACGCCGCCCAGCGCAACAGCCTGGGTATTCAGCCGCACGGTAGCCTTAATCGTTACATCAAATGTGAACTCATAGGTCTGGTGGCCCGAAACTGTCGGTTCGCTCTGGTACCCCTCGCCGCTGCTGACCACCAGCTTGGCGGTGTAGCTGCCGGGCATGGTAAAGCGGTAGGCGGAAAATTCCTGGGCGCTGCCGCTGAACACTTCCTGCTTGCTCTCGTCCTTAACGGTCACTTCGGTGCTGCAGTCCGCCGGGGTCACCCGCAGCGTCATGGTGCCGCCGCCAAAATCAGATTCCAGCGCTGTGGGAGTGCTGGAAAGTGTCTCGGCATAGGTACGCTTAAGGTAGTTGCCTGCCACCGGCACCTGCCAATGGTACGCCACGGGGTCCAGCTGCTGGCCCGCCACTGTTACCGTAACGGCAGGAATCATATCCGGCGTGGCTTTTTTGTACAGCCAGTATATGCCGCCTGCGGCGATCATACCCGCCAGCAGCACCACCAGCAGCAGCCAGCCGATCAGCAGCCGCACGGCACGGCCCACTTTGCTGCCCGTCGATTCCGGCGTATCTGCCTCTTCCTCCGCCTGTTCTGCTTCGGCATCCTCGATCTGTTCAATCGAAACCTGGACCGTTCGGGTGATCTCCGCCTTGCGCCGCTCTGCTGCAGCGCGCTGTTCCGGGGTCAGTTCCGGTTCGTCATCCTCCGGCTCCGGCGGCTCCGTGGCCTGGGGCAGCTGCGCAGCTTTGGGTTCCTGCACCGCCTTTTCCGGCATTTCCGGCGCGGCGGCTGCTTCAGCCGGTTCGGCCACAGCGGCAGGTTCCGGCGTTTGCGGTTTTTCCGGCGCTTCCGGGGGTTCCGGCCGGGGCTCAGCATATTGCTGCGGTTTTGCTTCCGGCTTGAGGGCAGCCTTTTTGCAGCGGCGTTTGCCGCCTGCCTGCCCGCTGCGCGGCGCTTTGGGCTTGGCTGCCACCTGTTCCGGGGCGGCAGCTTCGATCTGCTCGGCTTGTTCCGCCCGCGTTTTTGGTTCTTGCGGGGATTTTGTATTTTGGGGTTCGCTTTTTTGTTTTTGCGTGCCCGTTTTGCGGTGCGCAGTATTGCTATTGCTGGCATGGGGTTTGGCCATCCTGCCTTGCCCCGTGCCTGGAGCGGTTTTGCCCTGCGTGCGCTGCCCGCCCCTGGCTTTGGGCTTTGGCTGCTGCGCCGGCTCCATCGCAGTCTGTGTTACCTTCTCTTCGTCCATCGCTTTCTCCACCAACACTTGCGATTTATTGTTGCTCTAACTCTATTTTGTTACATTGTTTCGCGGTACAAAAGGCCGCTGCTGCCCGTCAGGGCGGCAGCAGGGTCAACGGACTTGCTGCCAATGCGCAGCTCCCAGATCAGGGTATGCTCCTCACTGGTGGTGCCCAGTTCTTCGCCGCGGGCAAGGCTCTGCCCACGCTGCACCTTTACGGCATCCAGCCCAAACAGATAGCTCTTAACCCCGCAGCCATGGTCAATCACCACGGTGCCGCCGGTCAGCGCCAGCGTTCCGGCGTACACCACAGTACCCGCCTGCGGTGCCGTAACGGCGGTACCCGCTGCGGCGTTATAATTGATGCCAGTTGCCCGGCCGGTAATGGTCCCATCGGTGCGCAGCCGCGCGCCGTAATCCGCCAGAATCGCACTGGGCACCGGCGAGGCAAAATTGCCCTGCCACAGCTTTTCGCTGCTGCCCTGTGTGTAAAGGGGCCAGATCGCATTTTTATATTCCGTTGCTGCGCCCGGTATGTCTGCCTCTGCGGCCACATCCACGGTTTTGGCCTCGCTCTGCATCACGCTCAGGGTCAGCTCCTGGGTCAGGCTGCCGCAGGTCACGGTCAGGGTATGGGGGCCGCCCTCGGCATTATAGGTTACCGGGATATAGCCCATATACCCACCGGTCACCGGGCGGAACCATACATCCCCCAGGTCGGTTTCCACGGTCGGCTCACTGCCATCCAGAATGCCGGTAATGACCAGTGCCGCCACGCCGCCCTGGCTGACGCGCTCACTGCTGAGCACCGCCTTGGGCTGGATGTTCATGGTATAAGATGCACAGTACCGGTACCAGCCGGTGGCATCGCCGGGGTCCGCCGTGTTGCGGTAAGCGGTCAGGGTCAGCTCATAGCTGCCATTTTTGGGGTAAGCATACATCGCAAAGGCATCGGCATCCCCCTGCACCACAACGCTGCCGGCCGAATCCTTCAGCGTAAGGGTCGTGCGCTGCGCCCAGTCCGGCAAAACCAGCTCCGGGGCAGCTTCCGTCATTTCGCCCAGCTTTTGCACCGTCAGGGTGCTGGGCTGTTCAAACGTGCGGTTCAGCACATTGCCCAGCACCGGCACACTCCAGTCATAGCCGATCGGTTCCAGTTCCGTATCGCCCAAAGTGGGGTGCTGCGTGGGAAGTTTGTCATCGCCCGTCATAGCGTACATGGCGTACCCGGCACCGCCCAGCAGCACCGCCAGCATAACCACCACCATAACCAGCCACAGCAAGAGCTTTTTCATGGCGTTCCCTTTCCTTGGCACAGCAGAAAAATCGAAATTCAGTCTGATTTTATAGTCACTGCCGTCATTTTTCTTATTTTCAGCAGCGCCTTATGGTTTATCTGAGCCCTTTTTATCATTTAATAAGTATCACTACTGATTGCAAGAAACACGAACAGCCGGGCCGAAGCCCGGCCATTTTCACTTTTCTGCTGGCTGTTCCGGCTTATTCAGCATCGTCAGCAGCCTTTTCTTCGGCGGCTTCTGTCGGTTCATTGTCGATGGGCAGATATTCGTCGTCATCGTCATAATCGTCGCCGTCATCGCTGTACAGCAGGCGCTCGTATTCGTCCAGTTCCTTTTCGCGGCGGCGCAGGTAGAGCGCAGCGGCAGTCAGAGCACCGGCAGCAGCAAACAAAAACGCCAGGATGGCACCAAAAGTGGATTTCTTCATCATAATACTTTTCCTCCGCGTATTCTAAAAGGGATGGGTCTGTAAAATATTATACCCGATTAACCGGGTGAATACAATCTTTCCCTTGTAAATTTTTCACACAAAAAGGTTCAGGGCAATACCGCATAATTCTAAGTGCCGATACGGCGAGCGAGGTGCGGCAGATGCCAAGCCAAAAGCGCAGATAATACTGGATGCTGCAAAGGTGAGCGCCGCCAGTGGCGGAAACAGCGAACCGAAGCAGGGGCAGCGGTCGCAGAGTGCGAGGGGCTTTTGCCCCCGAAGCACGATGCGGGTACCGCAACCCGACATTATCGAGCATTTTGGCAACGCAGATGCCGTGCCGCAGCCGCCGGAGCGGTGCTTGAGCCGTTAGGCGGGAATTGTGCGGTGTTGCCTCAGGTATCAAGGTGATACCGCGCCATTCTCCGCAGCATGGTCTCCGGAAAATTTCTTCACCTGCCAAAAGCCATGCCACTCTGCTTGCTTTTTATTCCGGCCGCCACTGGCGCATAATACCCGCAAATGCGCTTGGCACCGCGTATTCCCCGTTCAGCTCCGCGCGGCTGGCCCAGACGCAGCCCTCCGGCGCCGGGCCTGCGGCTGTGCCGCAAAACCCGCTGATCTGCCAGATGCGATGGGTGAACACATGGCGGGTGCTTTGCAGCGGGGCCTGCCACTGCACACAAAGGCCAATGGCGCGCAATGCGGCGTCCAGTTCCGGTTGGGTCATGGCGGTACCCTCAAAGGCAAGGGGCTGCCACAGCCCGGCCAGCAGCCCTTTGGACGGGCGGCGCTGCAAAAGCACGCCCTGCGGCCCGGTGATCAACACGGCCGTGACCGGCACCAGCGTTTTTTCCGGCTTAGCCGTTTTGACCGGCAGCTGTTCGGCCCGGCCTGCAGCGCGGCCCTTGCACTGAGCAGCCAGCGGGCAGACCTCGCACTTTGGCGCACCGTTGGGCAGGCAGACCAGCGCCCCCAGTTCCATCAACGCCTCGTTATAAGGGCCGGGGCGTTCCTTGGGCATTTCTTCCAGCACACGGGCTGTGAACTCGCGCTTGGCGGCAGGTTTGGTAATATCGGCAGAGCTATTATCCAGCCGGGCAAATACCCGCAGCACGTTGCCGTCCACCGCCGGGGCTGGGATGCCAAATGCAATGGAGGCAATAGCCCCAGCCGTGTAATCCCCAATGCCGGGCAGAGCGCGCAGGGCGGCATAATCTGCGGGAAGCTGGCCGCCGTACTGCCGGCAGACGATCTGCGCCGCCTTTTGCATGTTGGCCACCCGGCTGTAATACCCCAGCCCCTGCCACAGCTTGCGCAGCTTGTCCGGGTCGCAGGCGGCAAGGGCGGCGGGGTCCGGCAGTTCGGCCACAAAACGCTCGTAATAGGGCAGCGCCGCCGAGACGCGGGTCTGCTGGAGCATGATCTCGCTGACCCAGATATGATATGCCGAAGGCTCCTGCCGGAAAGGCAGGAGCCTTCGATTCAGTTCAAACCATTGGATCAGCGGTTCGCTGACCGCCCCCATTAAAAACCGCCGCAGGTGCGCGGGAAGGCAATGACGTCACGGATGTTGGGGATGCCGGTGACATACATCAGCAAGCGCTCAAAGCCCAGGCCGTAACCGGCATGCTTTACGCTGCCAAAACGGCGCAGGTCCAGGTACCAGTCGTAATCTTCACGCTTCAGGCCCAGTTCGTCCAGGCGGGCCAGCAGCACATCCAGGCGCTCCTCACGCTGGGAACCGCCGATCAGCTCGCCAATGCCGGGCACCAGCATATCGGCGGCGGCAACCGTCTTGCCGTCCTCGTTCATGCGCATATAGAATGCCTTGATCTCTTTGGGGTAATCGGTAACAAACACGGGCTTTTTGAACACCTGCTCGGTCAGGTAGCGCTCGTGCTCGGTCTGCAGGTCAATGCCCCAGCTTACTTTATACTGGAAGTTGTCATCGTTCTTTTTCAGCAGTTCGATGGCATCGGTGTAGCTCACGCGGGCAAAATCGCTGTTGGCAACCAGCTCCAGACGCTCGATCAGGCCCTTATCAAAAAACTGGTTGAAGAATGCCAGCTCGTCCGGGCAGTTATCCAGCAGGTAGCGGATGACATACTTGGTCATGGCCTCGGCGGTGTCCATGTAGGTATTCAGGTCAGCAAATGCCATTTCCGGCTCGATCATCCAGAACTCTGCGGCATGGCGGGTATCATAGCTCTTCTCTGCGCGGAAGGTAGGGCCAAAGGTGTAAACCTTGCCCAGGGCCATTGCCATGGCCTCGGCTTCCAGCTGGCCGGAAACCGTCAGGTTGACCGGGCGCTTGAAAAAGTCCTTGCTGTAATCCACCTTGCCGTCCTCGGTCTTGGGCACATCGTTCAGGTCCAGGGTAGTAACCTGGAACATCTCGCCTGCGCCTTCGCAGTCAGAACCGGTAAAGATGGGGGTGTGTACATAGGTAAAGCCGTTCTTGTGGAAGAACTCATGCAGGGCATAAGCGGCCTGGCCGCGCACACGGAACGCAGCGTTAAAGGTGTTGGTGCGGGGGCGCAGGTGGGTCAGGGTGCGCAGGTAATCCATGCCCATCTTGTTTTTCTGCAGCGGGTAATCGCTGCCGCAGGTGCCCAGCACCGTAACGGTATCGGCGTTGATCTCAAACGGCTGCTTAGCGTTGGGGGTCAGCACCAGGGTGCCGGTCACTTCAAAGCTGGTGTACAGGCCGGATTTTGCAACCTCGGCATAGTTTTCCAGCTTGTCCGCCTGGAAAACGATCTGCACGGGCTTATAGCAGCTGCCGTCTGCCAGAGAGATAAAACCGATCTTTTTAGAATCGCGCACGGTTTTTGCCCAGCCGCAGACAGTAACTTTGGTACCATCCGCCGGGGTAGCCTTATAGAGCGATGCAATTTCAACTCGTTCCATGTGTTCCCACTCCTAAAATGCAAATGTAGGGGGTGTATCTGAAAACAAAGAAAATGATGACTATTTCGCAAGCACATGCCGGATTCAAGGCTTTTTAACGCGGAATCCGGCTGCGATTGTAGAAATAGGCTAAATTTTCGACTTTTCAGCTACACCTAGATAAAATGTATTATAACGTGTGATGCTTAAAAAGTAAAGCGCTTGTTATTTGCGGCGCTTTTTGCTCTTTTTGCGCAGGGCTGGCACGGCCCAGATGGCCGCCAGCAGCACCACTCCTGCCGCACTGAGCGCTGCCCCCGCGGTAAGACCGGGCGTTTTGTAGGCAAACGCCACCGTATGGCTGCCGGGTTCCAGCGCCACGCCGAGGAAAGCCGTATCTGCCCGCAGCACTTGGGCCGGGGTACCGTCCACCGTCACGCTCCAACCAGTAGAATACGGCAGCTGCACCACCAGCACGCTGCTGCGGGTGGTGGTGATTTCTCCACCCAGGCTGTTGGTGCCAAGGGTCACATTCTGCAGGTTTTCGGCCCCAAGGTTCTCCGCACGGGCCGCAACGGTATCCAGCTTCTGGCATTCCACCGCCAGGCGGTCAAACTGATAATAGCCCGCAAAGGGCAGTACAATCGTGATCTGCTGCAAGGGTTCATCACTGGTGCCAAAGTTATACACAAAGTCATGCCGACCGCAGTAATACTGGCTGTTGGGGCGGTTATACTCAATGCGGCCCTCACCAATATTGCTGAGCAGGCGCAGATAGACACTGTCCTTGCGCCAGAAATGCGCATACTGCTTTTGCAGGCTGCGGCGGTCATGGGCGCTCATGGCGCTCAGTTCTTCTTCGCTCATCGCATCCAGCGGGCTGGTGGCCGTGTACTGCATGCCCTGCACCACAAAGGCGGTCTCACAATCCGCCACCGGCTGGGCAATGGTCAGGGTAATGCGCCCGCCGTCCTGCGGGGCATAGTAGGTGGTTTCATCCAGCTGCTGCACGCCGTCCAGCTCCATTTCGGCTGCGGGGCTTACCGTATCGCCGGTCAATTCCGCTTCGGGCAGCAGGCCGGTTTCTTCCAGCACTGCGCCGTCCAGCAGGGCATCCTGCTTTTGCAGCGGGGTCAGGGCGTCATAGGTTTCGCGGCTGATCTGGTTTTGCGCCGTATAGCCGATGGGCAGCGCCGCCGTATTGGGGTAAACCGCAACCGTGCTGCCGCCGATTTCCGCCGCCTGCACGGCCTGGCTGTCAAATAAGGCGGGCAGCGCCCCGGTGGAATCCGGTGCGCAGAGGGCGTATTTCACGCCGAACAACGTTTCCAGCGGGGTGCGGTTCTGCAGCCCGCGGTAATCATATTCCACCGGGGTGTTCTGCCCCAGTTCCCGGAACAGGCTGGAAAGGTAGCTGTTGTTCAGGCTGAAAAAGTACCCGGTGCCATACACATCCAGCAGCATGGGGCTGTTGATCGGCTCGTTCACCAGCGAATCATACCGCCAGTAGCTTTGGTCCTCCATCAGGTGCAGGGCCACGGCGGGGTTGTCATGCACGGTGGTGCTCCAGGCGTAACCGGCGGGGCGGTACTCGTTCACGGCATCGGCTTCCTCAATGCCATAGTAGCCGCCAAGGTTCATCACCACGCCAAGGCAGCAGCCCGCCAGTAAAACAGCCTGCACACTGCGGCGGCTGACACCATCCGCTGCCAGCACAAACACGGCCAGCAGCACCAGCAGCAGCGCGCCCAGCAGGGCGGTCTCCGTGCGGCCCTGCTTGACGCAGAACGCCACCACGCAGTAAACCGCCAGCAACGCAAACAGGTTGCGCTTTTCTTTCGGCTCAAACGCCGTTATGCCGGGGCAGACCCGCGCCAGGATAAAGGCTTCCAGCATGGTGAACGCCCACACCCAGCGGTTGGAAACGTAAGAAATCCCGTTCAACACACTGCCCGCCTGCGGCACCAGCAGCAGGGCCAGCAGACCCAGCCACGCGCACTTGAGCACGGTGTTCTGCCGCGGCTTGGCAAACAGCACCAGCACACCCAAAAACGCCGCCGAGGTCACCCCCGCATAGGTAGAGTAAGCATCATACCCCATGCCGGTGGTCATGTTGGCCAGCAGCTCAAAAAAGCGGTAGAACGGGTAAGGCGCGGTTTCCCGCGTTAAGCCAAAGCGAGCGCTGCCGAACAGCTCCTGCGCGGTGGGCAGCAGGGTGATGGCCGAAATTGCAATGCCCACCAGTGCAAACCCGATGAACTTTGCCAGCAGCGGCGGCAGGGTGCGCAGGTTTTTGGCCCCGTACCGCTTGCTATACACCGCAATGGCGTACAGCACCAGCAGCACCGCAGCCATATAAAAGAACAAAAAGTTGGAGAGTGCCGTCAGCGCAATGGCGGCAATGTACAAAACCGGGCTGCGGCCCTCAAACAGATCATCCGCTCCCAGCAGCATCAGGGGGAAGCAATACATCGGCACCAGGAACACCGGTTCGATCAGCCCTGCCTGGATGGGCCACGCACTGAACACATAGGCCAGCGCACCCAGCAGGGTGCCAAAGCGGCTGTTGCCATGGCGGCGGCTGAACGCCATAAAGGCCAGCCCCGCCAGGTAGAGCCGCAGCACGATCAGGCCCTCCAGCAGCTGCTCGGTCCACCGGCCGGGCACAAAGGCTGCCAACAGGTCCAGCGGGTCACCCAGGCCGTAATAGCTCAGCGTGGTAATGATATCCGCACCGTAACCGATGGAAAAATCCCAGGTGGGCACCGCCGCGCCGGTCAGCACACAGCGCGCGGCCTGCCGCAGCCAGCGGCCATAATAGACCAGAAACGGGTAATGCTGCTTGAGGGTATCGCCATATTGGATAAAGCTCTGCCCGTTCAGCGCAAAAATAGCAGCCCAGACGCCCATCAACAGGGCAAACAGCGCCGTATAAGCCAGCACCAGCGCCCCGCGGCCCTGCCTGCGGCCCGGTGCGTGGATCAGGATGGTGTTCTGCATGGTATCCTCCTGCGGGGCGGGTGGTGTTCCACCTCGGTTTTTATGGCAGTCCCGCATCATTCCGGATGCCGTCCGTCGGGAATAATGCGGTGCCGCCTTATCTTTGTCCAGTATATTCTATTTTGTTTTGCGTTGCAAGGGCGTTTTGCCGCGGTTACACGCTGCCGTCAAACAGGGCTGCCAGTGCCTTTGCCGCGTACTGCCCGGCCCGTACTGCCTGCTGCACCGTGTTGGCGTGGCCGCCTATTTCGATCAGCAGCGCACCGGGGCTGACATCCTGATTATAGAACCGGTACCCGCACAGGACCGGCCGGGTCAGGCCGGGGTACAGCGTTTCCATGCGTTCCTCCCACTTGGCGGCAAAGCAGAGGTTCAGCCGCCAGTTGGGCAGCTGGACGGTGCCGCCGTTATTGCACCCGGCAATGATCATGACCTGTGCAGTCGGCTGGCCGTCCAGCGTTGTCAGGGGGCGCACACGGGCATCGCCGCTTTCCATCGCGTCGCGGTGTACATCCAGCACCACTTTGATGCTGGGGTATTCTTCCAGGTAGCGCCGCGCTGTCTGGGCGCTGCGGGCGTAACTTTCGGTGTAGCTGGGGGAATCATGCAGGGTGGTATCGTGCAGGGTGGTGATCCCGGCATCGTTCAGCACTTTGGTCATTGCCTCCCCCACCGCGCACATGTTCAGGGTGGTATCTTTGGTGCGGGCGGTAAAGCTGGGGTCATACACCGGGGTATCCCAGGTCTGGTAGGTTTCCGTTGCGTGGGTGTGCAGGATCAGCACCTGCGGGTCCGGGCTGCCGGGGGTAACGGTAAAGGACAGCGCTCCCTGCGCCGCGGAGGCAATGGTTGAATCTGGTTCATCCGTTGCATTTTTGATGCTGCCCGCCGCAAGGGCAATATATCCCTGCCCGCTGCCCTGGCCGAAAGTCCGGTCAAGGATGGGCGCTGTCGTCTGCACCCCCGGCGGTATGGTAATGGTTGGGGCCGGGGTGGCTTCCGGTTCCGCCGTGGGCTGCGGTGTGGGGCTG
>ERZ1034984.2426-NODE-2426-length-14986-cov-7.916616_pt1 | contig 14986 bp, 8 predicted proteins | sample MGYA00520589_ERZ1034984 | MGnify/ENA primary metagenome ERZ1034984 (study PRJEB33766, sample SAMN09781790) | gut metagenome | biome: gut microbiome | host: Homo sapiens | place: Madagascar | study: EMG produced TPA metagenomics assembly of the PRJNA485056 data... | reverse complement strand
AATTTAATTTAGCTGTAAACCGAAAGGTTTGCAATTTAGCAACAGAGCGACAGCGGAGTTATTTAGCTGAAATTAAAACATATTAAAATGAGGTGAAAACATGGCTGAAAGCATTATGCTTGAAAAAGCAAAAATATTTGCAATAGATATAGTTAATGTTTGCAAAGAAATAAAAAGTAAATATCGTGAATCGGTTTTGACAAATCAACTTATTCGGTCAGGTACATCAATTGGAGCTAATATTCATGAATCAAAATATGCTCATGGCACGGCGGATTTCATAGCTAAAATGCAGATTGCACTCAAGGAATGTTATGAATCTGAATATTGGCTTGAACTTTTATTTAAAACAAATTATCTTGAAGAAGATAAATATAAACAACTTCAAAATTTATGTGGTTCAATTCGCCGTATGCTAATATCTTCAATAAATACCGTTAAGAAAAATGATAACCAGAATTGAACTTATAAAAACAAACCGCACAGAAACTGTGCGGTCATTTTATTTATTAAAAATCAGACTTTCTCCACAACATTTTCAACTTATCTCGTGCTTTCAGAAAATAAGCATTGTTGCTTTCTACCGACAGAACATAATTAATTTTGCCGATAAGGTGCTTGTAGTAACTTTGGGTGCAGACAATGTTGCCGTGAATGAAGTCTGTTATGTTTTCGTGTTCGATTGCATTTTCAAAGCCGTTAGGATATTTTGTTGAAAAATACAATGAAAAATTTTTTGCAAAAACCCTTGACGAATAGGATTGAGGATGATATAATAGTCAAGCTGACTCATTCGAGGACATCTTCAAAAAATGAAAATGCTTTAAAAAATGAAAATGCTTTAAAAAATTAAAAAAAGTTTGAAAAAAGTGTTGACAAATGATGAAGAATGTGATATATTATATAAGCACTCGAAATTAAAGAGTGAATGCAAGAGCGAAAGCTAAATTCGCTGGTGTAGCTCAGTTGGTAGAGCAGCTGATTTGTAATCAGCAGGTCGGGGGTTCAAGTCCGTCCACCAGCTCCATTGAAGCCTACTGTTTAGGCAGTAGGCTTTGATTTTTGAAAAACTTGATAGGGGAGAATTCCCGAGTGGCCAAAGGGGGCAGACTGTAAATCTGTTGCGTTTCGCTTCGATGGTTCGAATCCATCTTCTCCCACCAAGCTTAAAAACGCCTTAAACATTGAAGTTTAAGGCGTTTTTCTTTTGCGTTCAGCAGAGATAAAACCCCTCTGAAAATCTGTTTGTCTAACAGTTGTCTATCAGAAAGCTAACTAAGCAGGCTCAGTGTCAATAAATAGGGGTACCCCGATAAAAACAGAGCCACTGCATCTAATTCGAATTGTTTTGTGCTGTTTAGATACCTAACATTAGCGGATATGTTTCCGCAAGATACAGCCAAGCATTTGCAGCAGTTGTGCGTATAATTTAAACTGCTGCAAAAGTCAGTAAACAAGCCGCATTATGGACTGTTTAATTATTCCCTTGACATCAAGACTACGGTCTCGATGTGGCACGGTTGTTCAACGAAAAACATACTCAACCCCTATTGTACAAGGGAATGGTGGAACGCACCTTTTCCCTTAAAATCTAGTGGTTCGAGCCTGTGACAACTTTGAATTGTCCTATAATTTGTATAGGCAAACAGGGTAAAGCTCTGTTCCTTAAATTTCATTTTTCATGTCATCCCTACAAACTGGAATTTGTGATTCCTCTTAACGATAACTGGACTTTGAAACTCTAACAATTGGTTCCGTACCCAGTAATGCCTTTGAAATAGTTAATATATCATTTTTATTTAACAAACATTTCGGTCCTATGCATATTTCTACAATAGAATCAGGATTAAATTTTAATCTTACAAACTCCGTAATATCACAATTTCCAATAGTTCTAAAATCATGCTTCAATGTTTTGGATTCCCATTTTTCTTGAAATGCACCATAACAATTTATTATCTTTTCAAATTTCATATCATCACAATAAATTAAGCGAACTTCCGCTTCCTCCTCAAAAGCTGGATTTTTGTATTTTGCAAGTACTGGAATTAGTTCATGTAAAAATACTTCTATTTGCATTTTCTTATCAGTAATATTATTTTTACGAATTACTGTCCCTATTGTATCAGCTACAATTTCGACATCACTTTCTCTTTCATTTTCAACTATATTATTGGTATATTCTATGTTTTCAATCCAAAAGTTGTCCGCAATCACTAACTTGTTTAAATCAAAACCAATCGAAACTCCTCTTCCATCATCTGCATATGCTCTCCACTGGCTTAATAAATCTTGCTTTTTAGAGAAACATGAAATATAAACACTCCTCTGTCCTTTGAAATTAAGACAATTTAATAAATCATCAAAAGAAAACTTTAATCCTGAACGTATCCTCATTCTTTCAAAGACTGAGTCAAAAGCATCTCCTTTATTATCATCATTCAACCTGTCCAAATACCACCTTATTTCTAATTTATCATTCATTTTCAATGGATCAGAAAGATATATTTCTTTATTTTTTAAGATGGTCAAAAAAGTGTCCAATGAGCAATAATAATATCCTATCATCAAATACCTCCCTAGCGACTACAAATTCCGATTTATCTAATTTCTATTAACATCTATTTCACTGTTCATGAACCCCTCAAAACGGTCGAATTGCAGGATTGCCTGTCAGCTTTTTGTTCTATAAAATTCTCTCAAAAATCCCTGGCATCTAATCCACTCACTCAATTTGCATTATCTAATCCGAGGTTACAACCCGAACAAAATTTTGCGTTGGATATGTTTCCGTAAGATATACCTAAGTGCTTTTGATGGTTAAATGTACAATTTTAGATTTATAAAAAGTCAGCCAACAAGCCGAACTTTATATTGCTTAATTATTTTCTTGACATCAAGACTACGGTCTCGATGTGTGCGGTGTGGGGGAACATATCTACGGGTTGGATTTTTTGGGCTTTGTAGGGGCTGTTTTGGGTTAGGTAGGCTAAATCTCTTGCCAATGTTTCGGGGTTGCAGGAAACATAGACAACCTTTTTAGGAGACATTTTGATTAGTGAGTCGAGAAATTTTCGGTCACTTCCGGCCCTTGGCGGATCCATAAACACAACATCGGGCTTTTCGTCCTCGTCTGCAGCTTCTCTCATGAACTCGCCCGCATCGGCTTTGTAGAAACGGATATTTTTCAGATTATTTGCTCTTGCATTTACGATTGCATCCCTCACGGCATCGCCGTTAAGTTCTGCACCGATAACATTGCCTGCACCGTTTTTGGCGGCAATTATGCCGATGGTGCCGATTCCGCAGTAGGTGTCAAGCACGGTTTCGTTGCCTTTGAGATTTGCAAATTCAATTGCTTTGCCGTACAAAACTTCGGTTTGAACGGGGTTAATTTGGTAAAAGCTTTTCGGCGAAATTCTAAACCTGCAACCGCAGAGAATATCCTCAATATAACCCTTGCCGTACAGCACTTTCTGATTGTCACCAAGTACAAGGTTGGTGCGGTAGGGGTTTATATTTTGCACAATGGTTGTGATTTCGGGAAACTGTTTCAGAATCGCTTTTACAAAATTGTTTTTTGACGGAAAAACAGGTGTGCCCGTTACAAGCACAAGCATAATCTGATTTGTCGCAAAGCCTCTTTTCACAAGAATGTGACGGAGAAAACCTTTGCCTGTGTCCTCGTTATAGGTTGTCATTCTGAAAGAGGGGAGGAGCTTGCGTACTGCAACGATGATTTTGTCGGCAATAACATCCTCTGTCTGACAGCTGTCAATTCCTACAACATGATGACTGCCCGACTGATACACACCCGAAATGATTTTGCCCTTTTTGTCCGTATAAAAAGCCGCCTGAACCTTGTTGCGGTAGTGGTAGGGAGTTTTCATTCCGATAATTTTTTCAACGGTACAAAAGCGTTTGAGAAGTTTTTCGACTTTCCTCTGCTTGAATTCAAGCTGTTCGGGATATGACAGATTTTGCAGTTGACAACCGCCGCATTTTTTGTAAACGGGACAGCTTTGTTTATTGGTTTCAGGTCTGTTACTCATAATATTTCCTCACATTTTATTGCATTGTATATATTCTATATTTTATCATCAATCATATTGATATGCAACAGAAACAAACCCTAAATGACAAAGAAAAACGCAGGAGGGAAATCCGCTCCTGCGCTTTCTGATTATTAACCGGTATATCGAAAAATTGAGGATTATCAGGTTATTTGTAATCAATTAAAGATTTGTGTATCCCATAAGGCTTTCGTCAACCTCTTTGGCAACATCTCTGCCCTCACGAATTGCCCAGACAACAAGTGACTGTCCTCTGTGCATATCGCCTGTAACAAATACATTTTCAACATTTGTCTTGTGTGAGCCTTCTGCCGTTGCAACATTGGTTCTTGCGTTTGTTTCAACACCGAATGCCTTGGTTACATAGTTTTCGCTGCCGAGGAATCCCGCCGCAATGAGTACGAGTTCAACATCAACCTTGTATTCTGAGCCTTCAACCTCTTTCATCATAAGTCTGCCTGTTTTAGCATCCTTTTCGGGTTTGAGCTTAACAAGCTCCGCACCTACAAGATTACCGTTCTTGTCAGCAATGAACTGCTTAACGGTTGTCTGATAAACTCGTGGATCGTGACCGTAGACTTCAATAGCCTCTTCCTGACCGTAGTCTGTTTTGCAGACTCTCGGCCATTGCGGCCATGGGTTGTCGGCACTTCTTGTGTCGGGAAGTTTAGGCATCATTTCAAGCTGAAGAACGGATTTTGCACCGTGTCTGATGCTTGTGCCGACGCAGTCGTTACCTGTGTCGCCGCCGCCGATTACCATTACATTCTTGCCTTTTGCGCTGATGAATGTACCCTCTCTGAGGTTGCAGTCAAGAAGTGACTTTGTTGTTGATTTGAGGAAGTCAACGGCAAAGTGAATGCCGTTAGCCTCTCTGCCGGGAACTTTGATATCTCTCGGATTTGATGCACCGCAAGCAAGGATTACACGGTCAAAGTCCTTGAGAATTTCGCTTGCTTTGATGTCTTTGCCGACATTTGAGCAGGTTTCAAAGGTTACTCCTTCTTCTTCCATAATGTTAATCTTGCGTTCGATAACATCTTTTTCAAGTTTCATATTCGGAATGCCGTACATAAGCAGACCGCCTACTCTGTCATTGCGTTCAAATACCGTTACAGAGTGACCGCGCTGATTGAGCTGGTCGGCAGCGGCAAGTCCCGATGGACCCGAACCGATGATTGCAATTTTCTTGCCTGTTCTTACCTTTGGAATTCTTGCGTCTGCAAGACCTTCTTCATAGGCATTTTCAATGATTCCGTATTCGTTGGCTCTTACGCTGACAGCGTCACCGTTTGCACCGCAGGTGCATGCCTTTTCACAGAGAGCAGGACATACACGGGATGTGAATTCGGGGAAGTTGTTTGTAACCTTAAGACGGTTGTAAGCCTGTTCCCAGTTGCCCTTGTAGATGAGGTCATTCCATTCGGGAATGAGGTTGTTAAGCGGACAGCCTGAGAATGCAGAACCAATCTGCATTCCTGCCTGACAGAAAGGCACGCCGCAGTCCATGCATCTTGCACCCTGTTTTTGCTGATCCTCTTTGCTGAGGGGATCGTGAAATTCGTCAAAATTTTTGATTCTTTCTTTTACGGAGTATGCCGGGGCATCCTCACGCTTATATTCCATAAATCCTGTTGGCTTTCCCATAAATATCCCCTCCTTATTTATTATTCACAATTTCGTAGAAAGCTTCAATCTGTGCCTGCTCGTTTGTAAGACCTTTTTCTTCATAAGCGGCAATTGCAGCCATCATTCTCTTGTAGTCGTGCGGAATAATCTTCTTGAATTTCGGAAGGTATTCGTCAAAGTTATCAAGGATTTTCTTGCCTCTCTGTGAACCTGTTGCAGCAACATGTTCTTCAATAAGCGTCTTGAGTTCGATTATATCGTACTTTTCTGATACTTCCGAGAAGTGAACCATTTCCTTGTTAAGCTTTGTGTAAAGATCTCTTTCTTCATCAAGAACATAGGCAACACCGCCGGACATACCTGCGGCAAAGTTTTTGCCTGTTTTGCCGATAACAACAACCCGACCGCCTGTCATATATTCACAACCGTGGTCGCCGACACCCTCAACAACTGCCGTTGCGCCTGAGTTTCTTACGCAGAAACGCTCGCCTGCAACACCGTTGATAAATGCCTTGCCGCTTGTTGCGCCGTAAAGTGCAACATTACCGATGATGATGTTGTTACCTGCGTCAAATGTTGAGTTCTTCGGAGGATAAACTACCAGCTTACCGCCTGAAAGTCCCTTGCCGAAGTAGTCGTTTGAGTCGCCCACAAGTTCAAGTGTGAGTCCCTTTGGAATGAATGCGCCAAAGCTCTGACCGCCCGAACCGTTGCAGACTACTGTAAATGTATCGTCATCAAGGTTGTTGTAATGCTTTCTTGTAACCTCAGAACCGAAGATTGTACCGAATGAACGGTCAGTGTTCTTAACATTGACTTCAACCTTTTTCTTTGTGCCTTTTGCAAGAACCTTTGCAAATTCTTTGCAGAGGATTCTCTCGTCAAGTGTTGATTCAAGTTTGAAATCGTAAAGGCTCTTTTTGTTGTATTCAACCTTTTCCGAAACAAAGTTTGTATCAAGAATGTTAGAAAGGTCAACCTCGGCAGCCTGTCCTGTGATGCCTTCTTTTCTCTTGATGAGGTCAATTCTTCCGACAAGCTCATCAACGGTTTTTACACCGAGCTTTGACATATATTCACGAAGCTCGCTTGCTACAAACTTCATAAAGTTTATTACATATTCGGGCTTGCCGCAGAATCTTTTTCTGAGCTCGGGGTTCTGTGTGGCAACACCGAACGGGCAGGTATCAAGGTTACATACTCTCATCATTGCACAACCGAGAGTTACAAGCGGAGCAGTTGCAAAACCGAATTCCTCTGCACCGAGCATTGCGGCAATTGCAACATCACGGCCGTTCATAAGCTTACCGTCGGTTTCAATAACAACCTTGTTACGAAGGTCGTTCATAATGAGCGTCTGATGAGCCTCGGCAAGACCGAGTTCCCACGGCAGACCTGCATTGTAGATTGAGTTTCTCGGAGCAGCGCCTGTACCGCCGTCATAACCTGAAATAAGGATTACGCCTGCACCTGCTTTTGCAACGCCTGCGGCAACCGTACCTACACCGCATTCCGAAACGAGCTTAACAGAGATTCTTGCGTCTTTGTTAGAATTTTTGAGGTCGTAGATAAGCTGTGCAAGGTCCTCAATTGAGTAAATGTCGTGGTGCGGTGGGGGAGAGATGAGCGATACACCCGGTGTTGAATGACGGGTTTTTGCAATCCAGGGATAAACCTTTTTGCCCGGAAGATGTCCGCCTTCGCCCGGCTTTGCACCCTGAGCCATTTTAATCTGAATTTCGTTTGCAGATGTGAGGTATCTTGATGTAACACCGAAACGACCTGACGCAACCTGCTTGATTGCAGAACATCTGTCAACCTTCTGTCCTTTTGTGAGAAGTCGTTCAAGGCTTTCGCCGCCCTCACCGGAGTTTGACTTGCCGTGAAGCTGATTCATTGCAATCGCAAGTGTTTCGTGAGCCTCCTGTGAGATTGAACCGTAGGACATAGCACCTGTCTTGAAACGCTTTACGATTGAATCAACGCTTTCAACCTCATCAAGCGGAACAGGAGTTTCCGCAAAGTTGAAGTCGAAAAGACCTCTGATGTTTACAGGATCCATTTCTTCGGAAATCATATGAGAATACTTTTTGTAAAGCTCATAGTCGCCTGTTCTTGTTGCCTGCTGGAGCATATATATAGTCTGCGGATTGTAGAGGTGTTCCTCTTTGCCGCTTCTGAACTTGTGTGAACCACGGGATTCAAGCTCATCGCTTACACCGAGGTCAAGCGGATCAAATGCCGCTGTGTGAAGTTTGTCAACATTCTTTTCGATATCCTTGATTGTGATACCGCCGATTCTGCTGACTGTGCCTGTGAAGTATTCGTCAATAACATCCTTGCCGATACCGATAGCCTCAAAAATCTGTGAGCCCTGATATGACTGGATTGTTGAGATACCCATTTTTGACGCAATCTTTACGATGCCGTGGAGAACTGCACTGTTGTAATCGTCAACTGCTGCGTAGTAGTCCTTGTCAAGAAGGTCGTCACCGATAAGCTCGTGGATTGTTTCCTGAGCAAGATACGGGTTGATTGCACTTGCACCGTAGCCGAGAAGTGTTGCAAAATGATGAACTTCTCTCGGCTCACCGCTTTCAAGTATCATTGCAAGTGAGGTTCTCTTCTTTGTTGCAACAAGGTGCTGATGAAGAGCGGATACTGCAAGAAGTGACGGAATTGCAAGATGGTTTTCGTCAACTCCTCTGTCGGAGAGGATAAGAATATTTGCACCGTCATTGTAAGCCTTGTCAGCTTCAATGAAAAGTCGCTTAACAGCCTTTGAAAGTCTTGTGTTCTTGTAGTAGAGAATCGGGATAACCGCAACCTTAAAGCCCGGAATGTGCATATTCTTGATTTTGAGAATATCGGTTGATGTAAGAATCGGGTTGTGAATCTTCATAACCTTGCAGTTCTCGGGACGCTCCTCAAGGATGTTGCCGTCCTCGCCGATATAAATTGTTGTTGATGTTACAACTTCCTCACGGATTGCGTCAATCGGCGGGTTTGTAACCTGTGCAAAGAGCTGTTTGAAGTAGTTGAAAAGCGGCTGCGGTTCTTTTGAAAGAACTGCAAGCGGACTGTCTGTACCCATTGCGGCAATTGACTCTGTGCCGTTCTTTGCCATAGGAAGAATTGATGTCATAACATCTTCGTAGGTATATCCGAAAGCCTTCTGGAGTTTTTGTCTTTCTTTATATGAATGCTCCTCAACCTTCATATTAGGAATTTTGAGGTCTTTAAGACAAACAAGATTACTGTCGAGCCATTCACCGTAAGGCTGTTTTGACGCATAATATTCTTTGAGTTCATCGTCATCAATGAGTCTGCCCTGAACCGTATCGACAAGGAGCATTTTGCCCGGGCGAAGTCTTTCCTTTGTAACAATCTTTGCGGGATCAATAGGAAGTGCGCCGACTTCCGATGAAAGAATGAGGTTGCCGTCATCCGTGATGTAATATCTTGACGGACGCAGACCGTTACGGTCAAGAACCGCACCCATAATGTCGCCGTCAGAGAAAAGGATTGACGCAGGACCGTCCCACGGCTCCATCATTGTTGCATAATACTGATAGAAGTCCTTTCTCTTCTGGCTCATTGTGCCGTTATTATCCCACGGCTCCGGAATTGTAATCATAACGGCAAGAGGAAGCTCCATACCGCTCATTACGAGAAATTCAAGTGTGTTATCAAGCATTGCAGAGTCTGAACCCTCTGTGTTTACAACAGGAATAACCTTGTCAAGGTCGCCCTTGAGATGCTCCGAACGCATTGTTTCCTCACGGGCAAGCATCTTGTCAGCGTTGCCTCTGATTGTGTTGATTTCACCGTTGTGAACAATCATTCTGTTAGGATGAGCTCTCTGCCAGCTTGGATTTGTGTTGGTTGAAAAACGGGAGTGAACCATAGCGATTGCAGACTCGTAATCCTCGTCCTGAAGATCAAGGAAGAAGTTACGGAGATCGCCGACAAGGAACATACCTTTATATACAATAGTTCTGCTTGAAAGCGAAACTACATATGTGTCTTCATTACTCTGTTCAAAAACTCTTCTTGCAACATAGAGCTTTCTGTCGAACGGAAGACCTCTCTTTACGCCGTGAGGTCTTTTGATAAAGCACTGCATAATTGCAGGCATACATTCAACAGCTCTGTGACCGAGGACCTCGGGCTTTGAAGGAACATTTCTCCAACCGAGAACTGTAAGACCTTCTTTTTCTGCAATGATTTCAAACATCTTCTTTGCCTGATTTCTTGCAAGCTCATTCTGAGGGAAGAAGAACATACCTACAGCGTAATCTCTTTCGGAACCGAGCTTAATGCCGATTTCAGCAGCTGCCTTCTTAAAAAATTTGTGTGAAATCTGGAGAAGAATACCTACGCCGTCACCTGTTTTGCCTTCGGCATCCTTACCTGCTCTGTGTTCGAGAGTTTCAACAATTGTCAGAGCGTTTGCCACGGTGTCGTGTGACTTGATACCCTTAATATTAACAACAGCTCCGATACCGCAGTTATCATGTTCAAACTTCGGAGAATACAGAGTCTTGTTGTTCTCTCTGACTGTCTGTTCCATTAATGATCACCCTTTCCTGTTAATCACAAAAATTATTCAACGGACTTTTTATATACATATATATGTAAAAGGAAGTTTGCTTTCGTAAACTTATCGGTTCAAAGTGGCAATTAATGTTCTGCCGGTTAATAATCAATCATATATATGTAATTGTAAAATGCCCAATCTCTTCTCAGCGGTAAAACCGCTATGCTCAGCCTGTGCTATATCCTGCAAAGGTGAATGTGCAGGTTGGCTGATGTTCTGAAATGCCCTGTCATCGTTGATCAAGAAAAATCAGCACTTAGATTATATAACTATACATTGTGCTTTGTCAAGGGAAAATAGAGGAAAATTGCAACTTTTAAGGGTAAAACTTTCATTTTACTGTGATTGTTGTAGAAAATATGCAACTCTTATTGGTGTTTCAGCTTAATTTTGCAGGAAATTTAATAAAACTTGCAATTTCAAAACTTTTTTCAAAAAATGTATTGACAAATTCGCAAAAGTGGAATATACTAACAACATCAAAGACAGCAAGGGCGCTGTGAGCTGAGGCTTACAGTGTCCTTTTCTGTTTTTATAAAGCAAAAATCAGACCATTAAAATTTATTTTCAAAATGGATAGGAGAGAATTAAAATGGCAAAAGTTCCCGAAATTTTTGGCAGCATGGTATTTAATGACCAGAAGATGCAGGAAAGACTTCCAAAGTCAACTTACAAGGCTTTGAAAAAGACAATCCAGAACGGTGAACCGCTTGACCTCAGCGTTGCAAATGTTGTTGCGGCTGCTATGAAGGACTGGGCAGTTGAAATGGGCTGTACCCACTACACACACTGGTTCCAGCCGATGACAGGTATCACAGCCGAAAAGCATGACAGCTTTATCGCACCGAACGGTGAAGGTCAGGTTATCATGGAGTTCTCAGGTAAAGAGCTTGTAAAGGGCGAGCCTGATGCTTCTTCTTTCCCAAGCGGCGGCATTCGTGCCACATTCGAGGCAAGAGGCTATACAACATGGGATCCGACATCATATGCATTCGTTAAGGACGGAACACTTTACATTCCTACAGCATTCTGTTCTTATACAGGCGAGGTTCTCGATAAGAAAACTCCTCTTCTTCGTTCAATGGAGAGAATGAATACAGAGGCTGTAAAGATTCTTCATCTTCTCGGCAAAGACGATGTTACAAGAGTTACAACAACAGTAGGTCCGGAGCAGGAATACTTCCTTATTGATAAGGACGCTTACGATCAGAGAGAGGATCTTATTTATACAGGCAGAACACTTTTCGGTGCAAAAGCTCCTAAAGGACAGGAACTTGACGACCATTACTTCGGTGCAATCAAGACAAGAGTTGCTGCTTATATGAAAGACCTTGACGAGGAACTCTGGAAACTCGGTATCCTTGCAAAGACAAAGCATAACGAAGTTGCTCCTTCACAGCACGAGCTTGCTCCTATCTTCACAACAACAAACATTGCAACCGACCACAACGAGCTTACAATGGAAGTTATGAAGAAGGTTGCCGAAAGACACGGTCTTGTTTGTCTTCTTCACGAAAAGCCGTTTGCAGGTGTTAACGGTTCCGGTAAGCACAACAACTGGTCAATTTCAACCAACACAGGCGAAAACCTTCTTGATCCCGGCAAGACTCCTGAAAACAACCTTCAGTTCCAGCTTTTCCTTGCAGCAGTTGTAAAGGCTGTTCACGAGTATCAGGATCTTCTCAGAATCACGGTTGCATCGGCAGGTAACGACCACCGTCTCGGCGCTAACGAAGCACCGCCTGCAATCATTTCAATGTATCTCGGTGATGACCTCGGCGAACTCGTTGATTCAATCATCAATGACAGAGAATATGTAAGCAAGGGTAAGCAGAAGATGAGAACAGGCGTTGATGTTCTTCCTGACTTTATGAAGGACACATCGGATCGTAACCGTACATCACCTTTTGCATTCACAGGTAACAAGTTTGAATTCAGAGCACTTGGTTCTTCACTTAACATTGCCTGCCCTAACTATATGCTCAACACTATGGTAGCCGAAGAACTTTCAGAGTTCTACGATGAGCTTAAAGATGCGGATGATTTGGACGCAGCTATCAAGGCTCTTGTTAAGAAAGTATTCACAGAGCATCAGAACATTATCTTCAACGGCAACAACTATGCTCCCGAGTGGGTTGAAGAGGCTGAAAGAAGAGGACTTCTTAACCTCAAGTCACTTCCTGACGCAATGGAACACTTCCTTGACAAGAAGAATGTTGACCTCTTTGTTAAGAATAAGATTTGTTCGGCAGACGAAATCCGTGCAAGATATGAAATTGAGCTTGAAAGCTATTCTAAGCAGATTAACATTGAGGCTCTCACAATGATTGATATGGCTAAGAAGAACATTCTTCCTGCCGTTACATCATATGTAAGAGATCTTACAGATACAGCACTTGCCAAGAAGGCACTTTCAGACGCTATTCCTACAAGTGTTGAGGAAGACCTTATTACAAGCCTTTCAAACAAACTTGTATGTTTCTCAAAGAAAACTGCAGAGCTTGAAGAGGCTGTTATCAAGGCAAGCGACTACAGCGATGACAACCTCAAGTATGCTAAGTACTACAGAGAAACAGTATTTGCACTTATGCAGGAACTCAGAGCTGTCGGTGACGCAATGGAAACAGAAACAGCTTCGGAATACTGGCCTTATCCTTCATACGGCGAACTTCTTTTCGGTGTGTGATTGATAGAACCTCTATTTATACTAAATAACATTATTTATATTGTATAACAGGTAACACAACGGCGTGTGATTGACAGAATTAAACTGTCAACTCCACGCCGTTTTTGTTATTTTGATAAAAGGAGAGATTTATATGGCAGAACTAATTTACGGAGGCACAGGCGTCTGGTTTATGATCGGCGCATTACTCGTGTTCTTTATGCAGTGCGGATTCGCAATGGTTGAAACCGGTTTTACAAGAGCTAAAAACGCAGGTAACATCATTATGAAAAACCTGATGGACTTTTGTATCGGTACGGTTGTATTCAGCCTGTTAGGTTTCGGACTCATGATGTCTGAGGACTATGTTGCAGGATTCATCGGTGTTCCCAACCTCAATATGTTCACAGACTGGATGAACTTTGATTGGAACTCATTCGTATTCCAACTTGTATTCTGTGCTACAGCAGCTACTATCGTTTCAGGTGCTATGGCAGAGCGTACAAAATTCTCGGCATACTGTGTTTACAGCGCAATTATTTCACTCGTTGTTTACCCGATTGAAGCAGGTTGGGTTTGGAACGGTCAGGGTTGGCTTGCACAGCTCGGCTGTATCGACTTTGCAGGTTCAATCGTAATTCATATGGTCGGCGGTATCTCGGCACTTGTCGGCGCAATCATTCTCGGACCCCGTATCGGTAAATACGGCAAGAACGGCAAGGTAAACGCTATCCCCGGTCACAGCATCACACTCGGTGCTCTCGGTGTATTCATTCTTTGGTTTGCATGGTACGGCTTTAACGGTGCCGCTGCTGAAGACGGCGCTCGTCTCGGTCAGATTCTTCTTACAACAACAATTGCTCCGGCAGTTGCAACAGTAACAACCATGCTCTTTACATGGATCAAGAACGGCAAGCCTGATGTTTCAATGTGTCTTAACGCATCACTCGCAGGTCTTGTAGCAATCACGGCAGGTTGTGCAGATGTTGATGCAATCGGCGCAGCAGTTATCGGTATCGTTTCAGGTATCCTCATCGTAGTAGCAGTTGAATTCGTTGATATCAAGCTTAAAATAGATGATCCTGTCGGCGCATTCTCGGTACACGGCGTAAACGGTATGTGGGGTGGCCTTGCAGTAGGTCTTTTCGCAACAGGTAACGGTCAGAACGGTGTTACAGGTCTTTTCTACGGCGGTGGCTTTGCTCAGCTTGGTAAGCAGGCTCTCGGTATTGTTACAATCGTAGCTTGGACAGTTGTTTGCATGATTATCGTATTCACAATCATCAAAAAGACAGTAGGTCTTCGTGTTACAAAGGACGAAGAAATGAAGGGCCTCGATATCTGCGAGCACGGTCTTATCAGCGCATATGCAGACTTTATGCCAATCGGTGTCGGTACAGCTTCACTTGATGAAACATTTGATGTTGACAGCAATGTTCCTGTAACTCAGGCAGTTCCTGTTCAGCTTGCCGGCAAGTATGATATGGCTACCGACGGCACAAAGATTACTAAGATTGACATTCTTCTCAAGCAGTCAAAGCTTGAAGCTCTTAAAGAAGAAATGGATAAGCTCGGCATCACAGGTATGACAGTATCTCAGGTACTCGGTTGCGGTGCTCAGAAGGGTAAAGCAGAGTATTACCGTGGTGTTGCTATTGAAAGTAACCTCCTTCCTAAGATGAAGGTTGAAATCGTAGTTTGCAAGGTTCCTGTAAAGGCAGTTGTTGATGCGGCTGTTAAGGCACTTTACACAGGTCACATCGGTGACGGCAAAATCTTTATCTATGATGTTGAAGATGTTGTTAAGGTTAGAACAGGCGAAACAGGCTACGACGCTATGCAGGATGTTGAATAATCCATGGTAGCTTAATTAACCTATCCTTTTTAATTCACATAAACCGAGACGCCCCGAACGGCAATAGCTGTTCGGGGTGTTTTGGCTCTATACTATATATAGTGTCAAAAATCAAAGTTTACACTATGAAGGATATTTGAATTATACAGCTTAAAACCATAAAT
>ERZ1034984.2425-NODE-2425-length-14987-cov-5.731114_pt1 | contig 14987 bp, 10 predicted proteins | sample MGYA00520589_ERZ1034984 | MGnify/ENA primary metagenome ERZ1034984 (study PRJEB33766, sample SAMN09781790) | gut metagenome | biome: gut microbiome | host: Homo sapiens | place: Madagascar | study: EMG produced TPA metagenomics assembly of the PRJNA485056 data... | reverse complement strand
CATTTTTTATTATACAATATCGATCGGAGATGTAAATGATTAAAAAATATCAAAAAGAAAAAGCATGAACATTAAATGTCCACGCTTTCTCTAAATCTTATTTTATCCGTGATACTCCCCATTATATTGGATCAATGTAATATCTTCCACATTCGCGATCTTCCGGATCTTCTCTGTGAAATCAAGATCATTCTGGCGGCAGAACACTTCAACCGCCATCTCTGTCTTCTCTCCACGCATCGTCTTTGACTTTATGAAATATTTCATTTTTCCAAAGCTGCGGATAATTTCATCACCTGCCTCATCTCCCTGATAATGAATCACGGCGATATAGATCCTGCCCTTCTGCTGCTTATGATAGAACAGAAAGATCATCGCGATCATCACTACTGCCGCGATCAGAGCCAGCACATACATTCCTGCTCCGGTTGTGATTCCTGTAGTGATCGCCCAGAAAAGATAGAGCAGATCCATCGGATCTTTCACCGCTGTACGGAAACGCACGATAGACAACGCTCCGACCATACCAAGTGAGATCACGATGTTCGTACTGATCGCCAGAGTAACCATGCAAGTGAGAAGTGTCATGCCGACCAACGTAACCGCAAAGCTCCGAGAGAAGATCACCCCTACATAAAATTTGCTGTAAACCATATAGATCACCGCTCCAAGAAGCAATGCAATGATCAGCGAAATTGCCATCTTCGGTGCATTAAAGCTGTCAAACACGCCGGATTCCAGCACCGACTTTTTAATCATATCTTGTACACTCATAATCGTTTTCTCTCCTGTGTTTCATTCCAATATTCAAATCCATGCAAATACTGCGATTTTTCATAACAGAGTACATATTTTGATACTGCTGTGAATTCTTGTGCATTTGGTGGAAGCAAGTCACGCACGATCTGTGGAAGCATCTCTGTGAATTTCACTTCCATAACCAGTTTCCCCGGTTCAAGCACCGGAAGTGTCGGAAGGGACGGATCAAAGATGTTATAACTTCCGACCGCTGCCCTCACATCACTGTCAAATGTAATCCTGACTGTCCCCTCATCCATGATCCACGGTACACGGTCATAGTCAACGATCGTACGTGGACGCATGAGATTGCTGACACATTCCACATAAAATTCTCTGCACAATGGATAGGGACTTTTTAATAAAAATTGATAATCCCCGTCAAGAATCCTGTAGAATTCTTCTTTTGTCAGCGGAGCGCTTTCTTTATAAATATAACTTCCGAATTTCTTCTTCCGCTCCAGTTTGATTGAACGGTCACTACAATCATAAATACGGATCCTATATTTTTTTCGCATCAGGACACCCGATTCCTTTTCCGCATAAGCACTGTTGAAATAATCTTCAAAATAGAGACTGCGGATCATATAACCGTTTCCCTTTGCATTTGGATCTTTTTTCAACAAATGCTTCATCCTCAGCTCCAGCAATTCTTTCTCACTGGTACTGATCAGATATTTCCACTCATTACGGAAGCGTTCTTTTGATAAATCATTCTTCATAAATATCTTCCTCAACATTCTGTCCGCCTGTAATGTAGAAGCATTTCATACCATAGTTTTTCCCATCATCGGTTACATAATAATCAAATGCATCCTGCGTCTTTCCAGATTCGTTTGTCGCACGGACACGGACGAAATACTGTCCGTCTGACGGAACCGTAGTTTCTGCTTCCGGAATTTGAATATTATCCTGCCGAAATACAATCTCATTGAACTGATAGTCTTTCGCCAGTTCAACTGTATAAGTAATCGTCTCCGCATCAAAATCATAGGATGCATCCCAGTTCAGCTTCAAGGTATTTCCCTCGATTACCGGTACTCCAATATAAAATGGCATTGGTTTTTCCAGACTCTCCTTATAGAGCTCATAATTTTGTTCCACCTCGGAAGGGATCGCCGCTGCAACTGTATCATATTGAGCTTCGGTCAGCGGTGCATTCATCTGGTCCGGCATCTGATACAAATACTTCTGCGTCACTGTGCGATATTTCTCTATCATACCGCTGATCCGCTCTACGCTGAGATAGGATCTCAGATCCTGAATTGCCGCATCAAGTTCCTCACGAAACTCCTCGGACTGCAGACATCTCTGAAAAAGAACATTTCCCCAGTAATTACTGATTCCACATTCCCAGCTTCCCTGATCGGAACGATTTTGAATACTATATTCCGTTCTCATAAATGATCCATCATTGTCCCACGCAATCAAATACCAGGTATTTGAATTCTGTGGACTATATAAATATGTATTACGGTTCTGCGTATCTACATTCCCGGTCAGGATCTGATATGCCATCCAATACGTCAGATTTTCTCTGTCAAAATATTGATCCAGGATATTACCAATCGATTTTGAATTATCATTCAGATCCGTAAGCATCTGGATCAATTTCGTATGGTCAGAATCTCCCTTGATCTCCAGAAGCTTTTCAAATGCTGTCTGATCATAGGTCGGATCGCCTTCTTTTTTTATCACATCTTCATAACGGTAAAACTCAAATGAATTGATCTTATACAACTGCCCATTTGAATCCATTCCATGATTCTTCATTCCCGTCTTGTTGAGCTGCTCCACCTGCGTATACAAACCATAATCCTGAAACTCTGCGCTGTTTCCTTCCGTAAGATCTCTCACGTATAAATGCACAAACTGGGTTCTGAGAGACATCAACTGTGGGATTTCCTTCAAAAGATCATAAGACAGCTTATTGCGGAAACGCATTCCCTCTGTCTGGTGTTTATTCAGGTTGATCGTACGCTGTCCTCGCCAGGTTCCTTTATTCTTTTTCAGCTCTATCTTATAATTTTTCTGTGCATTACTACTTGAAGTCTGCCCTCTGATCTGCACCGTCGCATTCGGCACATTTTCACCGTAACCAACCTCTCCACTCTGTGGACCAGACTCATCTCCAACCTGAAGGAGCGCCGCTGTCTGGTAACGGTCTACTCCCATTTTGTCATAATCATAAGCCGAATAACTGTTGATTTCCTTCCAGGTATGATTCGTACCCTCCGAAGAATTCCCTTGAGAAACCGTAAGATACATTGTCACAACACTCGTCTCGTCATCATTTTCATAGAGGCTGTCCTTATCTCGAAGATGAACGTCATTGATATCCTGTGTCTTGGCCTTTTCTATTGTTTCTTGTTGCTCTGTCTTTGTTTCTGAAGCATTCCCTGTTTCCCCCGAAGCTGTACATCCCGTCAGGCAACAGGACATTCCTAATAACAGGGCGCATCCCAGTGCAATTGATTTATAATTTTTCAAGCTCGTCTCCCCTTTCTATTTTCTCTTCCAGAAAACATCCTAACCGTGTGAAGAATCCTGTTTTATCTTCCGCCACGATTGGTTGTACACTCAAAATATAATACGGAAGTTTTTTAATAAAATATCCAAGCCGCAGCGTACAGATCAGAAAGAATACTGCACTTCCAAGTAAAAATCCAAAGCCATAGTATACTTGTGGGAAAAATAGAGATATACAGGTAAATCCTGTCGTACACGCCGCAAACATTCCTGTTGCATATAATGCTCCTTTATAATCTGTAAAATACAGCAGGATCAGCATCATTGTATTAGCAACCGCATAAAGTCCATAACCGACACACAGTGTCCTGAAATAGCCTTCCATAAGATCATTAAATCCAAGCGGAAGATAGGTCAGAAGAAGCTGTCCTACAGAAAGCGCCAACGCCGTTGTAAGGAGCTGCTTCAACGCCGTATACTTCAGCTCCATATTCAAAACTTCTTTCATCTCGTTTCCTGCCCGTAAAATATCTTTAATTTCTCCTCTGTCATTAAACAGACTGTAGTAATTCCTGTATTTCGGATAGAAATTCACTTCCACCGACACAACGAAATTAACTGTCGTTATAAGAATCGTCAGATATGCGATCATTGCAGGGACATCGTGATACGGAGCACCATAGAACAACCCCTGTACATGTACATGGATCGGACTACACCACATAATAACCAAATGTGCAAAAAGTCCGATATTCGTAAACAAGCCTATAAAAGCAAGCGGAAGGAATTGATCCACCCAGCGCAGAAAGAAAAATGCACTGCTCTCACTCTGTGGAAAATAACGGTATAGCAGTGTCACATCCCACAGAAGCATGATCCCATATCCGATCGTTACAGCAATCATCATTGCCTCTACATGTGGAATTCCGATCAAAACCAGTAGAACTCCAATCAAAAGCGACACTGTCACTGCCGACACAAACGATAGAAGTATCCCTTTATAATCCTTTATCGCGGTCAGATAACTCATCGCATTCCATGTGACGATCAGTTCTCCGAAAAACTCCAGACACAAAAACTGGTCGATCAGATTGATTCCGGAAAACAAAAGAAAGATTCCGTACATGATTCCACCGACAACAAGCAGAATCGTTGTCGATCCCCAGAAGGAAGGGAGCACTGTTTCATGTCGTTCTTCATACAACATATCCGCAATATATCTCGTTACAACCATAGAAAAGAAGCTTGTCACAGTCAGCGAAGCGAGAAGTGTATAAGTAATCATACAGTTTAAAAGCTCCCGGTTATGCCTTGTCGCACCGGTATGATCACAGATAAAGGTAATCCCAACCAGCAATACAATGCCGAGCAGCATCGGACCTGTACAGATAATTCCGGCATATCCATATGCTTTTGCAGTCGATGCAAGTCCACTTTTCTGGAATAATTTCTTTAACTCAAATCCGATTCCGGCCATCTGCTTCTTCCACCTCCCGATACATTTTCCGATACTTTTCAATCATTTCTTCTTTTCGATAATACGCCTTTACCCGTTTCTGTGCATTTGCGCCCATACGAAGTCTTCGCGTTCTGGAAGCACACATCTGATCCATTGCCTGCGCAAGTCCCTCACGATACATTGGCGGAACACAATATCCTACGGATCCATAACAGTCCTCCTCGTTTCCATTCAGAAGTTCCCTGCAACAGCCCACATCCGTAGTCACACAAGGACGCCTTGCGGCAAATGATTCCAGGACAGACAACGGCTGTCCTTCTGATATACTCGTCAAAATTGTAAAATCCAGCTTTTCCATATAGGAAATAATATCCACGCGGCCTGTAAAGATCACATTTTCCAAATGTAGCTGATCGACCAGCGCATAGCATTCCTGCGCATATTCCTCATCATCAACGCCTCCCATAATATGGAGGCGCACATGATCTCTTTTCGTACACAACTCATAAAACGCATAAATCATTGTCTTGATATCCTTGATCGGTGCCAGACGCACAACTGCACCAATATCAACCCATCCGTCTTCTTCTTTTAACGGAATAGAAGAGAGTCGTTCGTAATTGATTCCATTCTCAACTACACGACATTTTTCCTTGTCACATCCCATCTGAATCTGTGCAAGCATAGCATTGGTAAACAACGCTGAGACAGAAAAGGCTCTCGTATAAATAATATCCGACAACATATAAAAGAAGGCGATCCACTGCTTTTTAAATGCCGGCTGTACCCATTTTGCACGGATGATCTCTTCTTCACGCTCTCTTGTATAAATTCCATGCTCCGTCAAAAGCACTTTCTTCTTATAGACATATCCGCCGAGACACGCAAGAAGTCCTCCGTACCCCGTACAGATCGCGTGATAAACATCTGCCTTAGGCACTTCACTTCCCATCAGATAAAGAACCGGAAGCAGCATAGAGCGCATCGTGTGAAATGCATCCGCAAACGGAGTATATGGATAATCTTTTATACAGCACTCTGTCAATATATTCAAAAACTCTTCACTTTTCAAAAAGGACATCGGGTTCAGTTTCTGGTCATAATAGAGGTGAAACAAAACCTCCCAGTCCGGACGTTTGCACAGCATCAGCTCCTTTAAGCTGTTCTTTTCTTCCTTCGTAAAAGCATGAAGCATTTTCCCTGAATCCTTCAGCCTCAGGGCATCATCCAGGAAAACCTCATGGACCTCGACGACATTTTCAGGAAGTTCGTAGACAAATTTCCCTCGATCCTTCGCATTTGCTCCGATCACCCACAGAACAAACTCATGCTCTTTCATTTCATTGATATACTGATGCATCCATGTGGATACACCGCCAAACACATAGGGATAACATCCCTCTAATATAAGACAGATTCTCACAACTAACTCCTTATCTGCCGCATTTTACTGCTTCGTATTTTATTCTGTTTTCTCGATGGTTACAGTCGGCTCCTTTGCCTTGAGCAAATAGAGGTTTCCGGTCAAATGCGTAAGTTTTCCTCCCGAAACATCTCCCGGTGTTCCTTCGTTGATCCGCACCATAAAATACACTTCATCATAAAAATTGTCGAGTTCCAGTCTGATCTCCTGATCTGTCACTGTCTTTGTAAATGTGACCGCTCCGTAGCGCTGGATCGCGCCGGACAGTTCCGAACCTGTAAGCTGTCTCAAGGACGGTGCTGAATCATCCAGCCAGTCCATATAATCACTTAAGTTCCCTTTCAATTTTTCCCAGCCAAGTGCCGCACCACGATCTTCGTCCAGAAGATCATCCGGATGTATAAAATGGCTGTTCACAAAATGCATGTTCAATTCAGACAATGCTGCCATCTTCATATAGCTATCAATGATCGCACCTGAAATGATACGAGGCTGTTCCACAATACCGTCCTCCGCCACTTCAAATTCCTGCACATAAGCAAACTCACCGGTGAAATAGTTACTGGCGATCGTCCTGATCTGCGGAAAATCCTCTGCAAGCATTCTCCTACCTTCTGCCGACAATACATTGGACGGTGGTACATAAACCGACATCGATGTGCTTGGAAATATTTTATCGCCAAATCGTACCAGTTCCTTTACAGCCTTTTTCATCGCCGACTGATTTTTCCAGGTGTCATATGGAAGCACATCGCCATAGTCCGTATTTGGGAGGCTTAACGGCTGATGATTGTATCCATGATATCCAAGCTCCCCGCCATGATGGAGCAACATATTTCCAAAATATTCGAAGCGTTTGGTATCTTTCTGCTTCTCGATCGTCCCGTCTGTCGCATCCCCATAGTTCTCAATCATCACACCTGTATAATGGATGCCATGATCAGAGGCAAGTTCCAGCATGTCCGGCCACCATACGTTCATATAAAAATTGCTGATGCTCATCTCATAATCACGTTTCACATAAGTACCGTCTCCATTTGGAACCGGTGACGGGAAGTCATCCAGATAAAATGCTGATCCATTGATCACCGGATAGATACCGACATCCGTAAGAAGACTGTAAGACGCTGCATAAAATCCACGGACGGCCTTCTCATACAATCCAAAATTATCTACTACAAACTTTCCTTTTCCATATTGATTTTCCCAGATAACCGGCTGACCGTTTTCATCCTCTACCTGCGCATGAACCTTCGCCTGCTCACTCAGCTGCACTGACCAGGCAGAATCATAGGGATCTGTGATTTCATAAGCCTGCCCGCCGCCAAGCATAAAATCCGGTTCAAAATAAATACTGTCTACAACCGTATTTTCATAACCTGAAGAAATAATTCCAAGCTTCTGCTCTATTATCGATGTATATGCCGTTTTCTGAAGAGTCATCGCAAAGAGTGCATTTCCACCTTCCGAAACCCAGTCACACAGTTCCAAAAGTTTCTCTTTCAATGGACTGATATCACTTAATAATACAACCACTGTTTCATACTCATCATAGTCAGGGATCACAGAATCACTCTTCAGATCGACTACATCCGTCCCAACCTTCATATCTTTAAATATTTGCTGAAACTGTGTCCAGGCCTGTTCACTTGCTTCATCCGCACTGTTACGAAGGACCAGACAGGTCTTCGGCAATGACTTCACAGCCGTCTGTTCGGTGACTACCTCTTCTCGATCGAGATACGCAACTTTTCTATTCTTTTCTGTATATTGAATACCACTTCGTTCAGCAAAAAGAACAACTGCCATCATCATAAAGACGCACAGGATTACTAACATGCTTTTAAACGGAAATGTTTTCAATGATTTTAATCTAACCAAAAATCCAATGCCTCCTTACTCTTGGAAGACAGATAAATGTGTTCCTCCTGCATCTGTCTTAAACACTTCTGCAACTCGGATGCCATTTTACGTTCCGCCAGATACTGTATCTTCAAAGTCCAGAATTCTTCTCTGTGATGCCATTTCTGATCCATAAGTTCCAGAATTTCTCCCGCCTGAACATAATCTCCGTTTTTCATCAGATTTTTAAACAGGCACACACATGTATGGAGCGTTGCTTTTATCTTCAGCTTTTGATTCAAAAGCCGGATATAACGAACTCGCTGTTCTTTCTCCATCTGTGCTTCCAGAATCCCCTGATTCAGATATTCTTCCATAAAATTACAATACTGATCCAGAACTTCGGGATCATTCGGAGATGCCGCATACAGTTTTTCCAGTTTCTGCAACCGGAAGTCATACTCCTTAGAGAGCTCAACCATAGCTGTGATCGCATAATGAACCACCTCTACATCTTCGTTCATACGAGCCTGTTTCAGAATGTCCATGTATTCTTCCGGATCGTCGTTTAGCACATCCATGATCAGCTCACGTCGTATCCCCGGCTTATTGATCAGAAGTGCTTCCTCCAGCGGAACAATCTTCTCATCCATATCCGAAGCTGCCTGAAAAATATTTTTATAAATTTCTTCATTCACACGAAGCTTTTCCACTCCCGGCTCTATTCTATTGTCTCTTTTCGTCAGCCTCTGCAAATGCAAAAGCAGCACACATATCGTCCCCCAGAAAGGAACAAAAACTACAAGTCCGATCAGATATTTTTTCACTTTCAGAAAATGTGTCTTTATCCCCATCCAGACCAACACGCAACAAACAATATGTAATAGGATCAGAAGTATCCCAAGCACTGTTTGAATCATAATATCTCTCCCACAAATATGCCGGTCACAATCTGTTGCGACCGGCAATAATTCTTCGCTTCTCTTTCTTTTCTCACTTAATCCGCACTCTCGACAGCATCGACTTCATGACATATAAATCCGCCCTTCTCCAGTCTTGCGAGAATGATCGGCAATACTTTCCTGTCCGTCTGCGAAAGAATGAGAAACAGCTCTTCTTTTTCAGAAATTCCCCAGACATCATTTTCACGGACAGACTTCTGCAGCACTGCATCCGCCTCTGCAAGTGACATCTGCGGATAATCCAGTTTTAGAAGCGTATAGGATGCCAGCTGTTCTTCTCTCATAGCGTGAAATGAATACAATCGTTCTTCAAAATACTCTGGTTTCAATGTACTTGTACCTGTCACATACTGCCTGCTCTTAACCGCTTCCTGGTATTCCAGCGCACGCAAAAGAGCGGTCTCCACCAGACCACTGAGAACCTGGAACAAATTCAGATAATAAAGAGAAAGCTGCTCGCCCTTTACATCCTGAATAAAAATCAGCATCACGAGCTCTCCGTCTTTTTGAATTCCTTTCATACACATTGGATATCCTTTCAGAAACTCCCGGTTTACCCATACATTTCCGGACTCTACTGCCTCATTTGCCTCCAGATAATCCTTCATACAAATAGAATTAGCAAACACATCTTTCATTCCTTGTGATGCGATCGTAAGTCGTCCGAATTGCTTTTTCTTTCCCACTGAATAGATTGCAATCGTATGATTCTCAAGAACAGATTCCATCACATGAAGCGTTTCGATAAAAAGATCCTGCGGAAGAAAGACATCAAGTTTTTTCGTAATGTCAAAAATCTTACCAAAACTGTCTCGACTTCCCAGAATCTGCTTCTTGTATTGACGCTTATCCCGAAGCGTCTCCTGATACATTTCCCGCGCAAATAAAAATTTATCCAAAATAAGCTTATTTTCCGCTTTCATAAACCGAACATTCTCAGTATTCTTCAATCGTACATATCCACAGATTGCGCTGACAGCGAAATAAAAGATAAATGGAATCCAGTTCGACGGTTCATAAAAAAGTGTTGTCCATCCGATTCCAGTCTTTGCATATGCCACCAACAGCGAAAGAGATTCCAGTCCTGCTGATGCAAGTCCATAATTAATACCGTATAAACTGCTGAACAGCACGATATATACCAGCCGCAGATCGATCATCTCAAACTGCACCTGATTCCCTGCCACTCGGTTCAGTACCTCGAACACAAAAAATGTGAGCAACAGCTCGATGATTCTTACAACTGTCGCATGACTGTTGAGAAAGCTCTTCAAAGCATCTATTTTTCGGATCTTATAATTTGTCTTCTGACAATACTGTGCATATATTTCCGAGAGATCTTCCAAAAGAGAAATCTTCGGAAACCAGCCATATTCATTCCTCAATATCTTGTCAGTGACTATTCCCTCCTGAATCATCGCATCTGCAAGATATGTAATGTGTGCGAATGGAAATATCTGCTTAAGCTTTTCTCCGAGCTGTTCAAAGGTAAAATGAAACACTTGCGGAATCTGAAGATAAGTACTCTCCTCATTCCAGTTATCAAAAATCTTATATAACAGGTCCGCAAGATCACTCAACGCAAGAAAATACATTTCCTGAGATGGTGCTTCTTCAAAGAGGATCGACTTTTGATTGAGTGCTTTCGAAAATAATTGAAAGAAATAATCCTCCTCGTAAGTGCCGGAATAAAGATACGGCGCACGCAGAATCTTAACAGAAATCTGATGCAGTTCGCAATACTGCCTGCAGAACTCCTCTACGGTACGAACCATTAATGTCTTTCCGGTCGTTTCCTCATACAAACCCTCCGGACCGGTAATATACAGCAATCGTGAATTCGTATTTCCTTTATAATAATGTAATACTTTACGTAAAGTCTCAAGCTCACCGTCTTTCTTCCCATGAAAGGTGAGATAATTAGAAAAATAAATCACACCCTCAAATTCATAAGTCTTAAAGATATCTTCAAATTCCTTCTCTGCGTGTGGCATTGGATGTACCGATATCCCTTTGCGACGATCTGACTTTAATGCAGTCTCTCCAAGCAAAAGAATCTGACACTCCGGGAAGGCTTCCTTAATAAATTCAGTTGTGATATATCCGATGTTTCCAGTTACTAATAATTTCATAAGATGATAGCCTCATATCATTCATTTCCTTTAGTATAACATTTTTCCTTTCAGATTAGAATAGACTAATCTTATACAAATTATAGCTGATTAAGCGCCATTCTATAACAAAATTCACTATGGTAAAACATTGAAGTCACACCGCACCGTCACTCTGTTCTTTCCATCCAGTGTGCATGTAAACAAACTTAACGCCCACTCTCCGCTTGTCATCTCCTCCACGCTTTGTGGAGTCAGTGCCTCTACCGCCGCCACTTTGTATTCGAACCGGTTCCCGGCTGCATCTGTGAAGATCACCTCAGTTTCAACTTCCAGTTCCTTCAGCTTCCCGAAATGTGTTCTGTAATTATGTGCCGCGATCACGAGATTATCTAGATAAGCACTTCCTGAATAGCGGCAAGGTGCCTTCTTCAGAAGCGGATAACTCCACTCACTCAGCACCGGAAGCTTCAGATCGATCGCCGGTATCTCAAGAATTCCTATACATGCCACACCGCCCAGCTCTTCCAATATAACCTCCGGCATCTCCATCTCCGGATTCAGTTGATAATCCGGTATCTGTCCGTCAGATTCCTCCGCCTGCTCTCCCTCATCAGAAATGTTCTGGTTCTTATCGCTATATTCTTCCAACAGCTTTTCTCTGCTTTGCTCTGCCCGATAACCGTCCCAGAGATTGTGTGCAGAAAGAGCAAGGGCTGCTGCGAAAAGCAGCAACCCTGTGATTGTAAATATCTTTCCTATCTGATTCTTTTTCTTCTTGCTCATCGATTCTTCTCTTCTTTTCTATCCCGTAAAACTCTTCCCACCAGCAGACAGATCGCACCTGCAAACAAGAGTACAAGTACCGACCACCAGAGCTGTCCTGTCTGTGGAAGCTTGTCTGATGTTTTGTCTGTCGTTTTATTTGTTGTTTTATCCGTCGGCTTCTTCGATGGTGGATTCGTTTCTCCATTCGGCTTTCCCGGCTTCTTTGCTGTATTTGTTAATACAACTGTATTTCCTTCACGTGAAACTGCAACTGTATATCCCTTCGGCACCTCTGCCTCTGACACACTCCAGCGCATCAGCGTAGAAAGATTTTTCCATGTATAGGACCACTGATTTTCTTTCGTAAGTGTCTGGCGGTCAACGACTGTTGTATTCCCCTCTGCATCTGTCTGTAACAAATCAACCTCGATAGAATCCGGGCGATCCTTCTCCTGATCCTGCTTCCACACCTTCAATACATGAACCTTCGTTTTCGGTTCTTCCGGCTTGTCGTTCTTCTCGAACTTCAGAACCGCTGTCACCTGATACGGATCTTTCCCTTCTGAAGTTCCCTGTGAATCATCCGGCAATGCGATCAATGCTGTCTGTGGCTCATAGATCTGTGTCTTGCCGTCTTCCTGTATCTCTGTTGTCTGTCCCAGCACAAGATAAAGTCCTCGGTTAAGATCTGTAAAACATACTGTCTTGTCCGAACCTGATATAAGCACTGCATCTGCTGTGATTCCGTCACGTCTGATATAGTCCGCCAGTGCATCCGCTGCACCCTGCCAGCCCTCCTGGCTCTTCTGCTCCAGTGAGACCGGATATTTCTGGAATTGTTCTGTTAATGTAAAACTGCCCAATTCCTCATACTCTGCCACACGGTACAGAGACAACTCCATCCCCTCAACCGGGCAGACGAGCGAAATGCTACCCTTCTGCGTACTCTCTTCTTCCGCTGCCTGAACCGGACTCCCCTTTAAGATTCCAAGCATCCCGGTCAGCATAATGAGAAACGTCAGCATGTATATCATATAATTCCTATCTCTGTGGCGGATTCTTTTCTTTTGACTATGCATGTTCTCCCTCCCACTGATTGATTTATTTCTTATTCTTTTTCTTCGAACGACTAGCGGACCGATCCGCTACAAGGAAACTGATGATTAAAAGAGGAATGGCAATACATACCGCAACCAGTACACTGCTTACCTTCGCCGCATCTGATGTAACTCTCACATCACTTCCTGCACGATTCTCGATCCTGTGTCCACGTACCAACAAACGATGCGTATTAATACCATAAGGCGTACAAGTAAATAAAGTACATAAATCCTGTCCTTCCTCAATCTGAAGAAGTCCATAATCCTCAGGCTCTACAATCGCAATCTGATCCACCTCATAGGTCAATACCTGATCATATATATGAAGCGTGAAAATGTCTCCCTTCTTCAATCGATCCAGCTTTGTAAAAAGCTGTGCACTCGGAAGACCTCTGTGCCCGGATAAAACACAATGCGTTCCACTTCCGCCTACCGGTAAACTTGAGCCTTCCAAATGTCCTATCCCGACCTGTAAAACGGATTCATCCACTGTATGGTAAATAGCAAGCTCACATCGAATCTCAGGAATCTCAATGTACCCCATCATTCCTGTACTATCCGCATTCAATAAACTTTTGTAAGTATTCAGTTCTTCTTCCGTCGGTGTAAAACGCCCGGCATTCGATAACAGGGCTTCGTTATATGCCTTCGCCGCATCAATTGCGTCCTGCTTCTTCTGCTTATCCATCTTCTCCATCGCATCCGAATAATTTGCAACTGCTTTCGTCTGATGCAATGAATTCCAATAATTACTCACCGTTGGATACAACAGTAAGGACAGGCCTGTAACAAAAACAATCACGGTAATAATCGTTGATATATGTTTTTTCATCTTGCTCTTACAACCCTCTCCTTACTGTTGTAAAGGGAATGCTTCCCATTCCCCTTACAACAAATTTAATCCTGTTACTGTTCACACTACGTGCGATTAGCAACTGTTCCTCCTTTATTTAGAGTCTGTTCTCTTCTTTGCGATCAGTACAACACCAGAAATAAGTACTAATAAAGCGCCTGCGATGTAGAATATAGTTGTACCAATACCACCTGTGGATGGGAGGATGGAACCGGATTTGTTTTCTACGTTAACTTGATCAATATTTTTTGTATTGTTATCCACGAACATATGCTTATTTTTTGCCCCGTCTAACTGAACTGTAATTTTAATTGGTTCATTCAATTTGTTATATCCTACTGGTGCTTCAACTTCTTTGAGATAATATGTTCCAGCCTGCAAACCATTAATATTAAACATTCCATCTGTTGGGGATTCTAACAAGACTCCCTCGCTTTCCGAATATCTATAATTATTTTCATCAACTTTCTTTAGCTTAACCTCTGTATTATCTGCACAGTTTTCATTAGTATATAACTTGAATTTTGCTCCTGAAAGCGGTGTATTTGCTCCTGTATATTTAAATACTGGAATTTTAAATGTGTATGTTTTAGTTTCAGAATGTGCCGTCTCCTGTTTAGCACCATATTTTAAGTAAGTATCATTTATCATTGCTGTATCCATAGAAGCATCTTCTTTTACCTTTGCATGATACATTATTGTTATTTTGCTACCAACTCTCTGTTTTTGTATATACGAGTCTGTAAAAGTTAACGTAAATCCATCTTTTCCATTGGAGTTGTTACGCACAACTGTATACTCTTCAGCTTCAGGAGCCTCGTTATATTCATTATTAATTGTCACTATCCTTCCCAGTACTTCTACTAATTCTAACCCCGCATCCATTTCATCATACAGAACATAGTTTTTCGCACCTTGTTCTACCGTTATTTCTGTTTGAAATGTAAAAGTATCTCCAATATTTACTGTATTGAAATCGCTCGGTCCTTCATTAGTAATTACTTTTTTTGTTACAGTTGGTTCAGTATGCTTAACCGCCATTATCTGTGTTGGATTCGTTGTATCAAGACTGCAAAGTGAGCCTACAGTTGATTCAACCAAATAGTATCCTAATCTCAAATTTGAAAATGTAAGAGTTCCATCATTCTTTGCTTCACTTGTTACATCAGCAGAAATCTGCTTTGTTTCTGCATACTTTAATG
>ERZ1034984.2424-NODE-2424-length-14987-cov-11.512389_pt1 | contig 14987 bp, 12 predicted proteins | sample MGYA00520589_ERZ1034984 | MGnify/ENA primary metagenome ERZ1034984 (study PRJEB33766, sample SAMN09781790) | gut metagenome | biome: gut microbiome | host: Homo sapiens | place: Madagascar | study: EMG produced TPA metagenomics assembly of the PRJNA485056 data... | reverse complement strand
TGATTCCACTATACAAGAACTCGACGCCTGTGGCAGGCACTGCTCGCCTGCGGGCAGATTTCCCGAAAGGCGCTCACGTGATTTACCTCGACAACGCGGCGACGACGCTTAAGAAACCCGACGGAGTGGCTCGTGCGGTGGCGGATGCGATCGGCTCGTTCGGTGGCCCGGGGCGCGGCTCGCATGCGGCGGCGTTCGCGGCGAGCATGGCGGTGTTCGAGGCGCGCTCGGCCGTGGCGGGGTTGCTCGGCGCACAGGACGCTTCCCGCGTATCGTTTACCATGAACGCCACGATGGCGCTCAACATCGCTCTTGCCGGCCTTTTGCCTGATGAGGGGCACGCTGTCACCACGGCTGCGTCGCACAACTCGGTGCTGCGGCCGCTCTTCCGCGCTCGCGATTTGCGCGGGGTACAGGTGGAGGTTGCCCGCATTCTCCCTGATGGGTCGCTTGATTGGGAATCCTACGAGCGCGCGCTTGAAGGAGGCGCGAACCTGGTCGCCGCCACACACGCGTCGAACGTGACGGGCGATGTGTACGACGTTGTACGCATGGCTTCGATGGCTCACGACGCGGGTGCGCTGTTCGTTCTGGATGCGGCGCAGACGGCGGGCGCGATGCCGGTCGATATGGCGGCGCTCGGGGTGGACGTGCTTTGCTTCACTGGGCACAAAAGCCTCTACGGCCCGCAGGGGACGGGCGGCCTCATCGTTCGCGAGGGGCTTGAGATCGCGCCGCTTCTCGAGGGCGGGTCGGGAGTACACAGCTTCGACGAGCGTCAGCCGTCGTTCATGCCCGAGGCGCTTGAGGCGGGAACGGAAAACGCGCATGGCTTGGCGGGGCTTGCCGCCGGCGTGGAATACGTGGCGCAGAAAGCGCCAGCTGCGATCGCTGCCCAGGTGGCGGGGCTTGTCGAGCGCTTCGAGCGCGGGTTGGCGAGCGTTCCCGGGATCGTGGTGTACGGCGGGCATGCGAGCTTTGGGCGCTCGGGGATCGTCGCCTTCAACATCGGAGATGCCGATTCGGGCGAGGTCTCCGCGCGGCTCGACGCTGATTTCGGGATTTGCGCGCGCCCCGGTGCCCACTGCGCGCCGCTTATGCACAAGGCGCTCGGCACGGCTGAGCAGGGCGTCGTGCGCGCGAGTTTCTCCAGCTTCAACACGCAGGACGAGGTCGATGCCGCGCTTGAGGCCGTGGCGAGTATTGCACACCGAGCGAGCTAGCGAGTGCCGCGCGGCGCGCTGACGGGCGTGCGGTCGCGCGGTAGAGCCGTGCGGTTGAGCGCTGCGTCAATGTGGACGTGCGGTCGCGCGGCGTGGCTGTGTGACGTGGCGGGGCTGCGTGGCGTGATGGTGCGGCGGTGGGCACGCGGCGGGGTTGTGTACAAAAGCGACGATATTTTTCAACTATAGTATGGCCACTAATTAAAATATTCCCCAAAGTCTAGCTAAGCGGGGAATATCTCTGCGCATTCCGTTAATCGAGGCGACGAAATGAGGGAATGCGCCGCGAGGCTATTTCTTGTTTTGCAAATCATCGTCATTCTTGGACAGCTAGAGTCCTAATTAATTGAGCGACAGAGCGCTGGCTTGCAGCTTTGAGTTATAAAGGTTCCTTATAAATATGCCTTCTTGCGTTTCTCACCCGAGAAGGCGAGCATTAGTTGTGCATATTGCGTGCGCGGCGTTCTCATGAGTCCGATTTCGTACTACAGTACCGTGAAAGTACGAAATCGGACTAAAGGGCAAGGATGAGCAAAGGGAATACGACGCTCGACTCGAAAGCGGCAAACGATACATGCGTGCCGGGCGAGGTGGGCGCGGCAAGAGCGAACGTGACGCCCGGTGCGAACACGATGGACAACTCGAACGCGGCAAGCTCGACAGGTGCGAACGTGCCGAGCGGCTCGAACGTGATGGGCGGGGCAGGCGCGCCGGGCAAGGTGGGCGCGAACATGGTGGATGCGGCGGTTTCCAGAGGCGCGGCAAACGTCGCAAGTTCGGCGGATGCGGAGGGCCCAAGTAGCCCGACGGGCGTTTCTGTCCCAGGTAATATCGCGCGCGCCTACGAGGCGCTCGATAGTTTTTGGCGTGAGCAGAACCAGCTCTATCGCGACGTTGCGGCGTCATTTGGAATCTCCGAGAGCGCATTTAGCATTTTGTACGCCATCTTCCTTGCGGGCGAAAAGGGCATCTCTCAGCGGGATATCTGCGTGCAGATGTGTATCGGCAAGCAAACGGTGAACAGCTCCATCCACAAGCTCGAACGCGAGGGTGTGGTCGTGCTCAAGAGCGGTCCGGGCCGTCGCGGTCTGCTCGCGCATCTGACTCCGGTGGGCCTTGAGCTCGCCGAGCGTACCATCGTCCCTATGATCGAGGCAGAGCTTGCAGTGCTGAGGGAATTCGACGACAGGGAGCTCGAACTGTCGCTTCTCCTCGGACGGCGCTACACTGATGCTCTGCGCTCGCATTTCGCGGATATCCCTGGGGTGCGCCTGACCTCGCAAAACAATAAGACCGCGCTTCAGGATGGCGAAGCTGCGACCCGAGGGGTCAAAGCTGTATCGCAAGGCGACGCTTCCGCACCTCGAAACGACGGAACTGCCGAGTGCTGCGGGGATGGCGAAGCTGCGCCCTCAAGCGGGTGCCTCTCCTCTCCGAATGAAAAGGCGCGATAAGCCATGGCTATCAAAATCTCCGACCATTTCACACTTGGGCGGCTCGCGCGTTTCACCGCTCCCACCTGCGCCATGATGCTTTTCACCTCGATCTACGGCGTGATCGACGGCCTGTTCGTGTCGAACTTCGTCGGCAAGGAATCCTTCGCTGCCTTAAACCTTGTCTATCCGCTGTTCATGATGCTCGGTGCGCTCGGGTACATGTTTGGTACGGGAGGCACGGCGCTCGTCGCCAAAACGATGGGGGAGGGCGACGACAAGCGTGCTCGCGGGCTGTTCTCGCTTATCGTGTACGCGACGCTCATCGTGGGCATCGCATGCGGTGTCGTGGTGTTCGTGGCCGTAGGGTCCGTCGCCGGCGCGTTAGGGGCCGAAGGCTCGCTGCTCGAGGAATGCGTCGTGTACGGCAGCATCCTGGCGTTCTCGCTTCCTTTCTTCATGTTGCAGGAAACCTTCCAGAGCCTGTTGACCGCTGCAGGCAAGCCCAAGGTGGGGCTTTGCGTCATGGTGGTTGCCGGCGTCGCTAACATCGCGCTCGACGCCCTGCTCATCATCGTGTTCCAGTGGGTTTGGCAGGCGCTGCCCTGGCGACAGCGATAAGCGAGGTCCTTGGCGGCGCGATTCCGTTCCTCTATTTTGCGCGGCCGAACTCGAGCACGCTGCGCCTGGGTCGACCGCTTATCGACATGCGGGCTTTGGGGCGCGTCTGCATGAACGGCTCGTCGGAGCTCGTCTCGAACCTGTCCATGTCGCTCGTGTCTATGGTCTACAACTTCCAACTGATGGCTTATATCGGACCTGATGGCGTTGCAATTTACGGCGTTATCCAATACGTCGCTTGGATTGCGGTGTCGCTTCTCATGGGATTTACAGTCGGATCCTCGCCCATCATCAGCTACCACTACGGTGCGAAGAACTCCTCCGAGCTCAAAGGCTTGTTCCGCACCTGTCTTGGCGTGATGGTGGCGGGGGGCGTGCTGATCACCGTGCTGACGCATCTCTTTGCGCACCCGCTCGCGGCGGTGTTCGTGGGATACGACCCCGCTCTGTGTGAGATGACCGTCGCCGCCCTCGGCGAATACTCGCTCGCGTTCATCTTCGTGGGCGTGAGCATTTTCGGCTCGGCGTTCTTCACGGCGCTCAACAACGGCCTCGTCTCGGCGCTCATATCGTTTTTGCGCACGCTTGTGTTCGAGTGCGCGGCGGTGATGTTTTTGCCTGCGATCATCGGCGTCGACGGCATCTGGCTTTCCATCGTGGTCGCCGAGATCGCGTCGATGTTCCTTACCGGCGGTTTTCTCGTCGGCCTGCGCAAACACTACGGTTATGTCTAGCGCCTGCCGCGTCGTGGAAGGATCGTCCCGTTGCCTAGCGTTCTCCGCGTCGTGGAAGGTGCGCCCCGCTGCCTAGCGCCCTCCGCGTCGTGGAAGGTGCGTCCCGCTTTCGCTCGCCGCGGCCTGCCCGTGCGCTTTGTGAGGATAATGCGGTGATGGGAGTGCTGTTGTATCATGGGGGCGAACAATGAGCGCCTCTTCTCGGGCGCCGCAAAAGGAGAACCTGTGGAACAAAAACCCTCATTTGACAAGCGCTTTGCGCTGCTTATCGACGCGGACAACGTCTCATCGAAGTACATCAAGCCCATTCTCGACGAGCTTTCGAAGTACGGCACCATCACCTACAAGCGCATTTACGGCGACTGGACGAGCACCCTGCATGCCAAGTGGAAAGACGCGCTGCTCGACAATTCCATCACGCCGATTCAGCAGTTCAGCTACACCGTCGGCAAGAACGCCACCGACTCGGCCATGATCATCGACGCGATGGACATTCTCTATACGAACTCGGTCGAGGGCTTCTGCCTCGTGTCGAGCGACAGCGATTTTACGCGCCTTGCGAGCCGTATCCGAGAGAGCGGCCTTACGGTGATCGGGATGGGCGAGAAGAAAACGCCCACGCCGTTTCGCAAGGCATGCGACATCTTCACCACGCTTGAGCTGCTCATCGGCGAGGCGCGCCGCGACAAGGCGAACGGCTCCTCATCGAGCCTGACCATCGAGGAAGTCGAGCGCGCAGTCGTCGACATCATCACCGACAACCAGAACAACGGGAAGTCGACGGGTTTGGGCGAGGTGGGAAGCCGCCTGCTCAAGCGTTACCCCGACTTCGACGTGCGCTCGTTCGGGACAAACCTGCTCTCGAAGCTTCTCGGCGAGTTCAAGAGCGTCACCATTCGCAAGGACGGCTCGAACGTGCGGGTCGAGCTTGCGGAAGGCGCCGAGCATGAGCGTACGGCGGCTGAGAAGCCTTCTGATTCTGAGGGCGCTGGCGAGCAGGCGGGCGAGCAAACTGAAGCCGCGAACGCTTCCGAGGATTCGGAGGGCGAGGGCGGCGAGGATACGTCCTCGCACGGCTCGAAGTCGCGCCGTCGCCGCAGCCGCCGTCGCAAATCATCCAAGGCTTCTGGCGCTGACCAGGGTGAATCTGCCGATACGAAGGCTGATGAGGCAATCGATGGACAACGGGAGGAAACCTCTGAGCCCACCGATTCGCAGGCGGCGTCGACCGATCAGCAGGGTAAGTCCAGCGATTCGCCCGCAGGGGAGCAAGAGGCTGCCTCCGATGCGGCTGACGCCTCGCAGGCCGAAGAGGCGAGGGCTCAGGATGCGGCAGCTGGTGAGGCTAAACCGGCCGAGAGCGATGGGGCGAGCAAGAAAAAGGTGCCCACCGTGCGAAAGAATAAGGCGGCTGCTGGAGATGACCAGGCTGACAAGGCGCAGGCTGCCGACGAGGCGAACCGCGCCGGCAAGGCTCAGGCTCAGACGGCAGGTGAGTCCGCTGAAGGCGGCAAGGCCCAGGCGCCCGCGAAGCGCCGCCGCAGCCGTTCGCGCAAGGCCTCTGCAACTCCTGCGACTCCCGACGATTTCATTCGCGCGGAAGTGGCCGAGGCGGGCAAGGACGGCATTGCCGTTGCCGAGCTCTCCAAACGCGTGCGCACGCGCTTCAAGTCCTTCAAAGTTCGCGAACTCGGGTATCCGCATCTTGCGGGTTACCTCGCCGACGTCGAGGGCGTGCGCGTGTACAAGCAGGGCCGTGAGAACTGGGTCGCGAAGGGATAACGGAGCCCCCCGATGTCAAAGATCTACGGCGCGGAGTCGGCGAACTACCTACTTCTCGTCACCTGCCGTCAAATCGTGGCTCGCTACGAAGGCGGCCAGGTCGTCTTCCCAGGTGGGCATCTCGAACACGCCCGTTAGGCGTGCCATCATGTTGTCGAGTTCGATGCGGTAGCCGTGCTCAGGCTTGCTCGCTCCGCGCAGGTTGCCGATCGGCTCTCCCACAAGCTCGAAGGCGCGCTCGAAGAACTCGAAGCGGCTCGTCACGCCCGTGCAGGCGGCATGGAAGGTGCCGAACTCGTTGGACTCCATTACTGCCACGACGGCCTTCGCGAACGTGTCGGCAGAGGTGGGGCACGCGAACTGGTTCGCGGGCACGTACACGGTGCGACCTTCGCGGCTCGCCTTCAAAGCGCGAGGGAGGATGTCGTCGGGTTCGGCGGTGTAGACCCACGACGAGCGCACGATGATGTGGCGGCGGTTGAGCTCGCACACGAACCGTTCGCCAGCAAGCTTTGACTTGCCGTAAACATGCGGCGGGTCGGTCGGATCGAACTCGTTGAAGGGGTGCTCGGACGTGACGGGGAACAGGTCGTCGGTCGAAAGATGCACAAGCGTCGCCCCCACGGAGGCGCTCGCTATGGCGAGGTTACGCGCGCCGAGCGCGTTCACCTGGTAGGCGCGGTCCGGGTTGGCCTCGGCCTCGGTGCGGCTTGCGAGCGCGGCGCAGTTGATCACGAAAGAAGGTCTCTCCGACTCGGCGAAGGCGAGGCTTCGTTGCAAATCGACGATATCGAGTTCCCTGTCGGTCGTCACGACGCGATATCGGTTGTGGTCGAGTCGCGCGCTGATTGTGCGGCCCATGCGCCCGGCGGCGCCGGTGATCCATACGGTTGCCTGAGACTCAACGCTCATGGACGGATGCTCCTTCGTTGTACGGTTCGTTTTCGTTTCTCCTTCCGAAACCGCACTATCTTAACGCAAGTTTCGTGCTTGCGGTTGCGCAAGCGTTTTCATCGCTTATCATGTTTGTTTGGCTTGTGTTTCGAATTGCGCAAGCGAGGAAATCAACGGTTCAGGCGGGATGGCCGCCTGGCATGGGGAAGGACTCTCATGAATATTGCACTACCCGATGGCTCGGTAAAAGAGCTCGCTGCCGGCGCGACCGTCGCCGACGTTGCGGCTTCCATCGGCGCGGGCCTTGCGAAGGCTGCGCTGGCTGGCAAGGTTGACGGCACACTGGTCGACCTCACAGCAACCGTGACAGATGGGGCAACCGTTGAGATCATCACCGCGAAAAGCCCTGAGGCGCTCCACATCATGCGCCACTCCTGTGCCCACATCATGGCGGAAGCCGTGCAGGAGCTCTATCCCGGTACGCAGATCGCCTTCGGTCCTGCGACCGATGACGGTTACTTCTACGATTTCGAGCTTCCTAACAATATCTCCTCCGACGACTTCGGCGCCATCGAGAAGAAGATGGCCGAAATCGTCAAGGCCGACGAGCCTTTCGTGCGCGAGGTCGTGAGCATCGACGAGGCGAAGAAGATCTTCGCTGACCAGCGCTTCAAGCTCGAGCACATCGACGATTTGACCGATCAGGAAATCTCGATTTACCGCCACGGGTCCTTCGTTGACCTGTGCGCTGGCCCGCACGTTCCCTCCGCCGGCAAGATCGGCGCTTTCAAGATGATGAAGCTCGCGGGTGCCTACTGGCGCGGCGACGCGACGCGCGAGCAGTTGCAGCGTCTCTACGGAACGGCCTTCTTCAAGAAGTCGGAACTCGAGGAGTACCTGCACAACCTCGAGGAGGCCGAGAAGCGCGACCATCGCCGCATCGGCCGCGAGATGGACATCTTCATGATGCGCGACGAGGCGCCGGGTTTCCCGTTCTTCCTGCCCAACGGCATGATTTTGAAGAACACGCTGCTCGACTACTGGCGCGAGATCCATAAGAAGGCCGGCTACGTGGAAATCTCCACGCCGATGATCATGAACAAGCAGCTGTGGCAGACGTCGGGCCACTGGGACCACTACAAGGACAACATGTACTCGACGGTCATCGACGAAGAAGAGTACTGCGTGAAGCCGATGAACTGCCCGGGCGGCGTGCTCGTGTACGCGTCCAAGCCGCATAGCTATCGCGACCTGCCTATTCGTGCGGGTGAGATTGGACTGGTGCACCGCCACGAGATGAAGGGCGCGCTGCACGGCCTGTTCCGCGTGCGCTGCTTCAACCAGGACGATGCGCACCTGTTCGTGCGCCCCGACCAGCTGACCGAGGAAATCGTGGGCGTCGTCAAGCTTATCGACTCGGTGTACCAGCAGTTCGGGTTCACCTACCACGTCGAGCTTTCCACGCGCCCCGAGGATTCGATGGGCTCTGACGAGGATTGGGCCGCAGCCGAGGCCGGCCTTAAGACCGCGCTTGAAGAGCTCGGTATGGAATACGAGGTCAACGAGGGCGACGGCGCCTTCTACGGCCCCAAGATCGACTTCCACCTGAACGACTCGCTCGGACGCACCTGGCAGTGCGGCACCGTGCAGCTCGACTTCCAGATGCCGCAGAACTTCGATCTGGAATACACCGACGCGGACGGTTCGAAGAAGCGCCCGGTCATGCTCCATCGCGTGTGCTACGGCTCGGTCGAGCGCTTCATCGGCATCCTGATCGAGCATTATGCGGGCAAGTTCCCCGTATGGCTCGCGCCGATGCAGGTAAAGGTGCTTCCCGTTTCCGAGAAGAGCCGCGATTACGCGCACAAGGTCGCCGACGCGATCGAGGCGTCCGGCATCCGCGTCGTGGTGGACAACCGCGACGAGAAGATCGGCTACAAGATCCGCGAGGCGCGCTCCATCGACCGCGTGCCCTATATGGTGATCGTGGGCGAGAAGGAGGCCGAGGAGGGCACCATCTCCGTGCGCGACCGCACGAACGAGACGCACCCCTCCACGATCGAGGACTTCTGCGCGAAGGTGTGCGAGGAGATTCGCACGCGCGCGTAATCTCGTGTGACCTGGTGTGATTGGCTGTTGCGGCGGGCTGTCCTGCGATGGGCGCCCGCCGTTTTTATTGATTTCGGTTGGAGGCTTGGAAGATGCGCACGGCGGCATGTCGCTTGCACAAGGGATTTTCGCTCGAGAAGCGGATGGAAGGCGCGAAGGCGGCGCTCGAGTTCGAGCCGTCCGCTCGCCGAGGTGCGTGGCGCCGCTGGGCGCCCGAAGGGGGAGTGCGCCCCAATGACGAGGCGTTTTCCCGTGTCGTACTCGATCTGGGGTGCGGCAAGGGCGAGTACACGGTGGCGCGTGCCGAGGCCGATCCCGAGACGCTTTTCGTGGGCATTGACGTCGATCCCATCTGCGTGATGCGTTCGGCTGAGGCGGCATGCGAGGCGGGCGCGGGAAACGTCGTCTTCGTGCACGATGAGGACCCTGACGTTCTCGAGCTGTTCGACGAGGGGGAGCTAGCAAGCATCCTCATCAACTTCCCGACGCCGTTTCCCAAGAAGAAGCGCGCGCCCCGTCGCCTAACCTATCTCGATCGCCTGATGAAGTACCGCCGCGTGCTTGAGGAGGGCGGCACCGTGCGCATGCGCACCGACTCCACCCCGTTTCGCGACTTCTCCTTAACGCAGCTCAATCTGGCAGGCTACCAGCTCGAATGGGAAACCGACGACGTGCGCGGGATGTTTCCCGACGAGCCCTGGAGCGGCTATGAGCGTAAGCTCGTGGCGAAAGGCGCGTCCGTTGTCGGTTTTTGCGCGGTGCCGGGACCTGCCCCCGAGCATGTGGAGCAAACCGCTCCGCTCTCGCTTGTGAGCTATCTTCCCGAGGATTTGGAAAGCCTCGATTACATCCCCTTCGGCATGCAGGGCTCGATCGACAACATCGTCGGGTACAATGCGAACCGTCGCAAAAAAGGGCTGCCCGATTGGCGCCCGCCCATCGTTTAGCCAAGTTGGTAGAATTGCCCGTCCCGCCTGTGCGCGGCAGATGATAGCATGGGGAAACGACACCGGTTGGGAAGGGGCGTTTCGTGAGCAGTCCATCAATTCGGGGCTATTGCGACAAAATGCGGCAGGCGAACAAGGAGGCGCGGGCGACGGTCATCGCGCTGGCCTGCATTATCATCGTGTGGCTCGTCGGCGGCTTCGGGCTTGCCGGAACAGATATCCAAGTGTTCCACACGCCGCTTTGGATCATCGGCGGGTGTGTGGCGCCATGGATCGCCGCGATCGTCGCCGCGGTCGTGCTGAGCCGTCGCGTCTTCGTCGATTTCGACTTGGACGACGATCCGACCGATGCTCCCACTGCCGATGAGGCATGCGAGGAGGCTGCGCGCCATGAGTAACCTCGTTGCACTCGTGCCCCTTGTCTTATTCCTTATCCTTGCTCTTGCGGTGAGCCTTGTTGTGCGCCGGCGCACGCATGCGGCCGGCGGCGGTTTCGTGAAGGAGTACTTCATCGGCAATCGCGCCCTTGGCGGGTTCGTGCTCGCTATGACGACGATCGCAACCTACGGCTCGGTGAGCTCGTTTGTGGGCGGTCCCGGGCAGGCGTGGCTCGTTGGCTGGGGCTGGGTTTACATGGCAGTCGTGCAGGTCACGACCCTCGTTCTGCTCTACGGCATCTTGGGGAAGAAGGTGGCGCTCGTCTCGCGCAAGCTCGACGCCGTCACCGTGATCGACGTCATCCGCGCGCGCTATTCCTCCAACGCGCTCGCCAACGTGAGCGCGGTCGTGGTCGTGCTTTTCTTCGCGGCGACGATGGTCGCGCAGTTCGTCGGCGGTGCGAAGCTCTTCGAGGCCGTCACTGGGTACTCGTATCTGGTGGGGCTTGTGCTCTTCGGCGTGGCGGTTGTGTTGTTCACCACCATCGGCGGCTTCCGCGGGGTTGCGGTTACCGATGCGATATGCGGCGTCGCCATGCTCATCGGCATTTTCGTGCTCGCAGCGGGCATCCTCACCGCCGGCGGCGGCTACGAGAACATCATGGACACCATCCGTGCAAACCGCCCCGAGATGCTCGAGCCCTTCGGCGGCGGCTCCATGCCCGCGTCGCTGTACTTCACGCAGTGGCTGCTTGTGGGCATCTTCACGTTCGTCCTGCCCCAATCGGCGGTGCGCTGCATGGGCTTCAAGAACACCAAAGCGCTCCACGGCGCGATGATCATGGGCACGGTCATCATCGGCCTTATGATGATCGGCGTGACCTCCCTCGGCGTGCTGTCCGCGGGCGTGCTCACGGGGGACCTTGCCAGCTACGGCGGCAGCGTCGACAACATCATCCCGCAGGCCATCGCGCAGACGCTTCCGCCCTGGCTTGCCGGCGTGGCCATCATAGGCCCGATTGCGGCGTCGATTTCCACGGTGTCGTCCCTGCTCATCGCTTCGTCTTCGGCCATTATCAAGGACGTCTATCTGCATCACTGCGAATCGACCGGCAAAAAGCCCACCGAGCGCACCATCGCGCGGTCAAGCCAAGCCGTCACGCTCTGCGTGGGTGCGATCGTGTTCGTGCTGGCCATCGTTCCGCCCGACGTCATCTGGAAGATCAACATGTTCGCGTTCGGCGGCCTTGAGACGGCGTTTTTCTGGGTGCTCGTGTGCGGTCTGTTCTGGAAGCGGGCGGGGAAATGGGGCGCGCTGCTGTCGATGATTGGCGGCACTGCGTCGTACTGCCTGTGCATGGCGCTTGGATTCAAGGTGATGGGCCTGCACCAAATCGTGATCGGCATCACGGTCGCGGGCGTGCTCATGGTAGTGGGAAGCCTCTTCGGGCGACGGGATGCGGCGGAGGAAAAGCGCATGTGCGAGGTGTTCTTTCCCGAATAGGACGTCGCGAAGGAACCTAACTGTTGAGTGAAGAAGCCGGGCCGCGTGGACGCAACCCGGCTTCTTTTGTTAGCGCTCCTTCTTGTCGCTATTCATCACGCGGCCGATTTCGTTTTGCCGGCGTTGGTGCTCGCGCACCGCCGCCCGAGCGAGCCTTTTGCGCCGCTCTTCGCGTTGCTGCGTCGCTTTCTCGACGATATCGCCGCGGGGTCCCTCTTCGATGAAGTGCTCGATTTCGTCTTTGTGCGCAGCGATGTCCTGGGCCGCAGAATCGAGCAGCGCATCGAGCGCGCGCTTGCGTTCGGTCTTGCGCTGTAGGGCGAAAGCGGCTTCTTGCCAGGGGATATCCTCGTCCTTCGATTCGCTTGCGTGCACGGCGAGGCGTGCGGCAGCTTCCTGGCGCACCATCATGCGCTCCATATCCAAGTGCTCGTGCAGAATCGTGCGGATGTCGCTCGGGTGCGCGGCGATTTCCTGCACCGCGGCAATCGGCTTCGCGTCGATCACGCGGTAGGTGAGCGACGCCAGAAACGGCATGAGGAACACGGTCACCGCGCCTGCGGCGACAAGGGTGCCCGCGACGTCTTGGGTCATCGCCCCCGCCTTCACGGCCACCGATGTCACCGCCACGATGAGCGGCAGCGCTGTGGTGCAGTAGAGCGCCACGGTGATTCGGTTGTGCATGGACAGCTTGTCCTCGCCCTTGCCGAGCGAGAGCGACACGACGATGGGCACGGCGCGCACCAAAAGCAGCGCGCAGATGAACAGGACGAGCAGAAGCGGGTTCTCGCCCACGCCGGCAAGGTCGATCTTTGCGCCGGAGACGACGAAGAACACGGGGATGAGGAACCCGTAGCCGATTGCGTTGAGCTTCGATTCGAGCTCGTGGTTGCCCTCGGGGATGATGTAGCGCAGGATGAACCCCGCGGCGAAGGCGCCGAGCACGATGTCGAGCTGGAACACTGCCGATACGGTGACGAGCCCGATGAGCAGCACCACCGTCACGCGCACAAACGCCTGCGAGGTGGTGTTGCGCTTGCTTGCGAGAAACCGGTAGATGCGATGCCCGCCGCGGCGCGCTTTGGCAGGAACGATCGCCATGATCACGCAGACGAGGGCGAACACTGCGAGGATGAGCAGTGTCTTCCACTCGCTGCGCGACGAGAGCAGAAGCGCCATGGCGAGCACGGGGCACAGCTCGCCCCAGGTGCCGAACGAGAGGATTCCCCCGCCGACGGGGGTTCCCTCGAGGTCGCGCTCCTTGATGATCGGCATAAGCGTGCCGAGCGCCGTCGTGGTGAGCGCGATGGCCACGGCAAGCCCGTCGATGTGGCTTACGGAGAGGCTCGGTGACAGCAGCACCAGAACAAGCGCGATCGCCATGCTGATAAACCAGGTGGCAAGCCCCTTCTTCCCCTGCTTTCCCGAAAGGCTCTTCGGGTTGATCTCATAGCCTGCAAGAAGGAACAAAAACGCAAGGCCAAGCTCGGAGAGCATGTCGATCGAGTCGGTCAGCTCGATGACTCCTGCCGTATAGGGGCCCAATAGCGCGCCCGCCAAAAGCAGGATCACGGTTTCGGGAACGAGTCCGCGTGGAACAAGCTTGGCGATGATGGGGGCTGCCGCGGCGACAAGTGCGGCGGTGAACAGCGATATGAAATCGGTGGGCATGGGAATCTTTTCTGCTGAGGGGATCGAGGGCGCTTGCGTGCTGAGCGCTGGTGGGGTACAGGCGAGCTGCGATTAGGCGAAACGTGCGAGCGGCGGGCTGGTGGGACGCTCGCTCACAACGGGCTTGCGGGTTGTGAGCCCGACGTATTGCTAGCCCGCAAGATACTCCTGCAGCTTCGGCCACGCTTGTGCCGCAGCTGCCAGCCCCTGCTCGTACAGTGCGAGCAGCTTATCGGCGTCGTGCTCCATGGAGGAGACCGTGACGGGCTCAGGAGGGCGGATCACGAAGATGCGTCCGGCTGCCTGCTCACGTTCGATCCAGCGGTAGAGGCGGTTGTACTCGTAGTGACGATACTGCAATCGATCGAGATAGTATGGGTAGTCGGCGTAGCGCTGGCGCATGAGCGCCATGAGCTTGTTCGGCTTCTTCTTGTAGCCAGCGGCCTGGGTGAGCACGACGATGTGTTTGCTTGCGCCGGTGAGCATCGAGTGGAGAAGCGGTACGCTGTCGGAGGTACCGCCATCGAGGAGAAGCTTGCCGTCCGCCTCGACGATCTGGCTTACGAGCGGCATCGACGACGATGCGATGAGATAGGGCAGGTCATCGTGGTAGTCGCGCACCTCATGGTAGTCGGCCTCGCCGGTTTCGAGGTTGGTTGACACGGCTTCGAAGCGGATGGGCGAGCGGCGAAACGCCTCGTAGTCGAACGGGTCGAGCACGTCGGGGATCTCGTGGAAGGCGAACTCGCGGCCGTAGGCGTTTCCCGTGCGGACGAAGCTCTGCATCGACAGGTAGCGGTTGTCGGCGGCGTACTTCGCGTTGATCAGGCTTGACCTGCCGGGCGCGCCCGCCACGTAGTTCCCGCCGCAAAGTGCGCCCGCCGACACGCCGACGACGTATTCGCAGAAAAGCTTCTGGTCCATGAAGAAATCGAGCACGCCCGCGGTGAACTGCCCGCGCATCGCTCCGCCTTCGAGCACGAGGTTCGCGTGGGCAAGCGGTACACCCTCCCACGCGGGCGCCTTGTGCGCATGGACGGGCTTGCTGCCGCCTTCGCCCGGTTCTCTGTTCTCATCTGCGGTGCTGGTCGCGCAATTTGAAAGCTGGTCTTCCGTAGGCTCGCTCATTGGGCACCCTTTCTCTTATCGGGTGCCATTATAGTTCAGTTTCATGCCGTTCCAGTAACGCCTCGTTTACGTTTCGCGGGTAAGCGATACAATACGTTGGTGCAAGCGTCGGGCGTAACGCTCGACGTGGAACCTGGTTTCAAATCACTTGTTCAGGAGGAAGGGAACATGAGCGAAATGGTAACTTCTTCGGATTTCGATGAGAAGGTTCTGAAATCCGACGTCCCCGTTCTTGTGGATTTCTTCGCGACATGGTGCGGCCCGTGCCGCATGCTCGGCCCTGTGGTCGAGGAAGTCGCCGCTGAGAAGGCCGGCGAGGCCAAGGTGTACAAGCTCGACATCGATCAAAGCCCCGACATCGCGCAGCGCTACGGCGTGATGAGCGTGCCGACGCTGATCCTGTTCGAGGGTGGCGCGCCGAAGCGCCAGATGGTGGGCGCGCAGCCGAAGCAGAACGTGCTCGCGTTGTTCGCGTAAACTGTATTATCCGAGCGCAATGGGAAGGCGCTGCGGGGCGACGTTCGCCTTGCAGCGCCTTTTTGCGTTTCGAGGGTATACTCTGTG
>ERZ1034984.2417-NODE-2417-length-15030-cov-4.788314_pt1 | contig 15030 bp, 12 predicted proteins | sample MGYA00520589_ERZ1034984 | MGnify/ENA primary metagenome ERZ1034984 (study PRJEB33766, sample SAMN09781790) | gut metagenome | biome: gut microbiome | host: Homo sapiens | place: Madagascar | study: EMG produced TPA metagenomics assembly of the PRJNA485056 data... | reverse complement strand
CGAGTTCCGCGCATCGTAGCGGATGTCTGAGCCGCAATAGATTGAAAAATAGATGAAATGTCCCGGCACTGCTCCGAACTAAGTTTACTATTTCCCAATAGCGTTTCATCTGTTTTTCAGTCTATGAAGGCGAGTTCCGCGCACCGCAGCGGATGTCTGAGCCGTAATAGATTGAAAAATAGATGAAACGCCGCACCAACTTACAGAACGCAATACTTTGCCATGTATTCCTCCATACCCTTTAATACATCGGCATATTCTCCGCTTTCCTTTAAATACTCATGAATATCCGCAACGGTCACAATGGCATGAACCTGGATTCCAAATTCCTCCATAACCTCCGAAACCGTTGTCTTGTTCGGGTTCTGACCAAATTCACAGCGGTTGACCGAAATAAACATGTGGTCGACCGTAACATCCGCCGCACCCTTCAAAATCGGCATAGTTTCTCTTACTGCCGTGCCGGCTGTAATAACGTCCTCAATGACAATCACGCGATCCCCGTCCTGCGGCTTGTAGCCAACCAGAGATCCGCCCTCGCCATGATCCTTTTCTTCCTTGCGGTTAAAGAAATACGGCTTATCAATCTGATAATCATTGTATAAAGCCGCTGCGGTTGTTGTTGCCAGCGGGATTCCCTTATAAGCCGGGCCGAACATGCAGTCAAAATCCTCGCCGATCGTGTTCTTAACCAGCTTTGCATAAAACTGACCCAGCTTTGCAATCTGCTTTCCGGTTTTGTAGTTACCGGTGTTTACAAAATACGGTGTATTTCTGCCGCTCTTGGTTACAAAGCTGCCAAAGCGCAGTACGTCCGACTCCATCATAAATTCAATAAATTCCTTTTTTGTCTGATCCATTTCGGATTCCTCCTCAGTTTTTAAAATATAAATCTCTAAGCCGCTTGAGCAACCGCCGTTCAAAACGCGAAACCTGCATCTGTGTGATTCCCAGCTTGTCCGCGATCGCCGCCTGGCTCATTTCCTCATAATAACGCATTTGCACAAATTCCCGTTCCTTATCATTCAGAGATTCCATGCAGCAGCGCAAAAAGTCCTTATTCTCGATCATCAGAAACTGATCGTCCTCCGCGCCGATCACATGTCCGAGATTCATCGCGCCATCGGCATATGCCTCATCCTCTAAGGATTTTATAAATGCCGCGTCCCCCATCTGATACGCTTCGTCCACCGTTTCCTCACTCAGTCCCAGCAGCCTTGCGATTTCCGTCCGGGAGGCTTCCCCTTTTGCACGGCGGATTCTTTCCGCTTTATAAAACACCTCATAAAGCCGCCGCGGTACTCTGACAAAGCTTCCCTTATCCCGAAAATACCGGCGGATTTCTCCTAAGACTGTCGGCGTTGCAAAGGTCGGAAATTTCACGCCCCGATCGGGATCAAACCGCTCGACCGCATATAAAATCCCCATGCACGCCACTTGATAAATATCATCGTATTCTACGCCGCGATTGATAAAGCGCCTTGATAAAATTTCAGCGATATAAATATAACGCTCCACAATCTCATCTCTCAGAGCCGTATCCCGTGTCCGCTTATATTCCGAAAACAGCTCGTATTCTGTCTTGGCGTTCTGCGTCATAACAACTGCCATTTTCTATCAAATCCTTATTTCGTAAATTCTTTCAGAAGATTCAGCGAGCTTTCATAAGCCGCCTGATTCTTTTCATCGTCCTTGGCTTGGTATCGGATAGCGACATATAAATCCTTGCTGTCAATCCCTAAATTTTTGAAGAAGCTGCTGTTTTCCAGATTGACCGCATACGCTACGCCATCCTGCGCAGAAACCGTTTCAAAATCACTGCTCAGATCCGGCGCCCATTCCGATACCGGCACATATAAATCCGCAACATAATCACGACTCAGCATAGAATCCAGCTGCTCCTTGCTGAACAGGAAAATGAACGAACAATCATTCTGAAATTCCAATTCCAGCTTGGTCTGCATCGCATAATCAAACTGCTCCTGCCCTTTCTGTCCCGATATGGTTAAATTCTGAAAAAACACTGCCTGCTCGCCGTTTCCGTCCACATCCTGCACGAAATTCGCCATCGCGTCCTCTAACTGCGTTTGCTGCTCCTCGCTAAAATATGCGTTTCCGGCATAGGTCACCGTCATGTCATAACGTTTCTGCGTTGCGCACTGCACCGCCGTTACCACAACCAAAAGCAACACAAATCCGCCGCCAATCACATACCATTTATAATAATCCCAGAAATACTCCCACCATGCTTTTGTAAATTTCGGCGGTATTACTCCATATTTTTCAGCCAATCCAATCAAATCCCTTCCACACTTCGGCAAATTTTCGGTTTCCGAAGAATGCCGAAAATTATTCACAATCATTATAACATATTTTATACATGATTTCAATGACTTTTTTGTGAACAATTCTTTCCGCCGCTTATTTGTTCGTCATTTCATTAATATTATTGATGCGAATCGAAATCGTCCCATCGTCATTATTCAAAATTTCAATGTACTTGTTATCGCGATAGTATTCCGCCGGGAAAGACAACTCCACGCCAATATCCGTTGTGATTTTAATATTCGATGTCATCTTTTTCGTCACATAATTCGTGACCTCTACCTGCTCCGGAACTGCCGCGTCCTTGATTTTTTCAATAAATTCTTCTTTCATCACCGGACGTCCGTCAAAAACCGTTTCGGCAATCTTCTCCGGCTCGATATATTCAAAATCATTCTCCTCAATATTTTCCACGACATATTGCTTGATTCTGGCGCTCGTTTCAATCGAATCACCGCCGTTTTCCTCCGTGACCTTTTTCGCAATCTTGCTGACCGCATGAATTGCCTCTTTCGGGGAAAGATCAAACACACACTCCAACAGGAAATCCGCAATTAAATCCACGTTTTCCCCATCAATTTTCCGCTTTCTGCCCATATATTTAATCGAATAATCCGTTTCATTGATAAACGCGCACTCCGAAATCCGCTGAGAGGTGGACGGAAGAATGGCATAATGATTAATCAGATTGTTGCGAACCGTTCCATCCTCCTGAAGCACCTGATGCGTATAGCCGATTTTGTTGTCACACTTCAAAACCGCCAGCGTCGGGGTTTCATTAATGTTGCAGTCACAAACCAGAATATCGCAGGACTCGGTATTTTCCGCCGAGGAAATCCCCTCATAAATCTTTTCGGCAATAAAAAGCGACAGACTCTGCAAGTCACGTTCCTCTTCTACCGGCTCCAAATATTCCTTTAAATGATACAAAAATCCGCTGTTTTTGTTAAATTCGCCCTTGCGCAATCCCGCGCCCTCGCAAACCTTATCAATATGCTTCGTGATAAAGCTGTTGATTCCGGCATCCGAAACGTCCAGTTCTTTGTCTGAGTACACCGTCACCCCCGAATTGGCGTCTAAAATATGTAATATCGCATGTTTAATTCCTACTATCATTTTTCTAATTCCTTTCCGTACCGGCGATACCGGTATATTTGATTTCTTTCGAATACAGAATGAAGGCTGTCCCGGAAGCGCTCCGGGACAGCCCTGCAATTAATCCTTCTTCAAACTCATCCTAAATTCCTTGCTGTTCACACGAATTTCAGCCTCTGGATTCGCACGCTGAATAAATTGCAGCACACGCGAAACGTCCCTCGGTGTAAACTTCACAATCGGCATGTAATAACATTCACCGTCATAGGTGGAAACATAAATCAAATCCATGCTCTGAACCGTCTTTTTCTGATAATAATCCTTCGACTGCTCCAGTGGCTTCAGATTCACTCGAAAACTCTCGTTATCCTCGCCGTAGCGTTTGATAAAATTCTTGGTTCCGATCAAAATCGTTGCAATATCCTCAATCGGAATCTGAATCAGTTTCGTTCTTGCCGGAATGAACTCTCTGAAAATCTTGATTTTATTATCCGCGTCATACGGCAAAAAGTCATTGACCCAATTCTTCATGTATACCTTTTTCTTATCGGTAGCCAGATAGGTGGTATACACGGAATTGATTCGGATAATCACATACGAAAGCGCCAGAATCAAAGCAAGAATCCAGAATACGCCCCAGAGAATCTTTCCGTTAATAAAGTCCAGAATCAGCATCACCAAAGACAGCAAGGACAATGCGCTCAGAATCCCGATCGCAATGCCGCTGCGGTTTCTGTAGCCTTTATTGGTGCATGCCATAGCCGCATAGGTTGGTTTGCTCATTGTACTCTCCATTCCGCCGCCAACAGCAGCATAAATTTAACAGGTGTATTTTAGTAAACTCTTCTCGCTCCGCAGTATTGTCCTGCATAATAGGATTCGTTTAAGGAGCTGATCTTCACCACATCGCCGGTGCGCGGCGCATGAATAAATTCATCGTTTCCGATATAAATACCGACATGATGAATATCTCCGTTATTGGAGAAGAATACCAAATCGCCCGGTGAAAGCTCGCTGCGCGGTACCTCCACGCCATCCTTAACCTGGTCATATGTAACACGGGAAACCGAGATTCCCAAAGAATTGCATACATACTGTACCAATCCCGAACAGTCAAAACCGGACGGTGTTGTTCCGCCCCATACATACGGAACACCCATGTATTTCTTCGCTTCGTCCACAATCGCCTGACCCATCTCGCTTGCACGAACATGCGGTGTCGGATCGCCCGTTGTGTATTCCGGCGTACTCCGGTACTGAGCCAGATTTCTGTACGCTTTGGTGGACTTTACTTGCTTTTGAATAATTTTCTTCTTTGTAACCGTTTCGCCGTTTTCTTCTACGTTCACCAGCTCTTCATCATAGAAGTACAGTACACCCAGCGCTTCATCCTCATACACAAAGTAGTATTTGTCATCCTTATCCAAAATATACTCATTGATAACCGGCTGCGGCATCTCAATCTTCACCGGAAGCATTGCCTGCGCCTTTTCAACGATGGTTCCGCGCCGCAGTGCCGTAACGTACACATAATACTCACCCGGATCCAAACCCTGAATGAGTGCGCTATTATCATCCTCAATAATTGTGCTGAGTACCAGACCTCCGGACGTATTATACACGTCAACATAGAAATCATGATACAGCTTGCTGTCCCATTCAAGCGCAATATAATCGCTGTCGGTTACATACTCCTGCGTTCCGCCCTGTGCCGGGCCGGTAATGGTAACGCCGGTGTCATATGCCGATCCATAGCTCACCAATTGTTCATCAGCTGTCAGCTCATCACCCTCCGGAGTTACGGAGCTGAGTGTTACGGTGTAGTCCAAACCCTCCGTCAAAAGTTCTGACGGAACGGTGATTTTCGTATCAGCGGTCGAAATATAACTATTAATCAGATAATCCTCCGATTCAATATCATAGACCTCCAGATGATACTGATCCGCCGCTCTTTTCTTTAAATCCAGAACAATATCGTCACCCTTACCATATTCGTCGGGGGCAATTTCCTTGATCTGCGGCGTCTGAACCTCCTCCACCGGCTTGGCTGTCGGCTCCGGCTCTGTATTTTTCTCCGCCTTTGCCACCGGGATAATCCCAAACAGCTTATCCGATGTATCCTCCGTTTTCGGGGTATATTCCGGCAATTCTGCCGGGTCTACCTGTTCAATCTGACGCTTGGTGCGAATCCCCGATTTTGTAATAATCGTGGCATAAATCTTTTCATCATCACCTACCGGTGTGCTGATTCCTGCCGCCGTATTCTTCTTCACGCTCTCGGTCAGAACCGGGCTTTGCAGCTGTACCAGCTGCTTATACACTTCATAAATGTCGTAGCCCTTTGCCTGGGTATTATCGCTCTGCTTGCCAACCATATAGTCAACCGATTCCAGCCATGCCGTATCGGATAAATCCTGGTTGAAAACATAACTCTCCAGACCGCGCTTTACACGGAAAGCATTGATAATGTCGAGAAGCTCCCGACCTCTTGCCACATTCACCTCTGCTGCGGAATCCTGTCCCTCGAAACGCGGATTATACAGCACCGAATCAATTTTCCCGTTTTCGTCCTCCGTGAATTTCAAATTCGCACTGCCCGAATCACGGACAGCGGAATAATCCTCTCCGCTTTGAATCCCGTTATAAGAAAAATTATTCGCATTGGTATAGAGGGCGCATACGCGATCTCCCTCAACGCCAACCATCACGAATTTTTTGTAATCTGTATTGTAGATATACCACTCAAATCCATAATCACTCTTATCAATCCGGTTCGGCTCTCCCAGATTCTCCAGAACCTTTTCCACATTCGAGCCGATCGTAATCGGTGTATCATTGACAGTGACCGTCACCTCCTGGATAAAATAATCATAGATTAAATCCACCAGAATCCGGCAGCTATCCCATGTCAGCGGTTTATTCGGCTCCGTACCATACTTACCCGATATGATTCCCTGACGAATCATGAATGCATAGGCAATTTTATTTTCCGCGTCGATATATGCGTTATCGTAGCAATCGTTTAGTATCTCATTGGCTTCTTCTTCAGAAATAGCATAGCTGCTATCATAGTTTATGATCGTCTTGTACAGGATCGTCATAACATCCTGCTTTCTGACCTCGGTCGCATTTACGGTTTCTTCGGCATCGTCCAGGTTCACATATCCCAATACGACCGACTTGAGCAAATACTCGTCCAAACCACGATTCAAAAGCTGTTCCGGAACAACAACCTCGGATTTATGTAGCTTTTCGTAAAGAGCAACTGCCTGATCCAATACGTCATTCCCTGAAAGCGCTGCACTGTTTCCCGCAGCCTGCGCGGCATTTGCTCCGCCGGAAGCCAACAGCGCAATCACGATCAGCGCGCCCAGCTTCGGCATAACCTTCTTGATATACAAGCTCATCCGTCCTTTCTAAAAAATGATAACCCTATTCTGAATTATACATGCTACCATTATAACAGATTTTTTTTTACTTGTCTATATCAAATTTATGAATTTTTTGTAACACTTTTAAAATCTGCTTGTATTTTTTACCCGAATCTGCCCTCATATTGATTTAATTCTTGACAGAACACGGAAAATGATATAAAATAAGAAGAAAAACCGGGCTATAAAAGTTCCCGGCGGAAGGAGTTCACAGGAACGATTATGTTTGATAAATTAGACGCACTTGAAGAACGATTTGCATTGGTTTCGGAGAAAATAAGCGATCCGGAGGTTATTGCCGATCAAGCCTCCTGGCGCAAATACTGCAAGGAGCACTCCGATCTGACGCCGATCGTCAACAAATATAAAGAGTACAAAACCGCCAAGCAGACGATTGCGGACGATAAGGAAATGTTAGAGGCAGGACAGGATAAGGAATTTGAGGAAATGATCAAGGCTGAAATGTCCGAGGCGGAGGACGCGCTTGAAAAAGCCGCCGAGGAATTGAAAATCCTGCTTCTCCCCAAAGACCCCAACGACGAAAAGAACGTTATTGTGGAAATCCGCGGCGGAACGGGCGGCGATGAAGCGGCGCTGTTTGCGGCTGATTTAATGCGGATGTACTCCATGTACGCGGAATCCAAGCGCTGGAAGATTGATATTTTAAACTCCAGTCCGACCGACATCGGCGGCTACAAGGAGGTCTGCTTCTCCATTGAGGGACAAGGCGCTTACAGCCGTCTGAAATTCGAAAGCGGTGTTCACCGCGTACAGCGTGTGCCGGAAACGGAATCCAGCGGAAGAATCCACACCTCCGCCGTAACCGTTGCAGTATTGCCGGAGGTCGAGGAGGTTGAGGTGGAAATCAATCCGAACGATCTGCGAATTGATGTATTCAGAGCCGGCGGCCCCGGCGGTCAGTGCGTTAATACGACCGACTCCGCCGTACGAATCACGCACCTGCCTACCGGAATTGTCGTTTCCTGCCAGGATGAAAAATCTCAGCACAAGAACAAGGATAAGGCAATGAAAATTCTGCGCTCCCGTATCTATGATGTCATGGAAGAACAGCGCAACAAGGAAATTGCCGATGAAAGAAAATCCCAGGTCGGTTCGGGCGACCGAAGCGAACGAATCCGAACCTATAACTTCCCCCAGGGACGTGTTACCGATCACAGAATTAATTTGACGCTCTATAAACTGGAACAGATTCTGGACGGCAATATGGACGAGATTATTGACGCGCTGATCACCGCCGATCAAGCGGCAAAACTCTCTCAGGCGGAATAATTCCGAAGCCTTAGAATTATAAAAATTTAATAAATTTCCGAAAAAGTGGAACAAAATATGCAGAATCTGCGTCTAATGTAATAGAATATTAATAGCAGATTCTGCATATTTGCTTTTACAGGAGTTTAATGCTAATACAAAAAGTTGTAAAACCCTGCAATTCCGAAATATCATCTGTTTTTTAGTCTATGGAGGCGAGTTCCGCGCAACGTAGCGGATGTTTGAGCCGGAATAGAATGAAAAACAGATGATATTTCGGATCACCCCATTTGACCCCAATCACAAAAAAAGAAAGGATTTCAGCCAATGAAAACAAAGTTAATCACAGCGCTGGCGACAATGGCAATGCTTTTGCTTTGCGCTGCACCTGCCCTTGCGGCAAACGTCACACCGGTGGACATCCGTTTCACAAAGCATGGCGGCGGACAATTTCTGTACTGCAACAACCCTGAATTTATCAGTGAAAAAGATCTCTCAACAGACGAAAATCCCAATCCGGTCTATATGATGAAACAGGAGGGTCTAAAGCCGGGAAAATACTCGGTCTTTTTCTGTTTCTATAACTGGACGCCGTTTGATGTGGAGCCGGATATTGAGTTTGTTTCCGACAATGCCAAAATCACGGTCAATTCTGTCGGCTACTACATCCCCAAGGGCTGGGACTACTGGGATTGTCTTGGCGCATGGTCGGATTATTGGGGATTGAATATCCGAACGATTGATGGTTTAACGCAATATGTTCCCTATCAAAATCAAGACCTCCCCAAAACGTTTACATTGAAGAAATCCAACGAATGGATTCATAACTATATCTATAACTACAATTCCGTATCGCCGAAAGTTACATTTAATATGTTGGTGGATTTCACGATCGAAAGCGGTACGGCGGATGTGAATTTTGCAGCGCTCAAATCCTACGATGTTCTGGGCGATCGCTCCCATCATTCCGCAAAGGCAACGCAATCCCCGTATAAAAACGATACCGCCATCAAGGGCATCGAACGGGAATCCCTGCCGATTGTCGAAACGAATCTGAATGTTGAGGTCACTTCAAAAATGCATGACGGTACGGCGATTCCGGTACGGGTGTACAACCAGTATTTCCCTGCCGGCAACACCTATGATTATTGGATGACGAACATCAACCCCAATCGGGACGCGTATGCCTACAGCAAGGAATGCAGCACAGAATCGGATATGCTTTCCTTTGAGCTGAAGGATAAAAGCAAGTTGAGCTATTACGGCTCCGGCGTTGCCTATTCCAATCGGGACGATGTATGGCATTTTGATATTTACCACCACAACACAACCGCCTACGAAAACGGCTGTCCCTCAAAAAATGCCACCTCGCACGTTCCGAATGATAAGCTGCCGGAAAAGCTGGATATTCAAAATCCGCCGAATCTGGATTACGAATTTAATCTCGGCAATTTCGGCGTAACCACCCGATACCATTTGAATCTGAAAAACAGTGATACCCGAAAACGCAGCGTCAACTACTACATTGACGCAAGCTTTTCTTCCTGTATCGTGGCGGTTCGGGATAAAAAAGGCAATCTGCTTAACCCCTATACGCTGTCCCAAACTCACGCTTTCGCACAGTCTAAGGGAATCAACTGGCAGAAAAAAACAGACTATATGTTTAGTACGATGCTTGAACCCGGCGAAACCAAAGAGCTGATTTTGGATGTCACGCTTCCGACCAACTGTTACGGCGGCATCGTCAACGGCTTAACGGCAGATTCCAAACTGCTGTGCGAGCCGAAAGATATTATTGAATTTCCCGAAAAAACCGAAGTCTACCCCTATGATACGGAAACCTGGTTTGACGGATACCAAACCATGCGCTGGCAGGACGGAGAATTGTACATTTATAAGGATCAATGGAGCAAGGTATCGCTCCCCGAAGAAACGAAAAAGCTGTTTGCCGGACGAACAAAGGATATTCGGCTCACCAAAACCTCTTCCGGTTACATCGCGCGCTTTGCCGGGTATGACCAATACGGCGGCAATATCGCGGACGATACCAACGAAAATAAGCTATATATTCTGGATAACAAATTCGCCTATGTCAAGACGATCCCCATGCCCTCCTACGTTTGGGAAAACCTTTATGCGGATGGCATTACCTACGTCCGCACCGACAAAATCTACGAAAGCGCCAACGGCATTACCTTTACCGAAAGCACACGTTCCGAAATGCCGATTACCGATGGAAAAAGTATTCTGGAAAAGCGCGAGGACGGTTGGTACATCCGTTATAACGGCAAAAAGGAATTTGAGAAAATAAACTTTGCCTACCCAGAGGTGACGGAAATCCGTGCCGCAGATCATACCTATTATATGATCCGTTCGCTGAAAAATTACGATACCGACCCCGATACCGGCAATTTCCTGGCAGTTTCAACGGACGGCGTCAACTACCGCGACTTTTGGATGCCGAATTATCAGCTGCGTTTCATGCGCTTGGACGCGGTCGGTGATCGGCTATATGCCGTAGGCAGAACTGACGTGACGGAACGGAACCGTGCCGATTATGAGAGCGGCGTGATCTTAAAAACACCGAAAGGCTATCTTTCTCTGAACGGTACGCTTGAGAAATTCGATGCGGATACTTGTCTGGATTTGAATTACCTTGCCGAAGTCTTTGATATAACCGTTACGCGTGAAAATACACCGGAGGGCGAGGTGCGCGCAACTGCGGAGTATAACGGAAACACCGTAACGCTGATAACCGGAACCAACGTACTGTATCACGGCGATAAATCCCGTTTTGTCGGAACGGCACCCTATAAGGACGGGAACAGTATTTATGTCCCGTTCGGAGAATTTATGGAGGTTCTTGGCTTTGATGTAACCTATGACGAGAAAACCTCAACTGTGAATGTCACTGAAAAAACCGAATAAAAAGGGACAACGCTCCTTTCCCAAAAGCGGAACAAAACTCATATATACTGCATATACTGTGGTATATATGAGTTTTTTATATATCCTCGGTAAAAGGAAAGAGGTGAAAAATCATGCCGAATATGAATGATCTGCTGCGCAGCTTTAATCAGAATCAGCTTCGCGAAATCAACGATTTTCTCAACAGCTCTCAAGGGCGGAAAATTAAAAATAAAATCAATTCCTCCAATAAAAACGAACTGCTGCGCGAATTTCAAAAGCTGGACCCTCAGGTTGTCAACAGCCGCTTAAAAAGTCTGAGCAAACAGGATATTTTGAAGATTATCAATAATTTATAATAGAATAATCGGAGCGATGATTGTAAAAATTCAAGGTTTCCGGTATGGGGGCAAGTTCCGCGCATCGTAGCGGATGTTTGAGCCGTAATAGAGCGAAAAACAGATGATACTTCCCCCATTTGGATCGTTGGTTTTTATAATCACCTGCTATCATCAAAGAAAAGGAGGAATGTGATATGGCAGACGCGATGGAAACGCTGAAAGGGATTCTCGGTGACGGAGCCGAGGATAAAATCAAAAATGTCATGGACTCGCTTTCCGCAGGCGGCGGCAACAGTGGCGGTTTGGATTCCGGAAGCTTAGACTATATTCTTCAAATGAAGGACTTAATCGGCAAGCTTTCCACCAGTCATAATGACCCGCGTTCCAACCTGCTGATGTCCTTAAGACCGTACATGCGTACCAGCAGGCAAAGCTCCATTGACAGCGCGGTAAAGCTGCTGAATCTGAGCAAGCTTGCAATGCTGTTTAAATAACAGCGCCCACTCAAAATTTCAATCCCAGCGGAGGTGGCGGATATGTATAAATCTTATAGCTATCACAATATGCCGAAGGCAATCACAGAAAAGCCCAAGCCGCCTCCGGCTGTGCCGGCACCGCCGCCGGAAAAGCCTAAAAAGCCGGAAAATTCCGGCGGTCTTTTCGGCGGTATCGAAACAGATGACATTATCCTAATCATTGTTGCCGCGGCATTGCTGCTGGACGACTGCGATGATAAGCTGCTGCTTGCGGCGCTGGCATTCATCTTTTTCGCGGATTTCTTCTGATAAAATCATTCTGCACCGGAGATTTTTATTGACAAAATTTATTTTTACGGATATAATGGAGTCAATAAGAATGAGATGAGGTTGGATTGTGAGAAACGTATTCATAACCGGCGGAAGCCGCGGAATCGGAAAAGCCTGCGTCGAAAAATTCACTGCTTTGGGCGATCGGGTTTTCTTTACTTATAAAAACAGCGCAGAGGCTGCGGCAGAGCTTTGCCGCAAAACCGGCGCGATCATGCTGAAAGCCGGCGAACCGAAGCTTTTAAAAGAACAAATTGAAAGCTATGGCACGTTGGATGTTTTAATTAATAATGCCGGAATCGCACAGCAAAAGCTGTTCCAGAGTATCACCGATGAGGACTGGGATCAGATGTTTTCGGTCAATATCCGTGATATGTTTCGGATCACACGCGAATTTTACGGCGATTTTATTCAAAAGAAAAGCGGAAAAATCGTGAATATCGCGTCAATGTGGGGGATCTCCGGCGCCAGCTGCGAGGTTCATTACAGCGCATCCAAAGCGGCGGTAATCGGGTTTACACGCGCACTGGCAAAGGAGGCGGGACTTTCCGGCGTTCACGTCAACTGCATTGCCCCCGGCGTGATTGACACGGACATGAACAGCGGCTTGGACGCACAAACCAAAGCGGAGCTGGCAGAGGAAACGCCCCTGGGCAGACTCGGCACCGCGGAGGAGGTTGCGGAGCTGGCGGCATTTTTATGTTCCGAAAAAGCGTCCTTTATCACCGGGCAGGTCATTACATGCGACGGTGGATTTTTGGGGATTTGAAAAAATAATGCTTGTAAATGATGACGAAGTATGATATAATATTAATTTGTGAGTAAGTCAGACAATCGCGCCCGTTTTGGGTGAGGAAAGTCCGGGCTCCATAGAGCAGGGATGCCGGCTAACGGCCGGTGAAGGCGACTTCAAGGATAGTGCAACAGAAAATAAATGCCCGTATTCGTACGCGGCGATTGTGGAAATGTGAGGTAAGAGCTCACAGGGAAGATGGCAACTGAATTCCCGTGTAAACCCCATCCGGAGCAACTTTGAGAACGATAAGCTATGCTCGGCGTGTTCTCTTGCAAGGCTTGAGTCTGCCGGTAACGGCAGAACCAGATAGATGATTGTCCGATACAGAACCCGGCTTACAGACTTGCTCACTTTTTTATTGCAAAGAAAAACATATGCCAAGCGCGAATCTTTCCGATTCGGCTCGGCATATGTTTTTTTGGAGTGTTTTTTTATTCGGTGAGTCCCCGTATCTTACAGCTCCTCAATATTAATTCAATTTTTCAAGAATCCGCATAAATACCGCTGCCGCCTGCGCTCTGGTGGTGTTTGCCGCCGGAGCAAAGCTGCCGTCTGTATTTCCGGACATAATTCCTTTTTCAGCCGCCCAAATCACAGCGTCTTTCGCCCAATCGGAAACAGAGCTGTTATCGGTATAGCTGAGTTCACCGCTGATTGCCGTATCATACCCCTTAAACTGTGCATAACGGAAAGCAATCGCCGCCATCTGCTCACGCGTGATATGCGCGTTCGGCGCAAATTCCGTATCGGAAATTCCTTTCACGATTCCGTTCTCCGCCGCCCATGCAACAGCGTTTTCATAATAACTGCCGCTTTCAATATCGCTGAATCCGACAGCCGCCGCCTGCGGCTCTTTCTCGATTCGATAAAGCACCGTCACAAACATGGCGCGCGTAATATCTTCATCCGGTGCAAACAGCGTATCGGTGATTCCTTTCATCAAGCCGTTCTCGTTCGCATATTTTACCGACGAATAGAACCAATCACTTTCATGCACATCCGTAAACGGATTTTTCCATGCACCCGGCTCGGTCGGTGTCGGGGTTGGCGTTGGCGTCACTGCGTTCTCTGTCCACTTCGCATAAAGCGTCATTGATTTTGTAACGCGGCTCGCAAAATCATACTCCGTTGTTCCCTCCGCATCGGTAAACCATCCGGCAAAGGTATATCCCTCTTTGGTCGGATTCTCCGGCTTCGTTACGGTATCGTTTCTGGAAACCGACTGCCGCTTTACAAGGCTGCCGCCGTTCACTTCAAACGTTACGATATAACTCGGCGTACCTCCGCCGCCACCGCCGCCTCCGGATGAGGTGCGTGCTACCGTTACGGAAAGCTCTGCCTTGATCGGTGCATAATTGGGATCAAGCGGTGTAAAGACTGCCGTTTCCGTAAAGGTTCCGGTTTCCGTCATATCGCGGTCGTTCTCCCAATTCCATACGCCCTCAAGCTCGGTATCATTGATTCCCTTAACGACGCCGCCTGAAATTGCCGATGTTGACAGCTTGCTGCCCGGCGTGATTTTTGCAGCGGTCGGTGCAGTTGCAATGGTCGGAGTTGCCGGCAGAACAGTAATCGTAATATCCGCGGTTACTGTATTGTAATTCACTGTATCGCTCGGTGTAAAGCGTGCCTTAAAGACATGTTGCCCGATGTCGCCGACAACCGTATTCGGCTCAACCCATGACCATGCTCCGTTTTCCGCAGTCGGGAATGTCACCTCGGACAATGTCTGCCCATAGGCCGCTGTCAGATCTGTCGGAATGGTATAGCTCGGATTTTCCGGCATAAAGGTATCGCTGCCGCCCAAAACCGTATAAGCGCTTTGATTATCCAATGACACGCTCAGCACGCCATTGATATTCTGATCCGTTGTGAGAACGCCGTTTTCATCAATTTCCGCCTTTCCGGAAACCGCCGTAACATTCCAGTCAACGCGATTTGCCGCGGCGCTGTCCTCATTCAGCGTAATGCTCTTTCCACCGGTTTTAACCTTCAGCGAAAGCTGCCCTGTGCTGCCTGCGGCAAGCTTTTTATTCGTATATTCTTCGCCGTTAATGTAC
>ERZ1034984.2416-NODE-2416-length-15035-cov-7.210414_pt1 | contig 15035 bp, 17 predicted proteins | sample MGYA00520589_ERZ1034984 | MGnify/ENA primary metagenome ERZ1034984 (study PRJEB33766, sample SAMN09781790) | gut metagenome | biome: gut microbiome | host: Homo sapiens | place: Madagascar | study: EMG produced TPA metagenomics assembly of the PRJNA485056 data... | reverse complement strand
CTCCCCCGGCGGTCTGGGTGCCCCCTCCGCCGCCGGTGCCGTAGTTTGCCGTGTTGGTGCCGCCGCTCTCGCCGCCGCCGTACATACCGGCCTTGCTGGAAGCGCCGTCCGATCCGCCGCCGCCCGCCACGATAACACGGGCGTAGAGGTCGTCCTGTCCGATGCGGATATCCGTGCCGCCGCCACCGCCGTTGTAGGTGCTCCGCTTGCCGCCGCCGTTGTAGCCGCCGGAGGTCTTGCCGGTGTTGCCGCTGCCGCCCACCTGGACGTAGAGCGTGGTTTCCTCGTTGAGCGTCAGCTCGCCGACAGAGTATCCGCCCTTGCCGCCGTAGGCGGTGTTGGAGCGGTATCCGCCCTGGGCGCCCCAGCACTCCAGCCGGTAGCGCCCCGGCGGCAGGACCACCGTCTGCGCCGCCCCGGTGTAGGCGTAGTCCAGGATATCCCCGGCGGTCATCCCGTCACCTCCGCCCCGTAGACCACGGTGTTAGAGAGCTTGATCTCCATCTTGTGGAGATTGCCCGTCACCAGCGTACCCCAGGGCGTATAGACGCTCAGGCAGTCGCCCAGCTTCTCGCCCTTGTGGACGATGCGGGCCGTGGCGGTGTCCCGCTTGGCGTAGTAGGCATATACCCGGTTTGCCACGGCCTGTCCGATGTCCGTGGAGACCAGCGTCGCCCCGGGGATCTCCTTCACGTTTTCCCGGTCCCCGGCGGTGACATTGGGATTGCTCACCGTGTAGACGGTGGTGGTGTCCTTGTAGGACACGCCGCCCACCTGGACACTGCCGCCGCTGTCCGCCGTGTAGGTATGGGCCGTGACGGAGACTTTGGTCACGATGGACGCCGTGTCCACCGCCGCCCCGATAAAGGTCCGGTCCTTCGGGATGACTTCCGCCGTGCTGTCCTGTTGGAAAACCCGGAGAGCGCTGCCGCCGTCCGTGGCGAGGCAGACGCCCCCCCAGGCGAAAAGAACTTGCTGAATGGCTTCCCGCCGGGTCTGCGGGAGAAGCAGGCCCTTCAGAGTGGCATCCTCGACGCCATCCGCATACTCCACCGCAAAGGGCGCTGCCAGCTCGCCTAGAAGCGTTTTTGCGCTCACGCCGGAAAGGTACGCTCCCCCGGCAAACTGCGTCTCAGAGAGCACGCCGAGGGCATCGTTGCACTTGATGTCATAGAGGGACGCCGCCTGCCGGGAGGAACTGGAGATGTAGTAAACCCCCAGCAGCCCAGCGGCGCTGCGTACCTCCACCGGCTGCTTGAGCTGGAACATGTACTCCACGTCAGAGAGGCTATCCAGCGTCCAAGAGAAAGACGAAACCGGGAGCTCAATAGCCGCCTCGTCCATCTCGTTGACGATGGAGGCGTTTCGCAGCTCCTCCATGCCGAAGATGCGGACGATGCCGAAGAGAATCTGGTTGATCTTCGCCCTGCGATACGGAAGGGAGGTCGCCTGGATGGTGATTACCAGCTTGTCGTAGCTCTCCACTTTCTTTTCGCAGAAGTACTGGGCGCTGTCCGGGGCAAAGTCCTGGTCCGCCTTCAGGGTGTCGCCCTGATACCACTTGATGTTCAGGGCGGAGCAGTATTCCCCGGTCGCCGCATCGAAAGTGAAGCTCACGCCCATGGAGGAGAACTGCTGCGAGAAGGCGATGGTGATGATGGGCGGCTCCTCAAAGCTCCCGTCCGCCCCGGAAAGCGCCGCCGACCAGAAGGCGTAGCTCTCGTCCTCGTACCAGCGGTCCATAGAGCCGTCCAGGATCCACCGATTGTGTTCCAGCGTTACGACGGCCCCGGTATCCTGGCCGAATGGAAGCTTTGCCGGGGCGCTTTCCGGCGTGGGGCCCGTGGCGGTCACGGACGCCGCTTCCGCCGCTCCTACCGCAACGTCCTTATAGACGACTGTCGTTTTGCCCATTTGTCACCTCACGTCGGTTTTACCTGCGCTTCCATGGGGATGAAATTTACCTCGATCTCGCCCCAGTAGTTGATGCCGCCCTCCACCTTTTCGAGGTCCTGGGTTGCGCTGGTGTAGTATGCCTCATAGGCGATGGAGGTCTGCCCGTCAGCAGCCTCCAGGAGGACGGAATCGTCCACGCTGTGCTGGTACAGGTAGTCCCAGAACTCGTCCAGGCCAGCGTAGTTGTTGCCCCGGCGGAAGACGGTGATCTTGTGCCCCAGGTAGGTGCCGATGATGTCCCGGATCATCCGACCCGTCATGGCACGCCCCACGTTGTCGCCGTCCAGGACGTTGAAATTGCGGTTGTACTTGGAGATGGCGACATCAGCGTCGAAGCTGCGGCCGTTGAGCTTGATATACCCCATGTCACACCCCCGTAAGGTTCACGCCGATGCGGTTTCCTTCGGCCTTGTTGAGCCGATATACCACCCGGCCCACAACGTCTCGGTCCAGAACGAGATATGCCTCGCTGCTGCCGCTGTAGCCGCTCTCCGCAAGGGCCTGTTTGAAGGCCTGGACCATCGTCGCCAGCGGCGTTTCGATGTTCGTCCCGCTCCGCTGGTCGCCCAGCACGGCCAGGAACTCCCGGTTGGGAGGAATGACGGCGCCCTGGGCCAGCTGCGGGATTTGCCACTCCTTCACGAGAGGGATGTTTGGCCCCCAGCTCTTTCCGCCGATGCCAGGCACCCAGTCCGGCACGTCAAAGGAGATGCTGTTGATCTTCTCGATGAGCCAGTTGAGGCCCCGGATGATGAGGTTAATGACACTGCCCACGATGGTAAGCACCGTGTTCAGCGCCCCGCTGACCATGCCCTTCAGCCCGGAAAGCATTTTCTCGATGTCCAGGTTGATAAGGCCATCCAAGAAGGTCACAAGCCCCGAAAACGTCTGCTTGAGGTTGCCGATCAGCTGTTCCCCGTTGCCCGCAAGGGTCGTGATGGCGAAGAGAATGGCGGCAATGCCCGCAACCACCAGCGGGAACACTTTCCCTGTCAGGAACCAGAAACCCAGACCGGTGCTGACAATGCCGGCGATCATCAAGAGCGTGTTTTTGAGATTCAGGCCGTTTTGGTCGATGTCCCGGAACGCCGTGACCACCATAGCGGCTCCGGCAACGACAAGCCCGATGCCTGCGCCGAGCTCTCCGAAAGTCAGGTAGAGGCCCAGCGCCGCCGCTGCGGCTCCGCCAAGAATCTCAATGAGATTCGCCCAGTCCACGCCGTTGTTCCAGGCGTCGGAAAGCCCGTCCCACAGGAGGATGAGGCCGCCCACGGTGAGGGCGATCCCGGCCAGCTTCTCCGCCACGGTCCCGAGCGTCCCGGGAAGGAGCGAGGACAGCTTCCAGGCGGCAAGCCCACCCCCGATGAGGATGACCGCATCGGCGATTTTCCGAAGGCGGGCGTCTACCTCATCCATGAAGGAGAAGTCCGGCGAAATTGCGTCCGCTGAAGCGCCGCCCCCGCCGCCGGAAGAGCTGGAGGAAAGCTGGTTGATCTCGTCAAACGACGCAAGAGACTTCCCGGCGTCTTTCGCCGCCTTCCCGGTCCCTTTCAGGGCCTTCGTCTGGGCGTTCAGCGCCTTTGCCGACGCCGCCGCACTGGATAGGCTCTTTCCGGATATAGCCGCCACCAGGCGGGCGATCTGCGTCACAACGGCGGCGATAACCCGGACAAGCAAGGTAAACGCCGGGACGAGGACCTGCACAAGGGGCTGCGCCAGGGTGAGAAGCGCCCCCTTGAGCTGCGCCATTGCGGCAGAGGCCTCCTGGTCGCTCTTCACGATCTCCACCAGCCAAGTCCGGACGCTCCGCAGAGCGGCGGTGATCATGGAGAAGATAAAAACCCGCTTCGCCAATTTCTCCACACGGGTTACGAGCTTCTGCATCCGAATCCCTGCCGTTTCCGTGGCATCGCCAAAGCGGCTGGTATTCGCCTCCGCCTCCCGAATTCGGTCGCTGACCTCCCCCGCCTTCTTCTTTGCGCCATCCAGGTCGGTTTCCGCCGCCCGAAGCTGATTCCCGATATTGTCAACACTGTTTGCGGTCCTGTTAAACTCCGCCTGCAGCAGCCGGACACGGGTCGCCTGGTCTGCGATATCGACCTTTTCATAGGTGCCCTTCGGAGCTGCCCGCATGTCCGCAAGTGCCGCTTTGGCCTCATCCAGCTCTCCTGTGATCCGCTGGAGTTTTTCCTCCAGCGGGATCTTCTGAGCGCCCAGCTTGGAGATTTTGCCGTCAAGCCGGTCGATATCCTTCACCGCCTTGTTCAGGTCCCGGTAGAGCGCCTTGTTGTCCAGCTCCGTGCTGAAAATCACTTCGCCATCGGCCATCGTGTCACCTCAAATCCACTCTTGCAGCTGTGTATTTTCCGCCTCGGAATATTTCTCCTTGATATCCACAAGGCGCTTATTTTCTCGGTAAAATTCCTGGTCCGCCTTCTCTAGTCTCTTGCCCTTCGCCCGCAGGGAGCGGATCCGGACAATTTGAGCAAAGAAGCAGTCTCCGATCTCGTAGTAAGCGGAGATGAAGGTCCACCAGTGAAGATAGGGCATGGACCTGATCTCCTGCCCCACCACCCGATTGATCGGAGCGGCGATGTACTGGAAATCCTGCTCCCAATCCATCAGCTTGGGGCGCCGGCGGTTATCTCCCTCATCCCCGCAGTTGATAAACCAGAACATCTTCTCTGCCGCTTCCCGCAGCTGTTCCCCGGGGATCGTCAGGAAATCCGGGTAGAAGATGTCCAGCGCTGCCAGCGCCTTCCGGTCGTTGTCCAGGTCCGGGTCGCCAAAGACCTCAAAGATATCCAGAATGGCCCGGTAATCGGAGCGGATGGGATAGCTACTCCCTCCGATCTCAACCTCTGTCGGCAGGGAGTAATTCATCTGTGATACTTCTGGACGTGCTTCTGGATGCGCTTGTCGGAGAGAGCCGCCTCCCGCTTCACGGAATCGTCAAACAGGTCGATCACGGCCAGGATGAAGTTCTCCCACACGGGAAGGCCGTCCGCCGAGGCGTACAGGCTCATTTCCCCGAAGATTTTTTCGCAGACGCCAATTCCAAAAAGGATGTCCAACACGCCACGCATCTCCTGGTCCAGGGCGTGGAGGCGGAAAAATGTTTCCTCAATGTCTTCGGACCTCTTTTCGACTTTGGCACGTTCCTTCTGTTTGCCCTCCAGGTCCTTCATGGCAAGATAAATCTTTTGCAACATCTCCGCATCCGTTGGGTTGAGCCGGAGAGCGTCTTCCACGCCGTTGACGGTGTAGCTCTGTACGCCGTTGGCAAAATTGAGTTCCATGGTCTCCTCCTTCCAAATGGGGCGGGCAGAGCCCGCCCCGCTGTTGTTAGGTGTCCGCCGTGAAGGTCTTCGTGGTCTTATCGAACGTGCCGGTAACACGTTCGCCGCCATAGGAGACCTTGATGCCGGTTACCGCCTTCTCGCCGCCAGGGCCGCCGATAGAGGTCATCAGGACGGTACTATTCGGATACCGCTCCGCAAAGGCCTTCCCGCTGCTGTCCTGCAGAAACAGGTACACGACGAGACAGTCCTGGTTCTGGAGCTCCGCCATATTCTGCTGGACAATGCAGAGGTCCAGCACCCGATTCATCACGGCATCACCGGCAAGCAGGTTCGAGTCGGAGAACTCCTGCTCCCTCTTCGGCTTCTTTGCGCTGTTCCACACCGTGCCGAAAATGTCGGTCTTGCTGTCCTCGGAATAGTCGGCGTCGATGGAGCTGTCCTCGACCGTTCTCCCCATAGGCGACCACACAGGCTGCGCCGAAGAGGTCGTGTTGAGATAGGTCACGATCTGTTCACGAAGCGGAGATTCGCCGGTGTTGCCGGCGATGGAATACTTCTCAGCCATTTAATTCACCTCGTATCTCTTGATAAACTGCACGGACAACTGGGCAGAGTAAACGGCAGTCCCCTCGCTGTCCGCTGCGAAGAGGCTGCCGTTCTGGGCCTTGATGGTCTCCTTCCAGGGGGAATCCCCGAAGACGGGGGCCTTCCCGGTGATGGACTGGCTCTGCACCCAATCCTGGAAGTCCATCAGCCATTGTGCGTTTTCCTCGGCGCCAACATCGTCGCCGGGAGCTTTGGCAAAAACGAAGTACAGCGTGAAGCTGTACTGGTTTAGGACGGTCACATTGCCAAGGATATCCTTCTGGCGGTCGATCTCCATCAGCCCCGCCGGGTTGACGCCGCCGTTGGCGGGCACTTCGTCCGTATAGTCCACGGACAGATCCCGGAGCTGGCTGCAGCCGGGATAGGTCTTGATCCACTCTCGGATTTTCTCGAGCGCCGTCATTTAAGCGCCTCCCTTCGGCGGATATACTCCCTGATCTCTTGCACCATGGCATCGCCCTCAGCGGCCACCAGGCGACGGTCCCAGTAGGGGCCAGCATCGGCGTTCTTGCTGGTGTCATAGGTCAGATTCCGGTCCGTGAGGACCTTTGCCGCTCCCTTGCGGCTCCGCCAGGTGCCGTCCTTGGTGAGGAAACCGGCGGCGTTGATGTTGGGGTCGACCATCACCTTGCCGTAGTACTGGTACTTGGCGTAGGGGGCCCTCACGGTGATCTCCGCAGGACCGGAGATATACTTCAGCTTGCTGGAAAGAGCGCCGGAGCGATACGGCATAAAGCGAGAGATTCTTCGGTCGACGATGCTGGTCCATGCCCGCTGTACGTCGCCGTTGCGGTCCAGGCCGTGAGCCCGGATGATCTGCGAGGCGCTCTTGCACTTCACGATCACCCTCATCCGCCCGCCTCCGTATGCACGATTGTCCCGTGGTAATACTTCGGGTCGACATACTTCACCACCACGAGGCCGGGGACCTTGGAGGGGATGAGCGCCGCCCAGTCCTCCCGGCCCGTGATCTCCGGGCCTTCCCCGGCCATGACCTTATCCCCCACAGCCACCTGCACCACAGGCCCGGGGAGGACCAGCAGAAACGAGTTCACCTCGCTGCTGCCGGTCTTATCTACGTTCTGGGTCTTCTTGTGGTCCAGGAAAGCCCGGTTGATGACCTTCCGGGTGTAGCCCGTGCCGCCGTCCCAGTGGTACACCGTCACGGTCTGGTCGCAGAGCCGATAGCTCAGCATCCGCCCACCCCCCGATAGATATCCAGGTACAGGCACGCCCGGCGGTACATTTCACGGCCCTGCGCCGCCTGGGAGAAGTCCAGGCTGCCGGAGCCGCCGCTGTAGGTCTCAGACACGCTGCCGACGCTGACGGACGCCACCGGGCCGCCGGTGCCGTCACGGGCCCCCTCATACCAGGCTACGGCATCCGCCATGGCGCAGATGGCCATTTTCTCGGCGTCCTCATCCGGGGCCGTCACGGTGTAGATGCGCCGGTACCGGGCGAGTTGGTCCCTCGCCCGGGCGGCGCAGCGGTTGAACTCCGCCTCGTCCTGGATGGTCCCCATGTACGTAGTCTGGTAATAGAGAAAATCCGGCACGGTCAGCACCTCCTACTCCTGCGGCGTCCCAGGGTGGGACGCTTTCCTATGCTCCGTCAGCTTTCGCTTCGTGGCGAAGTCCTCACCACAGACGGGGCAGGTGAACTTCTTCACATCCGGTGAAGTAGGAGCTTCCACCGGCTCCACAAGGCCAATGATGCGCATGGCCTTAGTCCGCCGCCTTGTGGAGATAGATGCCAGCCACCTTGTTCTCGTAGGCATCGGCAATGCCGACCTTGCGATAACCGAACTTGTAGGCGTCTGCGGTCTGGTTGACGGAGGGCTCGATGATCTTAGGTGCGACATGCTTGGTGAACTGGATGATGGCAGACTTGTGAACGATCATGAAGTTGATCTTCTTGGCCGCACCGGAAACCAGCTCGTAGAGGCCCTCGGTCTTGGGGTTAGAGGTAGGGGTCTTCGCAGTGTAGGAGGTGCCACTCTTCTCATAGTAGGTCTTGCCGGAAGCAGCGGTGGTATCATCGGTCAGCTGATACACAGCCGCCGCCTTGGTGTAACCGCCAGCCTCTTCGCCAGCCTTGCCGGACCGCTGGGCAATGGCGGTATAGAAGCGGTTCTGGGGCACCTTCACTACCTTGGCGAAGCCCTCCAGGACCTCCTTGGACTTCGTGAGATCCAGGTCCTTGGTCATGCCAAGCAGAGTGGGGGTGATGTAGAGGTAGCGCTGATCTGCGGGGACCTCATCCTCATCCATCTTGTTGACGGCGGCACGCAGAGCTTCGATAACGGCAGCGCCGGTAGTCAGTGCCGCAGCGTCAGCGGTAGAGATACCGGGGACGCCAGCATAGGAGGCGAAGCGGAAGGCATCCTCCTCGGGAACCACCTTCGTCCGGATAAACTCACCCGCCAGGCGGCCAAAGGCGATGCCGGCGGTCTCCAGGTTATCCATATAGTCCACGGTGAACATGCGGCCACGGTCAAAATTGCACTTGACCGTCTCATTGGTCAGGGTCACATCGCCGTCCACATAGCCGCTGTTGCGGGAGTAGTCGCCAAGGCCCTGCATATCCAGCTTAGGGATGATGAGCTCATTGGCGTTGGCGCCTTCCCGCATCAGCTCCGCAGCACCGTCCAGGTCGGCGGTCAGGGATGCGTTCTTATAGACCTCATCCAGAATGGGCACAAACTGCTGTGCCAGGGTGATCGCATTAGGCATAGTTCATTTCTCCTTTTCAGTCGATTTTGAGACCGGCGGCCGCTCGAATGGCCGCCTCTTCCTTGCTGTACTTACCGGAAATATTGGATTTCCCGGTTCCGGGCGCATAAGGAGGCGTGGGGTCTCCCTCATCGAAGAGATACCTGCTGTCCTTCTTCAGCGCTTCCAGGGCCGCCTTGATGTCGGTGTCCTGGTTGCTGGACTTGCGGAGGGCGTCCATGTCCAGCAGGGCGGAGATCGCCTTGGCGCTGCGGCCCTTGGCGGCGGTGATAGCGTCCTTGAGCTTGCCCTCAAACGCCATGCCGTCCAGCTTCTCCTGCCACTCCTTGTCCTTGCTGGTGAGCTGCCCCTGGAGTTCCTTGATCTTCGCTTGGAGCTGGGATGCGTCCACCCCTTCAAACGCCTTCAGGGCCTTCTTGGCCTCCTCCAGTTGCTCCTTGATGGACTGGTAGTCCACAAAGGGCTTCTTCGCCGCTTCGATGTCACGGCCGTTCTCGGCGAGGATTTCGTCGATGATCTCCTTGGGGAGGGCCTGGTCGCCCACCTTGAAATTCTGCAGAAATTCGGTTTTCATGGTTTCTCCTCTTTCGGCTAGGCGTTTTAGGAGGTCGCCAGCTCCTGCCGCTCCGTCCTTTTAGGCCCACGGATAGGCCAAATGGGTATGAAAAAAGCAGCCCTTCGGCTGCTTCAATCATTGAGTTTTAGCTGTTGCTGTAATACAAATCGTCATACGCTCGCTCGATGGGACGTGTCTCAGCGGTCGGCCCACCATCAGCGGTCAAGCTGTCGAGCATCAGCGCATCAAGAAAGTCCAGCAGGTCATTCAAGTGTTCTCTATCCTGCGGGATATCAGAACAACGCTCTGCCAGAAATGCTCTGGTCTCGTCCGTCATACTAAGCATGGCCTACTCCTTTCTCGGATTGGTTTGAATCAGGATCCCTGTATCTGGGTTAATCGTTACCACGCAAGATTTCCCGATATATCTCACGCTTCTTATCCCAGCCTTGGACACTCTCGGTGCATCAATACGGGTCGGAGAGAAAATGGCGCTTTTGATGGATTCAATCTCGACGCCGGACCGCCTAACCCCTTCATGGCCAGGGTCAAACATGGTGCCTACGACCCGCTGCATGAAGTGTTGCGACTGGCCCGTTATCAACGTTCCCCCGCCAGTCACACGTCCAACGAGTTCGTTTTGAACCCTGTTGTATAGCGCTTCGTAGCCGCCAAACCTTACCAGAGGAGATATCCAGCCATCCTTCACGTCTGCGGCGTAACGCTTCAGCAGTTCATACCGAGGAGGGTCATTATACTTCACGTCGTAGTATTCCGCAAGAGTTTTTATGGAACTATTTACTCCCACAGATTTAGACCATTCCGCATAATAATCTTTCGCCGCTTTATCCGCATCCCCAGCCTGCTTCCACCCGAACTTGGCGACCTCCGCTCGCTCTAGCTGGGTCCGAAGGCCGGCGGCCTTGGAGAATCGGGAGTACTCCTGCCGGAGGATTTGGAGCTTGATCTGGTCCGTTTGCAGCTTCTTCGCATCCCCGGCGGCTTCGTCCACCAGGATACGCCGCTTTTGCCGCCGGATGGAGGCTTCCAGCCGCCGCTGCCTCTGGGTGGCTTCGTAGCCGGTATAGTGCTTACCCTGGTAGGTAACGCCCTCCTCGTTCTTCTGGCGCATCCGCTCCAGCTCTTCCGGGCTGTATTGAGGGATGCTCACTCCCAGGATGATGGGATGGGCGGAATGGCCGCAGCTGAGGGTCCCAATGCGCCGCACGAGGCTGTTGTTCAGCGCTTGATACTCGGCGTCCGGGTACTGCTTCCCCTGGATGGGCTCATGGTCCGGGGCGCTGTTATTGTGGGCGTCGATCTCCCAGCCGTCGGCGCCCAAGTCATCATGGGTCCTCTGGGATATCTGCTCCTGCATTAGGCCAAGCCCGCCCATGACGTTGCGCCGGACGGCGGCTTCCAGGCTCGTATGCACGCCGGATTCATAATCGATCCAGCGCACGCCCCGGTCCGCCAGGTTTTTGGTGGCCTGCCGGATGGCGGTATTGTAGTCCGCCGCTCCGATAGAAACTTGCACGAAAGCGAAGTCCATACAGCTCCGGTAGGCATCCCTCAGCGGGAGCGCCCGGCCGTAGGGGTCCACCATGCCGATGGTCTGGGTGATGTTGCTCAGGTCGTTCTCCGCCAGCCGCACGGCCGCCGCCACGATCTGCTGGACCGCCTCGTTCTGCTGGAACGGGATGGCCTGCACCTGCGGCAGACTCCGAAGGTCATAGCTGTAGCCCGCCTCGGCGCTCTGGGTCAGCATCTTCCGGAGTTCCCGGTTGGAGACCTTCAACAGTTTTTTGAGCCGCTTCTTGATCTCCCGCTGGGAGAGACCAAGCTCCTGGAGCTTCCAGGTCTCATACTGTGCCGTGGCCGTAAACTGCCCAGCCTTGGCCACTCGCTTGGCAAGGTCCTGAATCAGATAGTCCACGATGGGAGCCGTCAGCTCCTCGGCGGCGCCCCGCAGGGCGTCGATCTCGTTCGCCCGGAGCATTACTCATCTACCGGGGCGTCCTGCTCCGGCATATAGCGCTTCCGGATATACGCAAGGTCCGCATCCGTCTCCGTCGGGAGGTCGAAATACCAGCCCAGGGCAATCTCCGTTTTCAGCATACCGGCGGCCTCCATGGACTTGTATTCCTCCCAGGTCTTGTCCTCGTCGTAGAGGACGCCGTTGCCCCAAGAAATGGTGATGTCCTTCTCCTGGTCAATGGTACTCCCGGAGAATACCTTGTAGAGCCGCCCTAGGATCTCGCAGACCCGGACCGCCTCACGGGCGGCGCTCTCCCACATGCGCTGGAAGCCGATAATGGTGAGGTTATAACTGCCAGCACTGTCGGTGATCTGCGTTGCCGTTTTCTGCACGGTTTCAACGTTGGAAAGGAGGCCACGCTTCAAGCCCATCAGGCTTTCCGCACTGCGGAGGGAATCCATCTTTTTATCCAAGAAGCTCTGAACACGAAGCTCAGGAGAATAGACGGTAACTCCCACGGTCTCAGGGTCATCATCCAGCCCAACAAAGAGGTCATCGGACAGGCGCTTCCGTCCATCCGCTCCGGTTTTGAGAAGGTCCGCCGAGGTGAAGACCCGGCTGCGGCCATTCTCAAGCTCCCGATCAAGCTGGGCCTCATTGCGATTGAGATTGTGGATAAGCCCAGCCGCCGAGGCAAAGATGCTGACGGCATCCGGGCTCCCGTCTACCGTGTTCTCCTGGGGGCACCGAACAGGGATAAGGCCGATGGAGCCGACCCCGGGGAGCACCAGCTCCGGCACAAGGCCGGCGTACTTTTCCAGGGTATCAAGCGGCACCTGCACGCCGAGGGTCTGCCCGTCGCCGCTGAGGTACAGCTTGCTCTCGATGACCAGGTTCCCTGCGGCATCTACCCGGCGGCGCTCCAGGAGGGTGTAGCTGTTGCGCCCCTCCACGGTACGCTCCGCCGTGCCGATGTCCGTGATCTCATCTCTCTCATTTCTCCCCAGTGGCAGATAACCGCCCCGGGGAATGACGGAGAAGGTCAGGCCTCCTTGCCCGAAAATCGGCTTTAGGAAGCTCTGGCCGCCAATGAGCGCCTGCTGCACGGCCTTGCCTTTGACCCGGCCAAGCTCCAGCAGGATGCGCTTGGCGTCCTCATTATCGCTATCGGCCTGATACTCGGAGAATACCGCACGGGTAACCGTCGATACCACCAGCACCGGAATTCTCTGGCAAGGATCCTCCTCCGGCGTTGCTTCCGCCTGATAGTAGAGCTGCGCCCAATCCCGGATAGCAGCCTGCATCTCGGCAGTGGTGATGTCCTTCACGCCGAAAGCCTGCTGAAAATTATAAATCTTGCCTTGGTCGAACAGGGCGGAAAAGATGCTCACGGGCCGGACACCTCCTTGCAGTGGATAACGATGCGCCCTTGGCGGCGCTGGTTATCGTGGATTCCCTGGATATACGCCTCCAGGCGGTCGATCTCTTGCTCTTTGCACACCAAGCGCTCCCGGAGCCTCCGGTTCTCCTCCAAGAGCTCATCCCGGCACCAGGCGGGGAGGAAGCGCTCAATGAGCCATCGTTTCAGCTTTTTCACTTGCCCCTCCTCTTCCAGATGCGGTTCGTGCCGTAGCGCACGGCGTCAATGTGGTGGTTTGCGACATCGGGATATCCCTCCAGCACCTCGCTGGTCTTCGGATCCCGCTCATACTCATACTCGGTGAACTCTCTGGCCGTGTCCGGACAGCGGCCCGGGTCGATGACAATGGCCGCCAGGGATTGCAGCCACTTCATGGAATACGACACACTGCCGGGACCCTTCTCGGACGCCCGGCAGTTGAGCCCGAAGGCCTTATAATCGCTGACGGATTTCTCCTCGGCGCTGTCCGCAATGACGAGTTCATCCTGCGGGATGCGCTCCATCAGCAGGGCTGCGGTGTCCTGGTTGCTGGTGCGGTGCCGGGTCAGCTCGCTGAACAGGTAGAGCGTTCGCCTTGCGGCATCGTAGTGCATCCGGTTCCACGCCCAGGGGTCAGGGTACCAGCCCCAGTCCACGCCGTTTGTGATGCGGTCGAACTGCGAAATCTCCTCGTCCGGGATATCCCGGAGCCGCAGATTCTCAAAGACCTGCATCCCGCTGCCCACGACCTCTCCCAGATACTCGTGCCGGTAGGCGGTGGGGTTGGTGGCTTTCAGATGTTCGGCGTCCGCCAGGAAGCGAGGCCCCAGCCACTCCGGCGGGGTAGTCAGGTAGGTGCTGTGATGCACCAGCTTTCCCGGCTTCTCCTCCAGGGCGTAGCGGTTGGCCCAGTTCCGGGCCATCGCCGGAGGGTTGAAGGATTTGAAGGTCATGCTGAACGGGCCGCCTCGCAAGGTGGACTGCTCCACATTGCGGATCTGTTCCGGCCCGTCGAACTGGTCCAACTCCTCGAACCAGTCCACACCGATATAACCGAACGGAACCTTGATGGACTTGACCTTACCGGGATCGTCCATCCCGAAGAACATGATCTTCTGCCCGGTGGGGATGTAAACGCATTCCATCGGGCTTACCGTGCAGCGGAATTTCCGGGTCAAGCCCAGCTGCGCAATTGCCCATACGATCTGAGCGTAAACCGTAGTTCGGAGGGTATTGCCGTACTTGCGGAAGACACAAGCATGGATCTGCGGGTCCTTCAGAATCAGCAGCACCAGCTCTACGGATATCCAGGAAGACTTTGCGGAGGCTCTGCCGCCCTTTGAAACGACCTCGCTGACCTCATGGGCTTTAACTGCCCTGTGCGGCTCCACAAAGGCCGGGGAGATGATGTCGGAAAGCCTACAGGTCATCAATGATCTGCACTCCTCCCTGGTCCTCCCCAGCCACATCACCAAGCAGGTCGACAATGATCTTGGCCGCCCGGGCATCACCCTGGGTTGCCGCCTCAGTCAGCCCGATGATCATGGCCATCTGGTTGTCCACATCCTCTGGGTCCACGCCCTTCCGGGCTATCTTGTTCCACCTTCGCCGGTCGGAAACCGGCAGTGAGAGGTACAGGTCCGCCGCTTCCCGGAGGCTGCGCTTGCGGCGGCGTGCCGCACCGGAGGCGATGCCGCCCGCTGTTCGTATTGCTTTCTGCTCGGCCTCTGTTCGCTGGTCGAACGGAATAAGATTCTGCTCACCGGACACGCCACCACCTCTCTCACTTGATTTTGCCGCTGGCCACCCACCCCGAAGGGCACCTTAGAAGAAGCCGCACGGGATTGAACCGTGCCCAGGCCCAGCACACCAGGGAGCTTCATATACCCCAGGAAGCAGCCGGAGGACGAACCGCCTCCCAGGGAACAGGAAGGAGAACAAGGAAAGCAGAGAAGCCACTACAGCTCCCCTGCTTTTCTCAGTCTACAGAATAACACACCTGGAATGTATCATTCTATCCCATCTTGCTCCGGGTGAAGGTTTTCCAGGGCTCTCCCGTGGATGCGCCAAACCTGCATCCGCTCATAGCCCATCTCCAGCGATACCCTCTCCCAAGTCATGCCTTCCAGGTACCGCAGGCGGAGGCATCGCTTCTGCTCGGAGCTGTCGAGTGCATCTATCCGGCGCTCAATCTCCTTCCGGAAAGATACCAGCTCTACCGCTTTGGCGCTGAGTTCCGCTTCTAGCTCGGCGAGTTTGTCCACACAGGATTCCATCCGGTCTGATTCCCCGCCACCGGAGCGAGGCATCCCGCTGTAGTTGGCGGTCATTTTCGTCATCATGGACAGGATGCGCTCCCGCTCCCTGAGAAGATCCCCGATATCATGCCCTGCCTGCCGGTATTGCTGCAGCCATGCTTTTTTCTCCTGGTTTGTCACACTTCCCCTCCCTAAGCCTTCTGCTTCTCTATTACCCATCATCACCACAGGCCCCCTCACCCTCTCCA
>ERZ1034984.2414-NODE-2414-length-15038-cov-4.404258_pt1 | contig 15038 bp, 10 predicted proteins | sample MGYA00520589_ERZ1034984 | MGnify/ENA primary metagenome ERZ1034984 (study PRJEB33766, sample SAMN09781790) | gut metagenome | biome: gut microbiome | host: Homo sapiens | place: Madagascar | study: EMG produced TPA metagenomics assembly of the PRJNA485056 data... | reverse complement strand
ATATTAGAATCGGACATGAAAAATGCATGAGTGAAAGCAGGCAGCAACTCAGGAAGAATTACCGCTTTTCCCGCTTCTGTCATTTCAAGCGAAAGCGAGGGATGCCGATATCCTCGCAGGCATTGCGCGCTCCATTCCTATTGTTTTTACTGACTTCACAGCATGGTATGTCACATTTGTTTTTTTTACAGGAGATTACGATCTATGCAAATCCTTTCTACTGATGGCAAGGCATCGCGTACACAGCAGGCGATCCTTGTCGGGCTGGTCGGTCTGGCCGTGAACTTTGTCCTTGGCGGTGTGAAGGTATTTATCGGCTGGCAGAGCGGTTTCCTCTCTGTCATGGGGGATGGCTTCAATAACATCACTGATATGGGCTCGGTGCTCCTGCTCATGATGACCTTCTATTATGCCGCGAAACCATCTGACACAGAGCATCCTTTCGGACACGGGCGTCTGGAGTATATCAATTCGACCGTGATGGCAGCGGTCATCCTCTATGTAGGGATCACACTCGGAAGGGAATCCATCGAGAAGATCCTGCATCCGGAAGATACCCACTTTACGCCGCTTGTTGCCGGCATTCTGGTCTTCGGTCTCATCGGGAAGCTCTTCTTGGCATGGTGGTATAAAAGAGCCAGTCAAAGGCTTTCCTCGGATTCGTTTCTGGCCTACAGCGCCGACTCGCTCTCGGATATGCTCTCCACGGCAGGTGTCCTTGTCGCGACGCTCGTGGAGTATTTCTTTGGCTGGCACATTGATGGTGTGATGGGTGTCATCATGTCCCTCTTCATCCTTTGGACCGGCTATGGCATCATGAAGCAGGCGGTGAATGATATCTTAGGGGCGACACCGGATGCAGAGCTGTACAAGGAGATCAAGGATACGATCCTTCAGTGTCCGGGCGTTTATGGCGTCCATGACCTGATTGTCCATGACTATGGGCCGGAGAACCATTTCGCCACGGCCCATATCGAGCTCGACAGCGATCTGAGTCTCGTCGAGAGCCATGAGCTGGCTGAAAATGTCATGACCACCCTTCGCGAGAAGCTCAAGGTGCAGGCGACCATTCATGCTGACCCGAAAGCCGTATCAAATCCGAAGGAAGGCGAGTACCAGCGTGATCTGGAAGCAGCCATTTACCGCTCCGGCCTGCCTTTGTCCTACCATGATTTCTTCGCCGAAGAACAAGGAGATACTATTCATATCTCCTTCGAAGTCCAGCTCAAGGGCGCATGCCGAAAGACAGATCGGGAAATCTACCAGGCACTCCAGAAAGAGCTTCTCTCGATCGATTCGCATTATCACATCGAGATGATGGTGGATCGGAACTTCATCAGCGGAAAAGTGTACGGAGAAAGCCGTGAGGATCTCTTTGACAAGGGAGAGAAGAATTGACGGGGAAGGCCCGACCTCTCCTGTTTTCCCCTTTTCGATTTCTTACAATTATGTTACAATAGAAAGGAAATTGAGACTGACAATCGAATAGACGGATAGCGATAGAAGAAAATAGGATGAAGGAAGTGCAGCGTATGAAGAAAAAGTGTAGCGCACTGCTCCTGGCAGGATTTCTTGCTTTCGGGGCGGGGCAGATTTCGATGGCAGACTACATGGTGGGTTCCAGAGGACCGGAAGTGCAGAACATTCAGCGTCGGCTGATCTCCAATGGCTACCGCCTGAAAGCGGACGGTAACTATAACAGCCAAACCTCAGCTGCGGTCAAGAAATTCCAGTTCAAAAAGCATTTGGACGTCGATGGGATCGTGGGTCCTGCGACATACAAAGCCCTGATGGGAAAGGCAATGAGCTGGGCGCCGGAGAAATCGACACGCAAGGCCGGACACGAGGCGAATCACAAGACTTTTATGGGCATTGATGATGCGACCGTTCAGTGGCACCATGAAAACGCGATGTCTTCGACAGTGAAAGCCATCATGGAAGAAGCAAAGAAATATGTCGGCGTACCGTACCAGTTTGGCGGCACGACACCCAGAGGCTTCGACTGCTCCGGCTTCATCCAGTACGTATTCAACCGGAAGGGCATCGTTCTTCCCCGTGGAGCGGATGAACAGTATAGTGCAGGCCGCAAGGTATCTGTCAATGCACTGAAGCCAGGAGATCTTGTCTATTTCCAAACCTATGCCGAAGGCATCTCTCATTCCGGGCTCTATCTCGGTGACGGTTACTTCATCAGTGCCACGAGCAGCCAGGGCGTCGCAGTAGCGACCATGAAAAGCGGTTACTGGCATGATCGCTACATGGGAGCCAATCGCGTGCTGTGATCGGCGGGCATTTCCCTTACATTTGACTTACAAAAGGCTGTGAAGGATGGCTTCACAGCCTTTTTGATACGGCAGGGCTTCTTCTCTGCCTCCTCTTTCGTTTTTAAGGAGTATTCCATGCGTATCGCAATGATCCAGATGGCGTCCGCTTCCGGTGACGTGGAGAGAAATATCAGTCGTGCTTTTTCCATGATGGAAGAAGCGGCAGAAAAGAGTGATCTCCTTGTACTCCCCGAGCTGTGGACGATCGGCTATAATTTTCATCATTTCGAAGAGCATATCCTTTCCCGCCATGCTGCGCTGATCGAAAGACTCTCTGACTTTGCAAGGTCGCACCGTGTGACGCTCTCTCCTGGGACACTTCCTATCCGTCACGGTGCTATCATACGGAATACAGGCTTCCTCTTTGCACCGGATGGAAAGTGCATCGCTGAGTACAGCAAGCGGCATCTTTTCCAAGGATACCTCGAAGCCGAGCTCTTTCGTCCGGGGGATGCGCTCATGCAGACGAGGATCCATGGCATCCAGACGGGGATGGCTGTCTGCTATGAGTTCTATTTCCCGAAGATGTGGAGAAAAATGGCAAAGGCCGGGACGACCCTCGTCCTCGCGCCCGCTTCCTGGCCGAAGGCGCATATCCTCCAGTGGCGCGTTCTTTCCGCTGCCCGTGCCATCGAGAACGGCATCTGCATCTGTGCCGTCAATATGGCAGGTACCTATAAGGATGTCGTCCTCGGCGGACACTCCCGCTTCATCGATCCCCTGGGGCATGTCCTCGCTGAGGCGGGCGAGGGTGAGGAGATCTGCTATGCTGAGTATGACGAGGAAAAATATAAAGATCTCGGGAAAAGGCTCTCCGTCGTCTCCGGCGTCGTGTATGGGAAACAATGAAAGACTTCCGGCATGAAAAACATCCGCACTTCTTTTATAGAAATGCGGATGTTTTTTTATGCGTCTTCATAGGCCCCTGCGTCAGGCATGCGCGATGATATAAAAGAGAGACAAAGCACGCTTAAAATTAATGCTATAAACACAATTTATTATTTAGTTATTAGAGATCGCTTGCGTTTTATCAGTTATATCATTATAATGATAAAAGAGCTGACTTGTGTTTCATAAGATGCGATAAAGCTCACACTTATATTTTCTGATACAAAAATCGACAACTACATATGAAACAGGACAGGGGAAGCTGGTGAGAATCCGGCACTGTTCCGCAACTGTATGGGGAGCTCTCTCATGGCAAATCCGTCACGAGGACATGAGAAGCGAGGAACTCAGTCAGAGTGCCTGCCTGTTTCTACTGCAGGAAACCTGGCTCGTTCAAAGTCAGGGACATGGGTTGACTGCTCGAAGCCGTGCTTGCAAAAAGTGTGAAAAGGCGCAGCGCCTCACAAAGAAATGAAAAGAATGTACGGCTTCAAAAGAGCACTGCCTGGGAGAAACCAGTAGCAGAGCCTCTTTGCTAGATCAGACCTATGATTTTCCTGAAAATCGAAAAGCTATCGAATGAATAGCCGCAGATACAGAGCGTGCTTTTGTGCCCTGAAATGGGTACACAGCACAGCCTGTTTTTCTGCGGCTTTTTTGTATCGGTCGGAGAGACGGTGATGAGGAGAAAGCACCGTTTCTTCAGGGAAGAGAGGTACATATGATGAATAGGAAACACTATTTACACATCTTAGGTACGGCCGTGGTGGCGACGCTGTGCAGCATCACGAACAATTTTTCTGGGGGGGGTAGGTGCAGCAGAGGCGTTGTCTGCTTCCGATGCGCCGGAATTTGAACTGGCAGGCATCACTGTCGAAGCGAAACGCCCGGATTGGGAATCCAAACTCTCTCCAGGTACCGTCACGGTCATTCGTCCTGAAGAATATAAGGGTGAGCAGAAGGATCTTCCTGATTTACTGAAAATGGTCCCAGGCGTGCATGTGCGTGAAGTGAATGGCAAGGGACAGTATACCGTCGTCAATGTTCGTGGTTCTACCGCAGCACAGGTCGGCGTCTTTGTCGATGGTGTCATGACGAACCTCGGCGGTGATGCAGCTGTCGATATCTCCACCATTCCGGTCAAAAATGTAGAACGTATCGAAGTCTACCGCGGATATATCCCGGCTCGTTTTGGCGGGACCTTCATCGGCGGTGTCATTAACGTGGTGACGAAGAAACCGACAAAGGCGAATATCTCGGCAGAACTCGGAAAAGCCTCTTTCGGGGGAAAGAGCGCCAGCCTGGAAGTGGTGAGCCCGCTCGCCTCTGGCAGCTTACTCGTGGGCCTGAACTATGAAGCAGCCAAAGGGGATTTTCCGTATCATAATTACTCCTATGATGATCCTAAAAATCAGAAAGAGGTGCAACGAGTTTTAGATGAGTATCCGAGCGTGATCGAAAGTATTGAGAATAGTATGACATTAGATAATTGGAATAAAAGTAAAATAGAAGATTTGTATGAAAGAGGCGATATATCTGAGAATGTAAGGAATCAATATATTGATAATAATGGACAAGTCAATAGTGAAGGCTGGTTAGACTTTGTGCGAAACGGCGGGCTGATACAGGCAGAAATTGAATATGCAAAAGAAAAAGCAAGAGAGGACGCTCAAGTTGATAAAACATGGAAAGATGATTCCAATTATGCGGATAAAAATTTATTAAATCAAGCATATCAATACTATTGTAAAGACCATGCGGATATATATGTTACGAAGGGCGGGGCTGGATATAAGAAAGCGTTTGCAAATACTTTTAAGAAAATGCAAAAATTATTAGAGAAAGAAAAAAATGAGGGAAGTTTAACTGACGATGATAAGGAAAGTCTTGAATATCAAAAAGAAAGACTTGGCGAAATGTTGACAGGAAAACTTAAAGATGCTTGGAATGATAATTCATCTCCTTTTTTTACAGATAATCCTGAGGCCAAATCTCAAGTAGATAATAAAATCTACGAGGAAGTTGATAAAAAAGCTGCTGCAGAAATTGACCATATAAAAGATATGGCTGATAAAACGAAGGAGAGTCTCGATCCAGAAACTTCTGGAGAATATGAACTAACGAAGAATGACCTGGTTACTAAGAAGCGCACTTTAGAGAACTATAAAAGACTCGAAAAAGAAAAAGCAGAACGACATCGTAAATATAACGACAGGAAGAATATTAGTAGTTTAATTAAGTGGCAGAATGACAATTGGATGGTGAAGGCTTCCTATGATCATATCAATAGACACCTTCCTGACTCGACCTGGGGACTGGAGTCTGTCGCTGATAATGGACATGATATAGGGATCGGAACAGATACCTTTGATTCAGTGTGGGCGGATAGCAAAAAGCAGACATTAGATACTTATAATATGATGCTGCAAAACCGCCAGCAGAACGGACGTCTGGAATGGGGCTGGTTTGTGGATTACCAGCATCAGAAGAAAAAATATCGAGCAGAAAACAAGCTCAATTACCCTTGGGATGAAGAAGGAAATTATGTGAACTGGGGAAACAGTGCTTCCGATAATTTTTGGATGTACTCTGTACTCAGGGCGTGGAGTGAATACACATCAAACAAATATAATTTACAAATGGATGGGAGTTATAAGTTATCCGATCGACAAATCTTAGAATTTCAAGCCAATTATTCCTATGAAAAACTGAATATTGATGGTTCTAATATGGCTGATGTTTTAAAAAACTTCACAGAAGAAAGTTTTGGCTTATGGACAAGTTGGCAAATCCGAAATCGATTCGAGCAGAAAATATTGAATTTGCAGGTACAGGACACGATTACGCTGGACAAAAAAGCAACCTGGTTCTTGACACCATCTTGGCGATTTAATTCTTCTACCATTATTGGACATAGCGATTCGCCAAACTTTTATGAAAAGCCAGATGGTTCTTCTCACGCATTTCGCTGGTTCCATCCAAGGGACAGCCAGAGGGATCGAAAAGGAACATGGCAGCTGGCATTAAAGAAGAATGTCAACGATAACCTGACTTTCCGTATGACTGGCGGTACTTACTATCGTTTACTCAATATGTATGAAATTGCAGGGGATGGCGCAGGCATTCTGCCAATGCCGACAGATACCTGGGAAAAGGCTTCCTTTCCTCGTCCGGAATACGGAAAGCAGTTTGACTTCAGTACGTTGTGGAATGGTAAATTTTTGAAATCGGATGCATATGCAACGCTGACCTATTTCTGGAGAGATACAGACCGTATGCTTCAGCTTCGTAGAAAATCGAAGGATTTTTGGTGCTATACCAATGATAGTCGGGGTAAGGTACATGGGATTGAATTGCAAAGCGGTCTGAAATGGAAGCACGTCAGTCTGGATTTAGATGCCACTTATACAAAGATCAAAGCCCAGCAGAAAATTGATTCACACATTCCAGGAGGTGACGGAGAATGGTTTGATGTCAATGCTACCTATCAGCCAAAATGGGAAAGCAATTTGAGATTGTCATATTTCCCAAGTCCAAAATTTACTATATTTGGTGAGGCGCACTATACAGATTCATATGATACCTACATGGATATGGACTTGGGATGTCCGACACCATCAGTTACTGTGGTAAATGCAGGTATCAAGTTGAAGCCAAACAAATCCTGGCAGCTGACGTTTGGATGTAATGATATATTCAATCGCAATCCCAAAATGAAAATCTCAGTAGGAGATAATCTATATGTAAATTCGCAATATCCACTGCAGGGCCGAACGTATTATGCTAGCATTCGTTATGAGTTTTAATGGTTGATTGTAGTTTCTATGTTTTTGGTATCTGATTCAAATCAGAGAAAGGAAGAATGACTTATGTCTCATGTACATTCTCAGAAAATTCGTAGAGCTTTTTATGTGGCAGGTATTTTGACCGGTATGTTTTTCGTGCCAGAAATGCCTGTAGATGCAGCCAATTTGATGGTAACCATTCCTTCTAACTATTCCAGTAGTATCATGGGTACAATCACAGGTTCTCGTGTAACTACGACGGTCGATGGTACACCCCAAGCTGTGCGCACTAAGAATTTGAATGGCGATCCGGGCGTATTCAATATTAACGTGCAAGGACAGAGCAAAATCTTTTTACGGCAATATACCTACAGCACGAGCGAAGGGTCACTGAAAGCGAATGAAATCCTGGATGCAGACGGAGATTTTAATATAGCCAATGCTTCCGGAAAATTGATAAACGCTGCAAATCCGCATGGTGTGGCAGCAAATGGTAATTATGTATATGCTACAGGATATGATTTGGGTAGAATTTCTATTAGCAGAATTAACGGGACAACACTTACTGAAATTAATAAAAATACACCTGTAGATTTGTTGAATGACATTAAGGCAACTAAAGATGATTCTACAAAGGAATATACAACTCAAACAAAGGCGCATGGGGAAGGTATTGCTATAAGAGGAAATGATCTGTATGCGATCGCCAGCGTAAACAAGGATGGGACATATTCCAACTATGATGAAGGATACTTGCTGCACTATGCGATCAAGTCTGATGGGACATTGGAATATAAAGACTATGCACGCATCGGCAAAAACACGGATGAATCCAGAGTGAATATGTACAATGACCATATTTTCGTCTCTGCGATCGGTGGCATGCAGAACTATGGGGCCGGAAATGCTGAAACTTCCATTACAGCAGCCACATTAACAAATGGGGCAGTGAGTAAAGAAAAAACAAAAAGTATTACGGTGCCTACCAGCGTAAAAGCAACTGGTCAGGACTTCAGAGATTTGAAAATCTTACCGAATGGGACCGCTTACGTGATGACTTATAACCTGGGAAGTGCTGGCGGTATTGATACTACAATTTATCAGACGACGGTATCCAATTTGTATGCAACAAATCCGAAGGACTGGACCGTAGTCCATTCGGGGACCTATGATGGCTGGTTCGGCAAGCTCAATGCCGAAATGTATACCCATAGACTGTGGGTGGAAGCGGGACAGAATCTTCTGGTTTATACGGACGGAGATACTTCTCCGAAGTATTCCTGGGCGGCTAAGGATTTTGGCAAAAGCAGCATGTCTCAGTACAATTTCATGGCTATGCTCCAACCGGATACCGTTTATGGGGATGAAGCGACATTGACTGCGGTGAAGTCAGAAGGATTAACAACTCCGTCAATTTCTGTAACAGCAACTAAAAATTCAGATGCAGAATATATTACCGATGAAGATAGCATTGATAACACCGCTAAAATTACAGGAAGCAGTGAAGATACTACATATAAAAAAGATGGTGTAACCAGTGATTATAAGACATATTCATTCGATGATGACTATGTTATTTCTGTAGATAAAAGTAAATATTTAACCGGCGATTTGACAACCAATGTACTGGCCGCGGTAGATGCTCACTCTGGCAATGATGTGACCATCGATGCAGGCAGCAACACCCTCCAGCTTCAGTCTTCTCATACGATCGGCAGTCCTTCCGGCATCTATGCGGGAAACAAGAAAAATGTGACTGTCACGGCGGGTAAGCTGAACATCATCACATCTGGCATGACCGGTGGCAATTCTCTTACGAATGGCATCTGGCTTGATGCGCCTGCCAGTGGATCCAGCAGCATTACGATCCATGCACCGACGACGAACATTGCTATGACCGGTGGCTATGGCGGCAATGGCATCGCTGTCCAGAAGACAGATCGCTGGGGAGAAGCCAGTGATGCAGCGGCAGGGACGAATAAAATCACACTGGATGGGAATCTGAATATCAAAGGTGCGGATAGCGCGACATGGGGCATTGGTCTGAATCCAGAAAATGTATATTCTCGTTTCAATAATGCGGGGATCCTGACCAGTGTCAAGAATAGTGAAGTCGAGGTCAAAGGCCTGGCGAATATGGATGTCTATGGCAATGGCATCACAGTCAATGCATCGGGGAGCAAAGTATCTATCGGCGGCGGCACGATCCATGTACCGTCTGGTAGAAACTATGGGTACTACACTTTAGGGGCATACCAGGGCACCATTAACGTGAATACAGGCACGACGGGTACTACACCTGGCGCGCAGAAGGTACAGCTGAACGGGGATGTCTTTGCCCTCTCTGGAGCCCATGTCAATATGGCTCTGACGACATCCGACTCCTATCTCCATGGTATCGTGGACAATGGCGGCACGGTCAATATGTGGCTGCAGAATGGCGCGACATGGACCAACGAAGCCCGGAATACCCGCTATGCAGAAGATAATGAAGATGTGGGCTCCAATGGGGCTAGCCACATTACTAAGTTCGTAGGCGGCAGTACGGCAGCAAATGCGGGTATCATCAACCAGAAGTCGGATCAAGCGATCACCATCGATAACTATAGTGGCCATGCTACGGTGAACTATGGTACTATGACGAAAAATGGAGCGGGCGTCACCATCAGTGCGGCGGCTCCGCAGTCGGCATTGACCGTCAGCGGGGATCGAGCGGGGCTTTCTGACAGAGAAGCGATGGAAACTTTGGCGAAGAAGCTGACGTATTCAGGATATGCTGAAGGGGAACGGAATCTGACGGGCACGGTGAAGGTCAATGAAGGGCTGACGACACGGTCCGTGGCTCGTACGGGTACGATTTCCTTCGATGCATCCACAGGGGCTGGTTCTCTGGGACAGGGGAGAGCTTTGGCAAGAGCCATGGCTCGGCCTAGAGCTATGTTTGCGATGCCGGCCATGACGGTAGAAAATCATGCAGATGGCAGTACTACGTATACCCGTGAAGATGGGACACGAACCACGGTAGGCTCGATGGAAACCAGCATGATGAAGAGTGTCAAGTCGGCTATGACGACTTCGATACTGGCATGGAGAAGCGGCATGACGGATATGATGCAGCGTATGGGAGATATTCGCATGGGTGTATCCGATGGTATCTGGGCGAGAACGTATGGAGGGAAAGCGAAGTACGACAAAGACCATGCGTACACCAGCAACAGCTTCTGGGGCGCGCAGGTCGGCGCTGATCATGCGCTGGCTTCCGGCTGGCACATCGGGGCGGCCTTTGACTACAACGATGGTGACGCATCCTACCGCTATGGCGGCAGCGGAGATCCGAAGCAGTATCTGGGAAGTCTTTATGGCACGAAAACTTTTGAGGACGGGCAGTATCTGGACATCGTAGGGAAATTTGGTCATACGCAAAATGACTACTCCGTCTACAATGCCGATGGAAAGAAACTGGATGGGAAGTATAGTGCCAATGGATATGGACTTTCCTTAGAATATGGAAAACGCTTTGGAAGCAGCCATGGCTATGTGGAACCGCAGATCCAGCTGTCTTATTCCAAGCTGGGAAGCGATGATTACACAGGAAGCAGCAATTTTGCGGGCAACGAAAAAATGTTCATTCATCAGGATGGCATGGATAGCTTCATAGGACGGCTGGGCATTGCGGCGGGTAAGACAACTGACCGGAGTTCCTATTACCTGAAGGCAAGTGTCCTCCATGAATTTGATGGGGATACTTCCGCGACTTATACCAGCGAAAGCAACGGCACTCCAATCACTATTAAACAGGACTTCGGTGATACCTGGGCTGAACTCGCGCTCGGTGGTACCTGGAAGATTGGCGGTTCCTCGCTCTTCTATGCAGATATCACCCGCAGCTTTGGCGGCGACTATGAAATGCAGTGGAAACTGAATGCAGGCATCCGCTATGCATTCTAAGGCTTGTTGGATACTAGCCCCTGTGTTTTCAGTATTTCTTCTGTGTCCGCTCTTTGGGGTGGATGCAGAAGAATCCCCTGCGGGGGATACTCCCCAACCCATCTATGAGATGAATGCCAAAGAACAGCTCACGCCGGAAGAGGAATATGCGATGCAGTGGGGGGATGTCTTTGTCAGTGATCTGGCAGAGTATAGTCTGAATGTGAAAACAGGGCATTTAAATCCGAATGATCCCAATGAGTTAGTCATGAATGTTCGCGCTATTTATAAAGATAGAAATGTACTGGAACGATTAAAGAAGCAATATGCAGACAAGCTGCAAGGAGAGAGTCTGCCTATTTGTAACGAGATGGAATTGCATTTTCATATGCGCGAGGAGAAATACGCTATCACGCAGGTGAAGATTTACGACCAGAAACATGAGCTGATCAGTGAAGCGAAGCGGGAACCGATCTATAAAAAAATTCCATCTAATTCTTTCGTCCAGGCTATGTACCGCATCGGGGCGCGGTTCGTGGAGTACCAGAAAAGTGTGGGAAAGAAAAGTGGACAGCAGGCAGCCCATCGCTGATCTGTCTTACTGCAAAGCGTTTCCCTGAAAGCTTGTCAAGGAGGTGGCCTATGGTTCAGACAACGATAGCATATTTCATGAGAGGCGGGCCGTGTATGTGGCCTTTGCTCTTTTGCTCTATGGCCGTGGTCTTTATCGCGGTTGAGCGGATTCTCTATTATCGGAAGGTGATTTCTCCAGAGGCCTTTGTCTTACAGTTTTGTCACTTGATGAATGCGGGGAAAAGGAAGGAAGCCCGTGATATGGCGGGCGTTGTGGGCGGGGATGCGGCTTCTCTGGCTTGCCAGATCATCGATGATGCGGGTCTTTATGGAGAAGCGGTGGAATCGGTCGTGTATGAACAGGCGGATCGTGCCGTAGAGCGTCTGGAAAGTCATCTGGACTATCTCAGTGTGGTCATAGGTCTTTCGCCGATGCTGGGGCTTTTGGGGACGATCACGGGGATGATGGGGACTTTTGCCTCGATGTCAGGCCAGATGACGAATACGGCGGGTGTCACTTCTGGGCTGGCAGAAGCGCTGATTACCACCATTTTCGGGCTCATCATCGCGATAGCGGGGACTTGTGTCCATGCGTATCTGTCTCATCGCTGCCGGAAGGCTTCGCTGAATCTGGATACCATCGCGGATGTACTGGCAGCCCGGCTTAAAGAAGGCGAGGGTCATGATGAGACGTAGAAAAAGAAATCTTTCCACGGCGCCGGGATTGATGCTGAGCCCGATGATCGATCTCATTTTCCTGCTGCTCGTTTTCTTTGTCGTCAGTACCATGTATATGTCAAATGTACAAACGATCCCTGTCGTCCTTCCCAAGGCGGAACATAGTGAACATGTAAAGAAGAGTGGATGGACTGTCACTGTCAAAGCGGATGGGACGCTGTATCTGGCGGATGAGAGGATCACAGAGCCGCTTCTGCTGGAGCGGATGCGGCAGGCGGCAGCGAATGATCCGGATTTTTCTGTCATGCTCCGCGGAGAGAAAGAGGCATCTTATGATATCATCATGCATCTGCTGGATGTATGCAAGAGCGCTGGTGTGACTCGCTTTTCTTTGGCTACTGACCGATAGGAGGGTGGTTATTTCTGTTTTCTGGCGGCAGTGATTTGAACACATGGGCGGTAAAAAGGAAGGAGGGGCGCGCGTTGGATCAGCAAACGAAGCGGTATGGGATCAGTCTGGCTGTCACTGTTCTTTGCCATGTGGGGGCGGCTCTGTGGCTGGGGATGGCTGGATTTCTTTTTCTGAAACCGCCTGTTTCTCAAGAACCGATAGAAATCGTCTTGAATACGGGAGGAGGACAGACTGGCGGCGGACAAAAGGCGCTTCCTTCTCCGGTAGAAGAAACGGCGAAAATGGATCATCCATCTCTATCGACACAAGAGGAAGAACCCACGGCAGAGGATGTGACAGAAGATTTCCCTATCATGGAAAAGCAGGAGGATCCTGTAGTAGAGGAAGTCTTTCAGCGTGCGACCTTGCCTGACACGAAGGCTTCGTCCTCAGCTTCAGGCACTGAAATGGCTGCTTCTCCATCTGGGGCTGGAAGTGGATCGGGAAGCGGGGAAGGCGATGCGACGGGGCAGGGAACTGGCGAAGGGGGAGGCAGCGGACAGGGGCAGGGTGATGGTGAGGGATCTGGTTCTCAGAGTGGTGTCCTTGTCACGCCTCCGTCGGTTGTATCCTATGTGGAGCCGGACTATCCCGGACGGGCCATGCTGGATGGTACGTCCGGGGTGGTGCAGGTACGGATCACCGTTAATGCTTCCGGCGGGGTCGATGCGGTATCTGTATCCGGCAGTTCCGGCAGCGCGGCTCTGGATCAAGCGGCGGTCGAGGCGGTCTATCGCTGGACTTTTTCACCTGCTTTGAATACGCGTGGCCAACCTATGGCTTGCACGATCTATCTGCCGGTGAATTTTAAGATACGATGATCTATGTTTCCTAAAAGCTGGCGTGTCATGTCCCACATGCACGCCGGCTTTTTCATTGCAGGGATACATCATCTTTGCTACAATCGTAGTTGGTTTATTAAATATGAATTGGTCAGACATAAAGGAGCGAATATGGCAATTCTGGAGCAGGCGTCCGTTCTGACGGATGCGATCCGTCCTGTCCCGGCGAAAGAGCTGGACGAGCGGCTGGAAAGATTTCGGAAACTCATGGATGCGCGTCATCCGGACTGGGAGATGGCGGTCATCAGTCACAAGGTGGCGATGTACTATTTCACCGGGACGATGCAGGAGGGAGCGCTCATCATCCGTCCGTCGGATGCGATCCTGTGGGTACGGCGGAATTTCACGCGCGCTTTGAATGAGTCTCATTTCAGTGATATCCGTCCGATGCGGAGCTTCCGCGAGGCGGCGGCTTTTTATCCGCATGTCCCAGAGGGGATCTATGTAGAAACAAAGAAGACCACACTGGACTGGATGAAGCTTTTTCATAAGCATTTTCCTTTTGAGACGGCGCTGCCGCTGGATGATGTCATGCAGGATCTGCGCCTTCGGAAAAGTGCCTATGAAATCGCGCAGATGGAGCGTTCTGGAAGTATCCATGAGACGGTCTTGGATGTCGTCGCACCGAAGCTCATCCATGCGGGCATCAGTGAGGCAGAGCTTGCCATCGAGATCTACAAGGAAATGGTGATCCGCGGTTCTCATGGTACGGCGCGATTCAATCAGTCTCTGGGGGAAGAGGCCGTCGGGCTGGCGTCCTTCGGTAAGAGTGGTCTTGTCCGCACGGGGTTTGACGGCCCGGGAGGTACGGATGGGACCTGCATCGCGGTGCAGTCCATCGGGAATGCTTTCCGCTGCTTGAAAGAGGGACGGCTCGTCTATCTCGATATTCCCTGCGGCTTTGATGGCTATCATACAGATAAGACGGTGGTCTACTACTTCGGGGAACTGGCGAAGAATCCGGAGGCGGATGCCATTCTCAAGGCGCAGGAGGAGTGCCTTCGTCTGGAAGAGGAGGTTGTCTCTTTGATGAAGCCGGGGGAATCGATCGAGAATCTGTATCTAAAACCGATGGAAAAGTTTCAAAATATATATGGGGATGACTTCATGAACGGGGGCAAATTCCTCGGACACAGCATCGGGCTCGTGATGGATGAAGCACCTGCTCTGGCAAAGGGCTTCAAGGAGGTGCTCGAGCCCGGTATGACGTTTGCGGTCGAACCGAAAATCGCGCTCCCTGGGCTCGGCATGGTCGGGACGGAAAACACCTATGTCATCACAGAAAAAGGAGCACGCTCTCTCACGGGGCGGTCGTATCCTTTGAGAGAAATCCACGGCTGATCCGGGATCCTTTTGAATTTCCCATAAAAAACGCCATGCGGATCCGTTGGGATCTGCATGGCGTTTTTATTGAAAGCCGTATTCTCTTAGTCATCCTCATCCAGCCACTCGACCTTGCCTGTTTCTATATCGTATACAGCGCAGGCGACCTGCTCCTCTCGGAGCAGAGGATCCTTTTCCGCGGAAAAGGCGGCGCGGATCTCCTTGCCGGCGCAGAGAACATTCAGAT
>ERZ1034984.2412-NODE-2412-length-15043-cov-12.332733_pt1 | contig 15043 bp, 7 predicted proteins | sample MGYA00520589_ERZ1034984 | MGnify/ENA primary metagenome ERZ1034984 (study PRJEB33766, sample SAMN09781790) | gut metagenome | biome: gut microbiome | host: Homo sapiens | place: Madagascar | study: EMG produced TPA metagenomics assembly of the PRJNA485056 data... | reverse complement strand
CTCCCGACCCCTCTCCAACCCCCGACCCGAATCCTGAGCCCGCGCCAGGTCCCTACGACAACCTATCAAATCGACTTGCCGGCGATGATGCCGTTCAGACTGCATCGATAATCGCCTCTGAGGCGTTCAGCGACAGCACATGGGCGATACTTGCCAGAGACGACGATTTCGCCGATGCCATGAGTGCAACCGGCCTCGCCGGAGCCCTCAATGCCCCTATCGTGCTAACAGACCGCCATAGCCTTTCAAGCGAAGCGGCCGCAACCCTTTCTCAACTCGGCGTTGAAAACGTATACATCATCGGCGGACAGGGCGCGATGCCGGGCTCATTCGAATCCCAGTTGCGCGCCATAGGCGTAACCCACGTCGAACGAGTATTCGGCAACGAGGCGTATGACACTTCAGTAGTATGCGCCGATCACATTGCAAAACTGGATAACGCCTGCGACTACGCCATCGTGGCATACGGGCAGAATTTTCAAGATGCCCTATCCATGTCCAGCTTCGCCTATAAATATCACGTTCCCATCTTTTTGCAAACGTATGGCAGCAACTCCTCTTACCGCCATCTAACCGATGATGCACTTGCCATGCTCAACGGAACCGGCGCATACGCCCAAGCAAAAGTGTTTGTAGCAGGTGGCACAGGAGCGGTTTCCCGGGATTCTGCCGAACACGCGCTTGACGGAGGTCTGCGCGGAGGGCAGCGCTTATGGGGAAATTCGGGCTATGACACCTCCGAAGCAATTGCTGAGTTCATGACCGAGCAGCATCTACTGTCGGCAGGTACCATCTGCCTTGCCTCGGGCGCATTGAAACCTGGTGGGTCCGACGCCTTGGCAGGCGCGGCGCTTGCCGGCAAAGCCGGTGGCGTCATGCTGCTCACGAACGGCAACCCGGATATCGAGTCCACCGATACGACCACCGTCGATGGATTTCTTACAGCAAACGCTTCAGTAGCTGAAAACGTATTTATCCTTGGCGGCACGTACGTCATGCCAACAGCGCTCAAAAATACGATTGATGAGATACTGCATGCCGCCCGCATCAAGGTATCCGCCGATTCATCAAAAGTGCATTTCATTGATGTTGGGCAAGGCGACTCCGAACTCGTCGAACTGCCAAACGGTCAAACCATGCTTATAGATGCCGGTACCCCCCAATCAGGCAACCAAGTAGCTAACGAGATCAAATCCCTTGGTTACTCGCGAATAGACTACCTGGCTGCCACGCATCCGCATGCCGACCACATCGGTGGTATGGCAGAAATCATCAACAGCTTCGATATCGGCGAAATATACATGCCCAAGGTTTCCACCACCACAGCAACATATGAGAATCTGCTGGACGCTATCGCAGCAAAAGGGCTGAGCATACACACGGCGAAAGCCGGTGTAACCATTGCGGCCGACGACTCTTTTAGTGTGCAGATTATTTCGCCTAAGCTCGATGACTATACCGATATCAACGACTGGTCAGCAATCATTCGCTATAACACAGCTAGCAAAAACGTCTTGTTTACCGGTGATGCCGGCAAAGATGTTATCCATGATGCAAACCCGGGCAAAGTCGATGTGCTCAAGGTAAGCCATCACGGCAGCCGTACCGGCACAGATGAAGCTCTCGTAACAGAGCTCTCGCCGGCATACGCAGTGATTTCCTGCGGGTTCAACAATTCCTACGGACACCCGCACGAAGAAGTGCTTGACGTTCTAAAGGGAACCCAGCTGTATCGTACCGATTTGCAAGGAACCATCGATATGACAATCGACGCTAACGGTATCTCAATAGCCTCAAGCAAAAACAACGAATTAGATACCCACAAGCTTTTGCTTGCTGCATAAGGAACGATTTGCCAGCAAGAAAGGATCGCTATGCCAACATCGCAAAGATACTACTCAATCGACAGATTCGAAGAATCTGAAAACGGCTGCATAGCCGTGCTTATCGATGACGCCGGTAATCAACGAGACGTACCTGTATCTTGCCTTCCGAAAGAGGCTAGGGAGGGCTCGTGCTTAGTGCCCCAAATCGACGGAACGTACAAATTGGACGCAAGGGAAACCGCCACCAGAACCAAGCGAATCCAAGCGAAAATGACTGCCCTATTTATAGATTAGAACACCAGAACACCGCCTTTGCGCGATTCATTGTCGTGAGCCCCCTATGGTTTCGAAGGGCGACCCTGAGCTGGACGTTCACGCCTCCCGTCGCTACTTTGACGCGGCTCTGCTCAAGAAGTTGTCATACCGGCGGCTAGCTGGATTTGCGTAAAAGCAAAGATAATACCCGCATATGCGTCAAATCGACAGCAAGTGCAAGTCTGCAAAGCAACGGAACACTCCAAACATGAAGAGGGGACCGATTGACAAATCGGTCCCCTCTTCGCATCGACAACAGCCAATACGCTTAGCTCAGCACGTTGGCGATTTTGTCCACCAGCGAGGGCGGCATGACGGCGGCGCCGCCCAGGACGTAGGCGCGGCTTACGCTTCCCGCGTTGGCGGAGAGGAACGCGGGCGCGCCCGTGGAGTCGCGGCCCTCGACGGTCACGTAGCTCTCGGGGTCGCCGAAGTCGGGGCGGGCGTTGGTGAGCAGCACCACGCCGCCGTTCTTGCCCGCCAGGGCCGCGCCGGCCAGCGCGTCGACGCCCTTTGGGTCGGGCGCGCCGGAGGCCAGGCACACCGCGTCGGCGGAAAGCAGGCCATGGTCCACCATGGACGTGGCGATCTGGTTGGACGTGTCGTAGCCGTCCCAGCCGGCCAGGCGCACGACGCGGTCCTTCCCGAACACGCCCTCCACCGAGCTCTCCGGCACGGCGCCCGTGCCGCCGGGCACGTAAATCGTGCCGGGAAGGCCGGCCGCGAGCGAGGCCGCCTCGTCTGTCAGGCGGCGCCCGTTCGCCTCATCGGTCTCGAGCAGGATGGGCACCTGGTACCTGTAGGCGAACGAGCTGATGGACAGCGCGTCCTGGAAGTTCGTGGACATGGCCACGACGACGTCTCCGCTCGGGTTGCCGCCGTGCTCGGCTATCTTCTTGGCGCACTCGACGGACGTATCCCAGCTACACTCGCCGTACACGCGCCCCTGGACCTGGCAGCCTACGGCCGCGAGCTGGCCTTCCAGGTCGGCGGGGATGGCGCCCTTGCCGCCGATGACGTACGCCTTCGCGGCGCCCAGCCTCTGCACCGCGTCGGCCGCGGCGTCGGACAGCCCGAAGCGGTCGGTCAGCACGATGGGCGCGTTCAAGACCCCGGCAAGGCCCGTGGCGCCCATAGCGTCGGCGAAGTCGTCGTCGCGGACGACGACCACCCACTCGCTTCCCTCGGGGAACGCCTCGAGCGCGACGGCCGCCGAGGTCTCTGCCACCGAGTCGCCGGCCAGGCGCTCGACAGAAGCTGGCTCTTCCCGCTGGAAGCGCGCGAAGTACCGGTCATTACCCGTCGCACGTACTGTTAAATCTTCGCCGCCTTCAACGGCCTCGCCAATACAATCGCCATCAAGCGTGGATCCGATTTCGCGCTCCCATCCAATGAACTTCATGCCCTCGTGCGCCATCGCATGAAGCACCGTTTTACCACCCTTTACAACGTCACCGCCGCCCCACGCATCGCCGCCGGCGCCAGCCACAACCGAAATGCTAACCTTCTCTAAGTCATCGCCGCACACCACAGAACCAACCTGCGCCTCTTCGCCTGTTGCTTCGTCCACAAGCACGCAGTCGGTAGCGACGCCGTCGGCCTGTGCATCCAGCGCGAACGAATCCCCGCTCTCTAGCGCAATCCCGCGGTAGCACTTCATGACACAAGGCTCGCTGCCCGAACCGTCATTCTCCTCGACGGTCACATCCATTTCCCCCTCATCGGTTGCCACAACCTCGAGACGGTAACCGCCATCTGCCGGCAGGTCGATCATCTTCACGCCATCCGCAGTCACCGCCGCCGGCAAACCGTTCTCAAGCAGCGATTCGTCAACCTGGTCCCCCGAAATCGACGCCACCAAGTTACCGTCGACATCGTAGGCCTTCACGTCAACGGGGCAGGCAACCTTGACTGTGCGATAGTTCTTGCGAACGAAAATACTCGGTAGCTCGCCTAACGCAGCCGACGTGCTCTTCATCCACGACACATACGTTTCCTGCGTATGCCCATGCACCATGCCCTTGCCGGTGACGAACGCACCATTGAACACCCCAACGCCGAACAGCGTAACAAGCATGGACTGATATTGCGGAATCAAAAGCGCCGAAGACAAAAGTGCGTAATCGCCTACATCCGCATTTTCCATGATTGCCGCTTTGATAACAGACTCGAAAAAGTACCTGGGCGGCGTTCCTACCACATAATTATGGTAGAACGCCCAGGTCGTAGGAGCAATCGACATCATATCGCTCGTCATCGTCGTAGCGGTAAGCGTTCCCGCCGTATAACCCCTGAACGTTTCGCCGCTAAACTGCTTGAAGTACTCGTTCATGCTGGAAAGAAGCTGCTTGTACACCACGTCGTTTGTGTTCGATCTCGAGGGCAACACCAGATCCTCGCCATACCTGCCATAACCCCATTCGCACAACGGAACCCTGGTAATGACGTCTTCAGGATTTAGGATGTTGAAGATGTTGTCATAAACCCAGTTACCCCTGTTGTTCGAAAGCGTGGTGGTGGGCGATTCGAACGTGAAATCGTACACACGCGAAGGCGTTAACGCCCCGTTCACGTTGCCTTTGCCCTCGTCAAGCTGCGCGCCAAGGATATTGGCCACCGAAGCTCCTCTGCTGTGCCCCGTGATGAGAATACGCGCTTTGTCAAGATCGATATTGTTTTCCTTCACATAACAAGTAAACGCATCCAAGACCTCGCCCGCGGCACGTTCGAAGCCCTCGTGGGTTTCCTGGCTCGCCCCTTTACGCGTATCCGCCACATTAAGGTTGCTCAGCCATTCTCCGTTGCCAGGCGTGCCGCGCACAACGACGGCCACGATCGGCACGCCGTTTGCCGTCATGCGCGTTTCAATGGAATAGCCCACCTGATCGTAGTTGCCTTTGTAGTCGTTGCCGCTTGGATGATATTCCACGGCATCGAACGCATCGAAGCCCAGTTTATCGCGCAACGCCTCTTTCACATACCCATTCGCATAGGCCGACGCACTCAAAACGGCAGCGGTGGTTGCCAAGCTGTGGTTGTAGGTGTATGAAGAGGTATTGAACCCTGCATCATCCCAGTTCACCGAAGTAGTTGCATATTTTGAACCGCCCGATACCTTAAACGTGGCAGCAACCGTGAATGAATCAGATGGAATCACGTCACTTGGGGAAGGCAGCGGCGCAAGCCCGTTCGGAAGCGCAACTCCGCCCATGACGATAGCAGGCACATACCGATCCTGGTTCAAACCTGAAGTACCATCGCCAAGCTCGCCCTTCTCGTTAAAGCCCCACGTTGAAAGAGCGCCATCTGTTCCAACAGCAAGCGTATGGCCCGAACCCACGCATACGTCGGCTATTCCTGCCGCCAACATCGCGGGAGTGTTGCGACTTTCCACCTGTTCATTACCGACAACACCGCATTCGTAGTTGCCCCACGTCCACAGCGAGCCGTCCTTTTTGATAGCAGCGGTGGTTTCCGCGCCCAGAGACACGGAGGCCACACCATCCATAACCTTCACAGGCGTGGCCTTATCCTCGTTCGTTCCGTCACCCAGCTGGCCAAAAACGTTATATCCCCACATCCATAGCGAGCCATCTGTCTTGATGGCAGCGGTATGGCCGCGCTCAAGCATACATGAGCCGCCTAAGGAGACCGACGCAACGTTATCCATGATTTTGACAGGCTCGAACCTTCTTTCATACGTTCCGTCGCCGATACACCCGGCGAAGTTGCGGCCCCAGACCCAAAGGCTCCCATCTTTTTTGACAGCCGCAGAATAATGACCACCGAGGGAGACGGACGCCACATCGTCCATGATTTTGATGGGTTCTGCGCTGCTGCGAATAGACCCTGTACCCAATTGACCGTCTTTGCCGCGCCCCCACATCCACAGCGAGCCGTCGGTCTTGATGGCGGCCGAGTGATAGCCGCCAAGGGAGACAGACGCCACATCGTCCATGATTTTCACCGGTGTGGTCTTGGCGCCTTCCGTTCCGTCGCCCAGCTGGCCATACCCATTTGCTCCCCACATCCACAACGAGCCGTCGGTCTTGATCGCGGCAGAATGGTTTTCCCCAGCCGCAATCGTCTGCCCAAACTGGATGCTTTGCTGGCTTACGCTTGCCGCAGGCTCTTCACCCCACGCAAGGCATGGGAGCAACCCTGCCGCCAACACAACCGATAAAACCGCGCTTAGCGCTTTATGACAAACCTTCGCCATGCTGCACCTCCGAATTCAGGTGTTACAAACGCAACGAGCAAATTATGACGAAAGTGTAACAAATTGACGAGGAACTGCTGCTGGCGATTCATTCGGCAAACTACAAAAGAGCCGCGAGTCGGGCATGAGGTGCCCCTCTATTATCTCGACGCCCTTGTACTCGCAGAGCCCCCTCATGATCTCCCCTATGTCGGACCTGATTTGGCCGTAGATGGCCTTTCGCCTATACTTCGGCGTGAACACGATGTGGTACTTGCACATCCACTTCGTGTGCGAAAGGCTGTAGGCTTTGTTGGCCATAGCCGACCACCACCCTTCCTTCTCGGATTCTTGACGGCCTGAACAATCGTCAATATCCGGCGGGAGGGTGGCTTTGTAAAGCAGGTTGTCGTCCGCCCGCATAGCGGATGGTTTACCTGGCGCGCCTACGCGCGCGCCAGACTGAAGTCATTAAAGCAAGCGGCCCCGACAAGCCTAGCTTGTCGGGGCCGCTTCAACCCGGGGAATCCGCAACGCTACCGCATATTCTTATACAGGTACTTCAACCACTTATCTTGGAATTCCTGCTGGTCGTCAATGTAAACCCACTGCTCAAGGCTGTTGTCGTACACCAGACCCGTAGGCGTCCAATTGTTGGCGTCCAGCGCGTCGCCGGTGATTTGCAGCTCCATCCAACCCTTTTCCGCGAGCGTTTCGTCCTTGATGCAGAAGTAGAAATACCGCGTGCGGTCGGTATCCTGCATGGAAAGCATGCTGTCCGGATATTCCGCAGCGTCGATGTTCGGCGCACCGGTCAGCGCGGTAGCCATAACGTCGACGTTGTCCACGGCCACCTGCGACACCTGCAGCGGCTTGGAAGCGTCGGCGCTCGACTGCGCGGGCTTCACCAGCATAACCGGGCTCATGACCAGCTCGTTGTTGATGCAATCGAAGTTCGACTCCGAACGATAGCCGTGATCGGCGGTGATGATGATGGTGGCATCGTCGTACACGCCCAGCTGCTTCATCTGTTCGATGTACTCGCTTACGATGCGGAACGATGCGCGCGTCTGCGTCACGCGGTCGCTGTTGTCGGAAAGTTGCGCGTCGGCATCCAGAATGTACGGGTAGTGTGGACCATTCAGGTGAATCAACCTGAACGAACCCGTGCTGTCGTTGTCAACCACGCTCAGCTTCTGCGTAGACGACAGCTTCTCATAGAAGCCGGCGTCGTTGGTGATGTACGGTGTGGTATCGATCTGATAACCCGACTCCGTGGTTTTCGCGTCGCCAGAATCGCTGTCGGTGGTGCCCATAGCAACGTTGATCTCATCGGTGTAGAACCAGAAGAATGGCTTGAACGCCCACGGCAGATCGCGATACATCGCGCACTTCCACAGCGCCGTGCGCGTTTCGGCGGCATTCGGTTTGATAACGTCAGCGCATTCCCCGCCGTCCTGCAAGCCGTTAATCGTGTGCTCGTAGGTATCGGGGGTGGTGCCCGGAATCATATCGCTGTACAGGCCAACGTCGTAGCCCGCGTTGTCCAAATCGGCAAGGTAATCGGTGTTTTGCGCCTTTTCGTTGTTGGCGGAATCGGAATGCGGCGCGTTAACCTTGCCCGTGATCAGCGCCGGCAGCGCCTCGCGCGTGGGGCAAATACCCGGCGTTGAGTTCTGGAACCAAGTGAAGCCGGTCATCCCCGACAGCATGGATGGATCCTGCTCAAGCGCGGGCATGACATCGGTCTTTGTATCGCAGCCGTCCAAGATGAACACGACGATGTTGTTCTTTTCCGTCACGTTCATCATGCCGGTTTCGGTTACCAGGTAATTCACGTCGTCGCTTTTGCTGGTTTCGTTGCCCACGAACAGGCTAGCCAGGCCAACGCCTTGCACCAGCACCAAAGCCACCGAAAGGAACAGCGACGCGAACTGCACCATCTTGCGGTTCAGCTGGCTGAGCAACCACGGCAGCACGGCAACAACCACCCACGCGCCAGTGGAAATGACCATGATGGTCTTGTACTGCGTCCAGTCGACCGTGGCGCCCGTTGCAGTAGGCAGGCCACCGTTGAAGCCCATGACCTGCACGTAGCACGCCAGGCCCACGCCGAACACCAGCAGCACCGCTGCGTTGAACACCTTGCCGCGCAGCGCGCTCAGCACCAAGCCGAGTGCCAGCGCAATCAAGATGCCAGGGATCAAAAAAATGGTCCACGTGCTTGACAGGCCGAATAGCAGGCTGCTTTCGTTGCCTGCGATGATTTCGCAAGGAGCGATGACCAACACCGTGAACACGGCGAAGAACGATACCGCCATACCAACCGCCAAGCGCGTGACCCACTTCGGCGCGTAGCCGGCTGGGCGATCGGCGCGCGCCGCATGCGAACCGGCGCGCGAGACACGGCCATGCTGCGCCGCGTCATCGGCAGCCGTGTACACCACATTGCCCGATACGTCAACGCGGTGGACTCGGGGCTCATGTTCCTTGCGGGCATTTTCGTCAATCCCCAAGGCGTTCAGCAGCTTCTTGCGTGTGCGGCGAAACGCCACGCCGAGCACCGTGGACAGCGCAACAGCCACGCCGGCCACCGCCTGGATAGCGTACGTCATGACTGACGGGTCAACATAGGCGTATGCCGGGGTGATAAACGCGAACGACAGCGCCACGGCAACCGCAAACAAGGCAAGCGCATCGTACGCGCACATGCAAGCGCGAGACAGCACCTTATTCATCACGACCACCTTCCTCGTTTTCCTCGTCCTGCTTGACAAGCACGCGCTCAAGCAGATATTCACCGGCAACCTCGGCCGCATGGCCCAGATTGAAAATCATCTCGTCACGCACGGCCGACACCTTCTCCGACCAAGCATTGGGATGCGCGATCATCTCGGCGACCGCATCGCCCAAGCCCGACAAATCCGCAGGATCGAACGAGCGGCCCACCTTGTTGCGCAACGAAATGTCCGTGGGCTCGATGCCCAGCTCGCGCCAATCAGGGTTGCCCACCTTCATGGGCGTGTTGATGAACACGCTCGGGCGCAGCGTGGAGAACGAGAACTCGCAGAACACGCTGGACCAGTCCGTAATCAACACGTCGGACGTGAACACCGTATCATTCGAAGAGAAATCGCGCTCGAAGTACAAGTCGGATTCAGGCACATGGGAATAACGCTCGATCAGCGCCATCCAACGAGGACGATAACGTTTCGTGTATTCAGGGTGCGGGCGCACGATAACCTTCCAACCACGCCCCAGCAGCTGCGACAGGAGCTCATCGGCGCAGGAATCCAGCAGGTTGTCCTCCTGCCACGACGGCGCCACGATGACAACTGGGCGCTCGTTGGTCATCTTACCGGCCGCACGACGAGCGGCCATGGCGGCCACATCATCATCCAGCAGGTCATAGCCGCATTCCGCAAGGTTCTTCGCCGGAAGCTGGTACAGCTGTTCTTCGCGACGCAGCTCGGCAACCTGGTGCGGGCCGACGCACAGCACCGTATCGTAGTGGTCGTACGCCTGCTTGGACGGCGTCAGGTGCATAGACGTCATATGGTGCGGCATGAACACGTATTCTGTATCTTTGCGCACATACGAACGTTTGATGTAGTAGTTGTCCAAATCCTCCAAGGTGGACACCACCACGTCGGCGTCCATCTTCATCATGAGCGTGATGGAGCGCTTCTGGCCGATGTAATACGGCTTGATGCGCGGCTGCTGTTCGACCAGCGCGAAAATGCGGTCGTTCGGGTCGTTTGTGATGTAATGGATGTTCACGTCTGAGTTCGCCAGCAAATAATCGATAGCGCCCTTGAAGTACTTGTAGAAACCCGAGCCCTCGGAGTAGAACACAATGTGCTTGCCGGCAATCTTGAAGAAGCGCTTGTAGTCGGCGCGCTCGCGTTTGGTGAGCGGGTCACGCTTCCACCACGGGGTTTTGCGCTCGGCCTCAAGCGCCTCAAGCGCCTCGATTTCGGTGCGGCTGGCGGCAAGGTCCTCGTAATCAATGTGTTTGGCCGGCACAATGCAGATGTTCATAAGCGCCTGAATGGCAATGGAGGACAGGTTCGAGCAGATCCAGTAGAAGCACATGCCCGCGGAAACGAACACGCCCAGAACCAGCGACAGGCCGATCGACAAACCATTGGTAGTGTTTTTCTCGGCGCGGGACTGTTCGCGCTGCAGCGGGTTGATGCGGTTCTGGGCAAAGCCCATCGCTACAGCCGAAAGCCCAGCAAGCAGCGGCATAATCCAGGACATCCCGCCATCGGTAACCGGCACCATGCCCAAAAATTCCGTGCCCGGAGCACCATTATCGGTAATGGAATGGATAACATCAACCAAACCGAACAAGATGATGACCTGCACCAGCAGCGGGACCATGGAAAGCAGTGGATGGTAGTGCTTCTCCTTGAACACCGCCTGCTGCTTTTCGCCAATGGCCTCGCGGTCACCGTAATACTTCACCTTGATGCGGTTGATCTCAGGCATCACGTTCACCATGACGATCGAGTTCTTCTGAACCCACAGCGACATGGGCAACAGAACAACCTTCGTAATGAGGGTGAACAGCAAAATGGAGATCCACCAGTTGCCCGTTAAGGCATAGCACGGCTGCACGATAAGCTGCAGCACATCGGCCACAGCCGAAAAGATCGCATCCATCGAAAACTCGCATTCCTAATCCTTGCGGACACGAGCCTTCCGCACGCGTCCTTCCCAATGCACCAAGCCCATCACTTGGCAAAGCGATCTATTATTGTGTCAGCCAGAAGCACCATGAGGAAAATATCCACTCGATAAGCACAAGAAGGCCGGCGGGGTAACCGCCGGCCTTCCGAACCTGCTACGTTTTCACTTTAGCAGCCGCTACACAAGCTCACCGTGGGCCGCGTCGATCGCAGACATGAGCGTTCTCATCTTCCAGTTGTTCTGCCAAATCTCGTTGGACATGATCACGCACACATACGGATGGTCGCCATCCATTACCAGGTAGCCCTCATTATGGACGTTGATGCTGCCGTTAACCCAGCCGGATTTCGCGTAGATGGGCACGCCCTTCCACGCCAGCTCCTGACGCGAGTAGATGGCGATGTTGTTGCCGTACACATCACGCGCCCACCAGGCGTCCTGCTCGTTGCCCATCAAGTAGTCCGCCATGCCAACCCACAGCTTGCACAGCTGGCGCGGCGTGTACCACACATAATGTGACGAATAATCAAAGCCCCAGGCATGCGTCCAATCAACAAACCAGTCGAGCGTCGACGCACCCAGGTTGTTGCGCAGCTCCGCATACGCCTCGTTGCTGGACACGTTAATGGTGTTGTACAGCGTGTCGCCCCAACTGTTGAGCAGCCACGGCTTGTACTTTAGCAGCGACATGACATAGGGGCCCTGATAGTGCTCGCGCTGTAGAAGTAGTTGTCCATGCCGTAGGAGACGCTGGCGCCAGAATACAGGTCGATCATCACGAACCCGACGGAATAACCCTCGTTCTCATAATTGCCGATGGCCTTGTAGATGCGATCGACCGTGCCCGAGGACACGCCGTCGAAGCTGCGGTACACGTTCAGACCGCTGCCGCTGAGGGAATCGAGAATCTTGATGCGATCGCTAATGCTCATGGTATTGCCGAAAGACGTTTCGACAAAGTTCCAACCCTGGAACGGGCTTGCAGCGTTCGTCTTACGCAGCACGATGCCGCTTGCATTGTACGAACCCATGGTGGACAGTGCGTAGTTGCCCAAAAGCGTCTGGAACATGATGCCGCCCTTGCCGTTCCACACCGCGCACCATTTTTGGTTGTCGGTACCGTACCACCAGTTCTGCCACACGATCGCACCGTCGTCAGCTTTGGAGTTCGCCACCTCCAAAACACGCTGCGACCACACGTTCGTGATGCGGTAGATGTCATCGCCTAAGCTGGTGACCAGCCATTTCTGCGTGTAGGAACCATCCTGCTCCCACACCTCGGCGTATGCCTTGTTGCTCAGACTGGAGCCAACCATCTCAAGCGCGTAGTCGCCGTCGTCAAACGAGGTGATCAAGTACATGCCGCTATTGAGCAGCGTGGTTTTGCGCAGGGTCCAGCCGGCGCCCACCAGCTGGCCAGCGCTGCGGTACGCGCGAACGCTGGGGTTGGAAGAAGCCAAACGCAGCGCCAGCACATACGTGCCATCTGCCGACACGATAGCGAAGTGGCCATCGTTGGTGGGAACCATCTTCCAACGCATGGCGTTGGCGGCGAAAACATCCTGCTGGCACACCGTACCATCAGCAGAAACGCCCAAGTAGCAGCTGGAAACCATGGCGGCAATCAAGTAGGTGCCGTCACCGTTTTCGGTGATCATGTACTTCTGCGCCATGGAGTCGTTGGACGCGTAGCCCTGCAGCTGCGCGCCATCAGCGCGCGAGCCGGACGCCACGTCGAGCACGATGCGGTCGCTACCGCGGTTGACGATCTCGAACCTGCCGCCGTTATACACGGGCGTAGTGGCGATCAGGCGAAACGCCTGCGCGATGGTGCCGTTACCCTCGTAAATCTGCACCTTGGTGCCATTGGCGGTGGAACCCGCCAGCACATCGAGCACGCGCCCGCCGAATGCAGACTTCAGCGCGAAGGTGCCATCAACGTTCTTGATGATGGTCCACAGCTGCTCGGAGCGGCCGGTGAACCCGTACAGCTGCACCGGGGTGCCATTGGCATCGCTGCCGGCAACGGTCAGCGCCTTGCCAGACGCATAGCTGACGATGTAGTAATAGCCGCTCCACTCGTCGTACTTGACCGCATAGGCCTGAGCAACGCTGCTATTGGCTTCGTAAATCTGAATCTGCACACCATCTTCTGTCGAGGCAGCTTCCACATCAAGCACGGCGGACGCACCCGAAGCCATGCCGATGACATAGGCGCCGTCTTCAAAGGAAGCCGTGCAACGGTTCAGCACCCATTGCTGCAGCGCGTTCTCGCGCTGCTTCTTCAGCACCACGTTAGCCGCATCGGATACGTCGGTGGCGTCTACCGTCATCAGCAAACCGCTCTTGTAGTTGACGAAGCAATAGCGGATGGTGCCGTCTTCGCCTTCGACCTGGCGGATATACCACAACTGCGCCTCGGAGCCGTTGAACCCGTATTGGGAAACGTTGGTGCCGGAAGAGGTTTTGCCGCCCTGCGCCTCAAGCACGCGGCCGGAACCGATATTGGTGATGCAGTAAATCCATTCGTGATTTGCATCGCGCCCCACGTTGGTGATGCGGAATCGCTGGGACGTAGACTCATTGCCCTCGTAGATCTGAGCGTTGCCCTTATCCGCCATAGAACCGCCCGCAATATCGAGCACGCGATCGGAGCCGATGCCGAGAATGTAGGCACCGTCCTCGATGCGCTCATACTGAGATGGGTCAACGGCATCGCCGGCATTGCCGACTTCGCCTGCACCCTGCGAAGGGTCCGCGGGCGCACCGCAAGCCCGCAGTTTCATTTTTGTCCCGGAGACAAAAACGGGTTGGTTTTGAGCCCCTGAAACGTCCGAGATGGATGATAAAACGGCTGATTTTCCTCTTTGGCGCCTGTTTAGCGAAGTGAATCGTAGCCAGCGGCTTTGCCGCCTAGCATTTCCGCAGGTCATGAGGGATGCACAAGGGCGATGACTGAAAGAATCGTCGCGGGTGGCTTTGTTTTCGCCCTTATGAGCCGGCTCTAAGCGCCTTAGGAACCGAGCGGGAAATCCGAGTTAGAGGATCCCGATCGTCGCCTTATTTCAGGCTGATCGCAAATCAGTTGGCAACCGAAAGCCAAGGCATAGAGACGGGCCGCACCTATGCGCACACATTTCGGTACGTTTCGTGCGGCATCGGCCATAACAAAACAAACCGCCGAACGATTCAAATTGCAGACAGCCAACTCGACGTGATAAATCCGCCGTATCATCTTCCCAACATCCGCCTCCGCGCCATCAGCGCCCCGCGAAATCGGTGAGTTTTCCAGCGCTTTTTCGGGTGCCATTGCTCCGATTCGGCAGGCTCAGCCTCCGCTCGATCTTACGCATGTTTTTTGGGAGGGCACGAATCGTCGCCCGCCACGGCGGCTTATACAGCCTCTCGGCATAGAGGGAAACGCCATGGTCACGCTCAACGTCTACGTCAACATCGAGCCGATGTCCAAGATACAGAACATGCTGCTCGTGTCGCCGAGCCTGTGGCGCGGCTACCTCGGCCTGAGGGTTGACCCCGGCCCCATGTTCCAGCAGAAGATCCGCGAGGCGATCGAGACGTTCGAAGCGTTCGGCTACGGCACCTCCGAGCCGGACGACCGCAATGACCTCATCCGAGACGTGCAGACGATCAGCCGCCTCTATCCCACCGAGTACGCCGCTGTTCTGAGGGCCATCCCGACCGAGGCGACCGTGGTCGAGGATGTCGACGACCTTCTGCTGGGTGCCGATGGATGGGGCGGGAATCTCGACCCTCGATAAGTCCACAGGCGCGGCTTCGATTACCTTTGTCCCTTTCGCCGCCTTTCGTTTGGATTTCTGAAAGTCCTGAGCAGTAGCTAAATATGCTAGGTATCTCGGGATAATGCTTTCGGTCGCATACGCGCAAGAGTGTCCGCTGATTGCAACCGGCTGTTCGCCTTCCCACGCCAATGGCGTGCAGACATCTTCGATATTCTCGCTCGTTATGGCAAAAATCACGTCTCCAGGGT
>ERZ1034984.2406-NODE-2406-length-15063-cov-19.506197_pt1 | contig 15063 bp, 12 predicted proteins | sample MGYA00520589_ERZ1034984 | MGnify/ENA primary metagenome ERZ1034984 (study PRJEB33766, sample SAMN09781790) | gut metagenome | biome: gut microbiome | host: Homo sapiens | place: Madagascar | study: EMG produced TPA metagenomics assembly of the PRJNA485056 data... | reverse complement strand
GGTCCTGGTGGCTGCTATGCGGGTTGAACTTCTCGTCGTTGCCCTCGAAGCCCCACGTTGCCGCCACGACGTCGTCCATGTTGTGGCAGCCGCTCTTCGCGCAGAACTCTTCGCTGGCCATGTCAGCGCCATCGGCCAGACGCGTACCGTCCTGGGTCATCGGGTAATCATCGGCAACCCACTTCATGGCCTCGCCCACCTGCTCGGTGATGATGGGCTCGTGGCAGCTGAGGCAGTTGTTGCCGGCCTCGGCGTGGGCGGTCACCAGCATGCCCTTATCGCCGCTGTAGTACGTGTCCACGTAGGTGTCCATGGGGCTGTGGCAAATGGAGTTGCAGAAGCTGGGCGTCTCGTGCCACACCCAAAAGCCTGCGCCTGCCACCACGATCACGGCAGCAATGACGCCACCGACGATCCAGCCGCGCTTGGCCTTGCGCTTCGGCGCCGGGGCGCCGGGCTGGGAAGCGTTGTTCTCTTCAGCCATTCGTTCCTCTCCTTCTCTCAGGGATCGGCAAGCTCGGTGGGTGCGACGGCGCCTTGAGGAAGGCGTCATGCGGCTGGTACCAGCAACCACGATTGGCGAAACGACGCGCTGCACCGTGCTCCACCCACCGGACTTGCCGTGGGGGCTCATTCGTCCCCGTTGACGCGCCTATCATGCGCCCGCCGGGGTGCCCGCGCCTAGTACCCCCGTGGGGTGAAGTTGCGTTTCCGCAGGTGAGAAGCACACAAGGTGACCGCAGGATGATGCGAGGGTAATGCCTTGAGAAAGGGCAAGCAGACGCCAGGATGATGCCCGCGACACCTGCGGATGGCGTCTTGACAATTCACGCCACACGCGAAAAGCCCCTTCGCGGGCGAACCGCAAAGGGGCTTTCGAAGGAGAGTAAGAGAGGGAAAGAGGAGGATGAGCGCTCGGGCGCGGCCGCGCGCATGGCACGCGCCGCGACCGTTTCGGGAGCCGCGCCTTCGGCGGCGTCCCGCGCCCGCGCCTGCCGGTACGGGCAAGCAAGATACCCGCCGCCACGCTCAAAGCGGCGGGCCTTGCGGTCCGTGCCGCCCGATTGCTCAGGCGGCACACCGCAGGTAGTTAGTCGATGGAAATGGAACGCGAGGTTTCGGGCTCGGGCTTTGCGACCTTCTTCGGCACATCGATTTGCAAGGTGCCGTTGTCGAACTTGGCCTTGATGTCGTCTTCTTCGATGTCGTCGCCAACATAGAACGTACGGCTGCACTTACCGGTGAAACGCTCCTGGCGCACGTACGTGCCTTTCTTGTCCTTATCCTCGGACTCCTGCTTCGTTTCAGCGGTGACGGTCAGGTAGCCATCTTTCAACTCAGCCTGCACGCCTTCCTTATCGAAGCCCGGCAGGTCGATGGTCAGTTCGAAGCCGGTGTCGGTTTCGCGGATGTCGGTGCGCATCAGGTTCGGTGCGGTCTTAACGCTCGGCGCAGCCATGGTGCCGAAGAAGTTGTCGAACGGGTCGGCCATCAAATCATTGAAGAAACGATTAGAACGAGGTACTAGCATGGACATCATTGTCATCTCCGTTTCCTAGGTGCGAAACCTTGCCGCCCGGCGCCGGTTGCCACGCGACCGAGGCGCCGTGCCTGCTTGCGCCACCGAACGACCGGCTTTCGTGCGCCTTGTCGACGCTCCGCAATCCCATCGCCCGGCCCGCGCTTTGGCGGGCGGTTCGTTCCGCAACCTCTTGGTTGCTTTCGTTGCGGCCCCGCTTCGGGGCCCGCTCCTTTGAACAGTTATCGTTATAGTCCCTTCGTTAGCACTCTGCAAGCGAGAGTGCTAACGCGTTACCTTCGCGTCATTTTTGCGTCACAATTCGGGAACTTTTCACGAAACCGCCCGCGAAGCAAGCACGGAAACGGCGGCGCGCACAGAGCGAAAGACCTGACGGTTGTGGGCGGTTTGAGCAAGCGAAATCGCCAAAGCTGGGCCCCATGCCTACCGCGACCTGGCCTTATGCGCGCCCAACCCCCAAGCGGGCAGCAAAAAGCGCCCAGAACCGCAGCACCAACGGCAATTCCAAGGGCGAAAACCGCCCAGAACGAAAGCACGCACGCAAGGCGTCTTCATGCGGCCTTCACCTTTCTTTAAGCTTGCTTTCAGCAGGAGCCCGTACTATAAGACTCGTTCCTTTTCCCTTCCCTATGGGATTGCGTCCTTCCCATCCGCAATCCCGCAAGCGCGTCTTTCCCATCCGCGCTTGCTATCGCCGCGGAACTTCCCGTCCGCGGCGCAAATGAAGGGATGCGCGGGCTTCCCACCGCGCGTCCGCGGGGCGGCAGATTCTCCCATCCGCTGCCCCGCTTCCCTGACCAGGCCGCGTCTTCCCATCCGCGGCCCGGCTGCGGCGCAAGGCTTCCCACCTGCGCCGCAGCGTCTCTTTGGCGGCCGCGCTTCCCATTCGCGGCCGCCATTTGCGTTTTTGGCCCCGTGCGCCCATGCGAACGCACAAGTACCCACGCGATCGCGCAAGCAAGATGTCGCCAGCGAACAAGCGCGTAGGCACGCGAGTGCCCGCCATCCAGCAAGCATGCGGCGGATCCCTCCCCCATCCAACCAGCAACAACCGCACGCAGCGGATCCCAAAACGCCATGCTCGCCGAGCACGGCGCGCATCCTGCGCACTTCGCGCGCGATGCGGCGCTTGCTTGCGCTACCATGGTTGCGACCAACGCGAAAGGACGAATCATGCAGCGAGAAACGCCCCAACTGAAGAACATCGAGCAGGTTTCCGAAGGCTGGATCAACAAGTATGTGCTGACGTACGTGCTGCCCGACGGCACCGATTATCAGTACGAAGCCGTGTCGCGCAAGGGCCTGGATGCCTACCGCGCCGAGCTTGAACGCCTGGGCAAGCGCAGCAACGCCGCCATTGCCGCCGTTGACGCGGGCGCCGAGGACTTCGGCGCATCTGTGCTCGAAGAGGCCGAAGGCGTGGCGAACCTGGCCGAGAAGCGCGTGGCCGACGCCGTGTCCATCGTGCCCGTCACGCGCCGCAACGAGTTGGTGCTTATCCGCGAGTTCCGTTACCCGCTGAACAGCTGGGTCATCGGCCTGCCCGCCGGCCTGGTGGAGCCCGGCGAAAGCTACGCCGACGCCGTTGACCGCGAGTTGCGCGAGGAAACGGGCTACCGCCTGCGCTCCGACATCCCCAAACCGGCCGCCATCGATCCGCTGCCGCAATCGGGCCGCTCATCCACCGGCATGAGCGACGAAAGCGTCCTGACCGTGTTCGCCCAGGTGGAGAAAGACGAAGAGCAGCACACCGAACGCGGCGAACTTATCGAGGTGTTCACGCTGCACCTGCGCGACGTGCAGCGTTTTCTGAAGCAGAATCAGCTTCCGCTGGGCACGCGTTTGCAACTGGTGCTGGAAATGTTCGCGCGTAGCACCGACTTCTAGCGGTCGCTGCCGCCCACCGCTCAACGATCGGGTGGCAACAGCCCTTGGGGCAATGCGAGCGAAAGGAAGCCTCGTGCCGACCCCTTTTCGCTCGCTGTTTCAGGCAGCCGTCGTCTCACCTATTCCCAAACGCAACGTGGCCGGGCTCCTCGAAAGGCGCCCGGCCACGCGTTTTTTCTGGCTGTTCTGGTTTACTTGCCTTTGCGCAGGTCATCCAGCACGTTGAGCGCGGCGTTGTAACCACCCGCCCCGTAGCTTAAGCATTTCGACACGCGTGCGATGGTGGTTGCGGATGCGCCCGTGGCCTTTTCGATGGAAGCATACGAGTTGCCCGCGTCAAGCTGGCGCGCCACGGCCAGGCGCTGCGACGTTTCGCGGATTTCGCGCACCGTGAACAGGTCTTCAAGCAGCTGGAAAATGGTGTCCTTGTCGTCAAGGGCGGACAACACCGCCAGCAGGTCTTCGACCTCGGGGGTACGCAGCTCGCTCATGCCATCACCTTTCCTGCACGCTTCACGGATAATGCTGCTTCTATTGTACTCCAACCGAGTAGAGTGCTAAAGAACTCCGCAATCGGGAGGCTTTTAGCGGCGCTGGATGCGCACGTCGCCGACCTGGCCGGCGGCCATGGGGCCGCCGCCTTGGCCCAGCCCGCCAAGACCCGAGCTTGCCGTGCAGCTGGCGGTGATGGCGGTTTCGCTGCCGCCCGAAACCGTGCCGGAATCGGTGTAGCCATCAGCATTCGCGCCCTCGACGCTGCCGCCGACGACCAGTGAGTACTCGCCGCCCTCGGTAAACGCAGGGCTGGACGCCAGCACCATGCCGAACTGCTTCGCGGCCGTGAACGACACCACCACGTTGCCGCTTGCGTCCACCACGGCAACCGTCTGACCTGCGGTTCCGCTTGCCGCGGTCATAGCGAAGGCCTGCGTGCCGCTGGTGAAGTTCTGCGCCATGCCCGTGGAGCCCACCATGAGCACCGTGCCGCCGCTGACCGTGGCCGTCAGGTCGTAGTCGAACGCACCGTCGCCATCGCTGGTGGGGCCGGCCACCAGCAGCACGCCGCCGTTGACCTCCACGCTGCCGTTGCTGTCGACGCCATCGCCGGCCGCGTCCACCACCAGGTACCCGCCGTTGATTTGGATGAGGCAGTTCTCATCGCCCATGGCCATGCCGCCGCCCTGACCGCCTTTGCCACCTTGACCTGCGCCTTCAGCGAACGCGTTGTCGGGAGCGCCACCGTTTGCCGCCGCCTCGCTGTCGTCAGGAGGCGTGGGCGCGTTGCCGCCTTGGCCGCGCTGGCCCCTGGCGGCATCGCCTGCGAATGCGGCGTTGCCGGCCGCTGCGGAATCGCCCGCAGTTGCAGCGCCGTCAGCCGTTGCACCATCTGCGCTTGCGACCGCACCATCGCCAGCCGCGCCGGACTGGCTCGCTTCTTCGCCGGCACCGCCCTTGCCCATGCCGGCGCCGGCGCCCGCCGCGCCGAGGTTGCCGGGGGCTTCACCGTTGGGAAGCGTGTTGCTGGTAGTGCCGGTATCCGAGCCGTCGGACAGGTCGGCCGCGCTGGCGTTCACGCCGTCGTCGCTAGCCACGATGCGGGTTTCGCCGTCGTTCACGTAAATCTTCTCGGCCTCGTAGCCCTCATAGCAGCTGGTCACGTCCACGGTGCCGCCGTCGACCGTCAGCTTCGTTTCCGCGTGGAACGCGTCGTCGCCTGCGTCAACTGTCAGCATGCCGCCCAGCAGATGCATCTCCAGGTCGGAATGGAACGCGTCGTCGTTGGCCGCAACCGTCAAGGTGCCGCCGGCCACGCGCACCAGCGTTTTGGCCTGCACCGCATCGTCGCCCGCCTGGATGTCGAACGTGCCGCCTTCGATGCTGACGAAGCCCTTCGTCGGCTTGCTGTCCTTGTTCGACTTGATGCCGTCGCCGCCTGCCGCAATGGAGAACACGCCGTCGCGAATCTTCACGCTGTCGCGCCCGCGCAGACCGTCTTCCACTGCGGAGATGTTGTACGTTCCCGATACAACGGTCAGGTCATCCTTCGAGCACACCGCATGGCGATATGCCGCGATCACGTTCAGGGTGCCGCCGCCGTTCAGCGTCAAGTCGCAACGGCTGAACAGCGTGGCGTACGGCTCGTCGGAATCGGCCTCAAGCGCGTAATCAGCGCCATCGGTCAGCGTGTTCTCCGCGCCATCGGCCAAGGTCACGAAGCACTTGTCCGCATTCTGCACGTAAATCGCCGGCCCATCTTCGTTATGGATGGTCGCGCCTGCAAGCACCAGCTGCACCTTGTCGTCATCGCCCGCGGCCACCAGCAGCAGCCCGTCGGTCAGCTCACCCGTAACCACGTACGTGCCCGCCGCCGTGATGGTGACGCCGTCGGCGGAAGCGGTTGCGCCCGAGCCGGAAATTGTTGCGGAATCGCCCTCGAGCGTGATAGCGGTGGCAGCCGACGCGTCGCAGGACGCATCAAGGTCGCGCTTGGAATAGTCCAGGTCAAGCGCGCTTTCATCGAAGCCAGCCGCCACATCTTCGAACGATGCGTACTCCGTCTCCTCCGCATCGCCCGACGTCTCCGCAGCCGTTACGGACGCGGCCGAGTTTTCCGCATCCGCCGACGACGTCTGGCCCGCCGCGCAACCGTTCATCAGCAGCATCGCGCACAACGCCAGCATCACCACCCCGCCGCACGCAAACCGCACCAACCCGCGCACGTCGGTGCACGCAGGTGCGGTTGCGCAGGCCGAACCGCCAGCGCCAACAGTTTCCGCAGGCCAAACGCTTATTGCAGCGTTGTCGTCCGCCCCAGTCGCAGCGCCCGAAATGTCCAACACGCCCACGGTGCCTTCGTCAATTGCCGCCGAACCTTCCGCAGGCGCAGCAACAGCTTCCGCAGCGGCCTTCTTGCTCGCGTCGTCATGCTTCGCCAACCGCATCATCTACAGCACCTCCCTTGTCACCTGTGCATTGCCCAGGCTTACCTTCAGGTTGCCGTTCAGGCAGCGCACCTCATCCATCAGGCGTTTCTCCGTTCCCGCCTGCGCCAGGAGCACGTGGTATTCAAGCTGATACAAGCTGCCCATGTTCGTGGTGCGCACCTCGGTCAGCTCGTGCTCGCTGGTGTAGCGGCCAAGCACGTCGTCGAACATGCCGTCGAACTCCAAGTCCTCGGGCACCGTGACGCGCAGCACCTTCGCCGGCTCCTGCGGACGGCCGAACGGCGACAGCACGTACGCCACGTTCACGATGCCCACGATGATGGCGAACAGCACGGCCAACGCGATGAATCCCGTGCCCGTGGCCAGGCCAATGGCCATAGCAAGAAAAACGCTGCCGATGTCCTTCGCGCTGCCGGGGATACTGCGGAATCGCACGAGGTTGAACACGCCCATGACGGCGATACCCGCGCCAAGGTTGCCGTTGACCAGGGTGATCACCATCTGTACGATCAGCGGCAGCAGCGCCAAGGTCACCACGAAGTTCTTCGAGTAGTTGTGCCGGAACATGTAGATGCACGCCACGGCCGCGCCCAGCACAATGGACGCCGCGCAGCACATGAGGAAGTCGACAGTGGAAACGCTTGCCACCAGGGAATCGGTCGTTCCGAAGACCGAGGCCAAAGCTGCATCAAGCACAGCAGTTCTCCTTTCGGGTTGGGATTACGCAAGAATGCGGAAGCTACGCACGGTGCGAGCGGAAGGGCTTGCGGGCACGCCGCAAACGATGTGCAAAGGGCTGCGCAATCGCCGCGGCCGCGCTGTTGCAATTAGCAGCCGCACGCTCAACGGCCTCATAGGCAGCACCATACTTGCTAAACGACGACGGGAACGCCGCACAGCCGCTCAGCGCCTCGACCAGCCACGATGGAAACGCCGCGCCCGTTTTCACTTCCATGATCACCTCGCCGAGGCCCAGCAGCGGGTGATACGACTCATCGAAGTGCTTTCCGGAAGCCATGGCATCGCGATACGACACGCCCGCGTCGAATGTGACGCGCAGCCCCTCGGCGTCGGCACCCGGCAGCGGCGCGTACGCCGTGCGCTCGCACACGATGTACATGGACGGACGCAGGTTGCGGTAGCGCGCCACGAACGAGTCGATCTCGCGCGCTATCTGGAGGCTGCGCGGCGCCAAGGCTTCAACCTGCTGCAACGGATCCGCCAGCGGGTTCATTGCGCACGCGTTCTCGTACGGCACGCCTCCTATCAGGTACGACAGCGCCGCCGCCTGCGAGCAGCCCACGCGACGCTTGTACACGATGCCGTCGTACTTCTTCTTGATTTCCACGTACACGCGCTCGGATTGCAGCGGCGTGCCGTACGAACGCACGCGCAGCTTCTCCTTGTACAGCGGTTTTTCCAGGCTCCGCGCAATCAGGTCGCGGCTTGGCGTGTCGAAGTACAGGCTGGTGATGCGCGTGCGGCCGTATTCGTCAGCGGCCATACGGCCAGCCAGCGCATCGAGCACGCAACGATGCTGCTTCGCGTTTAAGCGGTATTTGACCTCTTTGCGTTCAAAGGTGTCGGTGAATGAAGCCATCGTTGTTCCTTCCGGCGGGCGGTGCGCCCAATCGCAGGGGCAAGTTCGAGGCTTGATACTACCCAGGTGTCCTTAAAGTTGCCTGAAACCTGGAAGGACGGCAACCTACTCACATCGCGAAGGCTTGAAACGCCAATCGCGAATGAGCGCCCAGCAGAAGGTGCGCGAAGCGCGCAGCCCCCCCCCCGAGCGCGCGATGCAAGCACGCCCCGGAATCCCCGCTGCGGAGCGCATCGCACAGCCCCGGCATTTCGGCCTGCGCGCAGCAAAAAGCCCGCGAGGTTCGCGGGCTTTCGGGTTGCTTGCTATTCGGTTCGCTGCGGGCTGCGGTTCGCTCTACGAGCTACGGCACTGGTTGCAGTTCGTTATCCGCAAGCGGTTCGCTATTCGGGCTTTTTCGCCACGTGAACTGCGGCGATGCCGCCGGTATAGTTCTTCCAGGTCACATCGGTGAAGCCAGCTTGCTCCATCATGCGCGCCAGCCCCTGCTGATTCGGGAACGCCTTGATGGACTTCGCCAGGTACACGAAGCCGTCGCGGTCGCCGGTGATGAGGCCGCCCCAGAACGGAATAAGGTGCTTCAGGTAGAAGTTGTACAGCGCGCGCCACACCGCGTTCGGCGGCGTGCTAAATTCCAAGCACACCAGACTGCCGCCAGGCTTGAGCACGCGGAACATTTCCGCCAGCGCGCGCGGGCGGTCGGGCATGTTGCGGATGCCGTATGCCATGGTGATGGCATCGTAGCTGGCGTCGGCGTACGGGATGTTTTGCGCGTCCACCACCTCGAAGTCCACGGGTACGCCGTCGGAAGCGCCGTCGGAATAGTGCGCGCGGGCCACGTCGAGCATCTCGTTCACCAGGTCGGTGCACTGGATGTGACGCGGGTGCTTGGCGCGCGCCACGGTGAAGCTGACGTCGCCCGTGCCGCCGGCGATGTCCAGCACGTCATCGTTTGCGCTGATGGGAGCCTGCTTCATCATACCGGCCAGCCACAGCTTGTACGCGCCGAAGCTGGAGATGGCATTGAAGCGCTCGTACTTTTTCGCGATGGTGGAGAAGATGTCCTTCACGCGTTCGGACGAAATCTCGGCCGGCGCTTCCTTGCCGGTGGCGGTATCGATGGCCATGCGGTTGTGCTCCTTGCGTATCGTGCGGCGCCCGGCGAACCCGGGCGCGTTCATCAAGCTGGCCCTGAGCGGGCCGTTCGTTCGACATTCCAGTATAGCCGTTCGCACAGCCGCGCCGCGCGTTCGGCATGAAGCGAACACGCAAGCTGCGGTTGCGACGACGCAGCGACCGAGGGTCAGCGAAGGGGCGCGGCCGCGCAACCCGCGCAAGGCGCAAGCGGCAAAGTCACGCCCATCAGGCAAAACGCCGACGAGGGCCGTGTTCGCAAAGCCTCGGGGCGCGAGCTGCTAGTACTCCTGCTCTAGGTCCGCGTGCGCCTGCGCATCGGTTTCCAGGCCATAGAACTTGCCCTGGCGGAAGCGGTCGAGCGCCACGAGCGCGATCATGCCGGCGTTGTCGCCGCAGGCGGAAAGCGGGGGCATGACCAGGCGCACGTGCAGTTTCGCGCACAGCTTCTCGTACGCGGCGCGCAGCACGGGGTTCGCAGCCACGCCGCCCCCCAGGCAAAACGTCGGCGCACCTGTTTGACGCAGCGCCATCTCGGCCTTCTTCACCTGCACGTCCACCACAGCCGCCTCGAAGCTGGCGCAGATGTCGGGCATGTTCAGCGGCCTGCCGGCGGCGCGCTCGTTGTTGATGTACGTGACCACGGCGGTTTTCAGGCCCGACAGGCTGAAACGCATGTCGCCGGAGTGCATCATCGCGCGCGGAAACGCGATGGCCTTCGGATCGCCCTTCGCGCCCTGCGCCGACACCACCGGCCCGCCCGGGTAACCCAGGCCCAGCGCCTTGGCAACCTTGTCGAACGCCTCGCCCACCGCGTCGTCGATGGTGGCGCCCAGCACACGGTAATCGCCCCAGTCGCGCATGTGCACCAGCATGGTGTTTCCGCCGCTGACCAGGGAAACAACCGCCGGCGGGGCGAAGTCGGGCGCGCCGATCTTGTTCGCGTACAGGTGGCCTTCCAAGTGGTTCACGCCCACCAGCGGCTTGTCGGCTGCCCAAGCCGCGCCCTTGGCGAACGCCACGCCCACCACGAGCGCGCCCACAAGGCCCGGCGCGTACGTCACGCCCACGCCGTCAAGGTCTGCCCAGGTCAAGCGCGGCATACCCAAGCGTTGCGCCGCCACGTCGAGGCATTCGTCGCACACGCCGCAGATGGCCTCGATGTGCTTGCGGCTGGCAATTTCGGGCACAACGCCGCCAAAGCGGGAATGGAAGTCGATCTGGCTGGCCACCACATCGGACAGCAGGTTGCCCTCGCCATCGACGATGGCCGCCGCCGTCTCGTCGCACGAGCTTTCGATGGCCAGCACAAGCGGGCGCACCAGCTTGGCCGCAGGCTCGGCGGCAACCTGGGCGTTGTGCGCCTCGTCCACGCGCAAGTGCATGCCCGCGACATCGACCTGGTGAGGTGCGGGCTCAGAGTCGGCAGCAGATGCCGCGCTCACTTCGCTATGCGAGCCTTCGCTGCAGGGGACATTTGCGCAGGTGGCCGCCGCGTCGCCGCCTTCGCGCACGGCACGCAGCGCGCGGTCGCTTGCGGCTGCCGAAACGGTGGACCCGCCGATCACGCCTTGCAGCGGGCCTTCCATGATGACGGCGTCCTCACGATCGGAATAGTAGCGCGGACGCTTGCCGATCGAATGCATGCCCAACGATTCGTAGAATGCCTGCGCACCCGCGTTCGAAGCGCGCACTTCAAGCGAGCACGTGGTGGCGCCCAGGTCACGAGCATCGGAAGCCACGCGCGAGATAAGCGTGCGCGCAATACCGCGACGACGCCACGCCGGATTAGTGCCGATCTTGAGGATTTGTACCTGCCCGTCCACGATCATGCCGCCCGCATAGCCAACAAGCTGCAGCCCGTCGCCCGCAGCAGCAAGCGAAGGTGTCGGCGCCGCACCATCGCCATCAGGGGAAACGCCATCGGATACGCCGGAAGCGCCAGCCTGCGCCGGGCGCGCGATCGCAGACGAGGAAAGCGCCCCGTCAGCACCTTCGCCTTCGCCAGCCTGCGCCGGCGCGTATGCCGCCCACCACGTGCGGTCGGGGCGCGGAAGTTCGTCGGCAACCAGCGCCGCGTTCCACGCATCCGAACCCATGACCTGCGCCTCCATGGCCGCAACCGCTTCGGCATGCGCCGCGTCGAGCGGCTTGTACGTGATGCCGTGCTCATCGGCGCGCGCGTTGAGCACGGCCGTGTCGTGCATGGTGGCGCGCTGATCGCGGCGCGGCGCCACGTCCTGCACGCCCGTGGCCAGGTTCTTCGGGTCGTTTTTCGCCAGGCGAATGCGCTCGTTTTCCTCGGCGTCGGACAGACGCGTGTACACCGGCAGCAGAAAACCCGGGTTGTGACGCGCCGCGTCGAACGGGTCGGCCCCGCCCGCGCGCCATGCTGCCTGCAGCGCCAGCAGCAGCCCGGTGCCCGTGGGCGCCCACAGCTCCTCGGGCAGCAACGCGCCCGCCGGCGCGAACAGCTCCGCGTACTTCTTCAGCCCGTCGCCCGTAAGCGAAAGCGTGCCCGCCGCAGTGCCATCGGCACCGGCAGCGCCGCCTTCGCCAGCTAGATCCTCGGCTGCCACCTGGGCTTTCACCACGCGGTCGGCTTCCAGGCGCTGCACGCCCGCATCATCAAGCGTATAGCGAACGGGATACACCTCGCGGCGCATGGCGTCGGCCACCACGGCCACGGCGCCACGCGCGCCCGCAGCCCACGCGTGCCACGCCACCGCGTCAAGCGACGACACGCCCACCAGCGCCACGCCAAGCGCCTGCGCGATACCCTTCGCCGTGGCCATGGCAATGCGCACGCCCGTGAACGACCCCGGGCCACGCCCCACGCACACGCACGCAAGCTGCCTACGACCGATGCCGGCGTCGCGCAGCAAGGCGTCCACGCGCGGCAGCAGCTGCGTGTTCGACGCTCGGCGGGCCTCAACTTCCAGCGTTGCCACCGACTCGACCGCGCGCTCGCGCGCATCCAGCCGCCCCAGGCCCATGGCGATAACCTCGTTCGCCGTATCGAACGCCAGCACATATGCAGCTTCAGGCACAGTACTCCCCTTGCTTCTTGATTTCAGTTACAAACAGCGGGCGGTCGAACACGCAACCGGCCGCTTCCTTAACATGCAGCCAACCGCCGATGCCCTGCGGCGGCGCGGCACGACGATCGCGCGCAAGCAGCTTCGCAGGCGCAAGACCGCCCGCGCTCAACTCCACGCAGCCGGAAAGCGCCGGCAGCAAAGGCTACGCAACCCGCACGCCAGCAAAACGCCTGCCAGCGCGCCTTACGCGTCCGCCGACGCGCGACCCGCATCCCCATCGGCACCGGAAGCCGTTTCACCTGCGGAAACGCTAGCATCTTCAACGCGAATCGGCGGAATGGACCCCGTGGTCATGGGCGCACCGCCCGGCAAGATGAACCCGCCGGCGTTCGCCGTGGTCTTCGACAGGCGCGCCTTCGAGTCGTTCGCCCACACGGTCAGAAGCTGGCGCGCGCGGTTGCCCAGCGCGTGCGCGATGATGCGGCGACCGCCCTCGGGCGTCACCAGGATGCGCACCTCAAGGTAGCCGTACGGCAGCGCGCCGGGGAACTTCTCGCCCCACTCGATGAACGACACGCCATCGGCGTCGATGACGTCGTAGTACCCCGTGTTCTCCAGCTCGTCCACATCGTCAAGGCGATACAAGTCGAAGTGGTACAACGGGATGCGCCCGTCGTGGTATTCCAGCAGGATGTTGAACGTGGGGCTGGTCACCTGCGCGGAAACGCCCAGGCCAGCCGCCACACCTTGCACAAATTGGGTTTTGCCGGCGCCCAAATCGCCCGAAAGCACGACGACGTCGCCCGGATGCAGGTACGGCGCCAGCGTTTCAGCCAGCTGCTTCGTGCTTTCCGTCGAGTCGGTTTTACGTGCGTATGTCAGTCCGTTAGCCATAATGCAGCCATGATACGACAACGCGCCACAACTTGCACCCCTGCCACGAAAACGGCGAACAAGCAGGGAAAAGAAGCGGTGGGCGGGGCAGACCACACCGCAAAAACGGGGAGGAGCCGCTGCCCCTCCCCGTTGAAATCGTGAAACCTGTTACGGAGCCCGACAAACGACCTGTCCCTTTGTCATGCCCCTTAGCTGGCCGGCCCTATTTCGCTTGCGCGGCCTTCAGCTGGGCCTCCGCTGCTGCCACGGTGTGCTCCATAGTAAGGCTGGTGGTGACGGTGCCCACGCCGCCGGGCACGGGCGTGACGGCGTCCACGATGGGCTCGACCACCTCGAAGTCCACGTCGCCGCACAGCTTGCCGTACGCATCGAAGTTGATGCCCACGTCAAGCACCGTCTGACCTGCGCGGAAGTACTCGCGGCCATACGCGCGGGCCCGGCCCGTGGCGCAGATGACGATGTCGGCCGAGCGCGAAATCTCGGGCAGGTTTTCGGTGCGGCTGTGGCAGATGGTGACGCTGGCGTTGCGGCGCAGCAGCATCATGGACACCGGCTTGCCCACCACCAGGCTGCGGCCGATCACCACCACATGCTTGCCGGCGATGGGCACCTGGTAATGCTCGAGAATTTTCACGCACGCCGCCGCCGTGCACGGAGGGAACCCGTCGGGCGCGTCGGTGAACACGGCCGCCAGCGACGCCAGCGAAATGCCGTCGACGTCTTTCGCCGCGGCTAGCGTGTTGCACATGGCCTTCTCGTCCATGAACGTGGGCAGCGGGCGGAACATCAGGCAGCCGTGCACTGTCTTGTCGTAGTTGATGGACTGCAGCGTGGCTTTAAGCGCCGCCTCGGGGGCGAACTCGTCCAGCACGTACGGCTTCGTGTTGATGCCCAGGCCAGCGGCGCGTTTCACCGCCGTTCGCTCGTAGGACAGGTCGTCGGGGCGCTGCCCCAGGCGCACCAGCGCCAGCGTGGGCACAACGCCCTGCTCGCCCAGCGCCGCGATGCGCGCACGCATGTCCTCCGCCATGCTGTCGACGACGGGTTTTCCTTTTAGCAACGTTGCCATACGTCCAGGTCTTCCTTACGAAATAGCGTCTTTCACGAACGCGAACACCTCGTCGCAGCGCTCGCGCGTCTTCGCGACCAGGCGATCCGCCTCCTTGCGATAGCCCTCGGCCCGCGCATTGTCGGCCATAGAGGCCACGTTGATGTACACGTTCAAGCTAGCGCCGTCCACCGCCGCCCGCGCGAACGCCGCAGCCACGCCCGCATCGCTGCGCGCCATGCGGCTGCCGTTGTACGCCAGAAACTCCGTGTGGTCCACCACGGCCGCCGCCGTGCGCATGATGTCGAGCGGCACCTCGCACGCGCCCACCAGCGCAGCCTGGATGGCCGCCTCTTTCGCAGTCTGTTGCTCGGGCGTGTCCTTCGGCATGCGATAGGCCGCCGCCAGCGGGCCGAACGCCTGCGCATCCTCGCCCACCAGCTCAAGCAGACGGCGACGCAGCGCCGCAAGCTTCTCAAGGCGCATGTACACCTCGGGCTCTACCTGCGCAAACGACTTCTTTCCAACCGTCAAGTTGCCCACCATGGAGGCAAGCGCGGAAGCCAGCGCCCCGCAATACGCGGAAGCCCCGCCACCGCCCGGCGTAGGAGCCGCCGAAGCAAGTTCTTCAACGAACGAAGTGTCCATGCATTCCCTTTCGATATCCCCATCGTAGTGTCCCGCGAGTGCCCGATGGCCGTTTTCGGTCGAGCTTTCGCTCGACCCTACAGACGGCTTCCGGAAACGTCTCCGCAAGCCGCACGCGAATGGTTTCCGGAAACGTCTCCGCAAGTCATACGCGAGTGGCTTCCGAAAACAATCCCGCAGGTCAACCTCTTTCTTCCGCCAAAGCAGTCTGAAAGATCGACCTAAGGCCCGGCAACCACCACGAGCAAGTTAGCCAAGGCGGAGGTCGGGCGATGCCCACAAAGCGAGTTCCGCACGAGCCAAAAGCCCCAGTGGGGCTTTTG
>ERZ1034984.2399-NODE-2399-length-15117-cov-5.274930_pt1 | contig 15117 bp, 12 predicted proteins | sample MGYA00520589_ERZ1034984 | MGnify/ENA primary metagenome ERZ1034984 (study PRJEB33766, sample SAMN09781790) | gut metagenome | biome: gut microbiome | host: Homo sapiens | place: Madagascar | study: EMG produced TPA metagenomics assembly of the PRJNA485056 data... | reverse complement strand
ATTATACAGAATAATTTTAAAAAATCTCTTGACAAATCATTTCAAATGATGTATAATGTTCAAGTCTGTTAGATGTACAGGCATCCTTGCCCGAGAGATGAGCTTTCGGGACTAATGTCCATAAGGAGGTGCGAAAATGGCTGAGAAAATTTTAAACAGCTATGAAACAATTTTTATCATTGACGCAACACTGACAGAGGAACAGGTAACGGCACTGAAAGATAAGTTCACAGGACTGATCGAAAAGAACGGAACTCTGGAATCTGTTGATGAGTGGGGCAAGAGAAGACTTGCTTATGAGATTAATGATAGAACAGAAGGTTTCTACTATCTGGTAAACTTTAAGGCTGATGCCGAATTCCCAAAGGAATTGGACAGACAGTACAAGATTACAGACGGTATCTTGAGAACTATCATAATCAAAAAAGACGAAGAATAGTCTTTTGAGGTAGGAAAATGAATAAGGTTATTTTAATGGGTCGCCTGGCTCGTGATCCCGAATTAAGACAAACGCCGAACGGCGTAAGCGTTGCCAGATTGACGATTGCCGTGAACAGAAGATTTGCTGCAAAAGACGGACAGCAGACGGCTGATTTTATCAGTTGTACCGCATGGCGTCAGACAGCCGAGTTCATATGCAGATACTTCCAGAAAGGCAGTATGATTGCTGTTGTAGGAAGCATCCAGACCAGAAGCTGGGATGACAAAGACGGAAAGCGTCAGTTTGCTACCGATGTTGTCATTGACGAAGCTTATTTTACCGGTTCAAGAGCAGAAAGCGGCACACAAGGCAATTACGGCGGCGGATATAATAATCAGGGATTTGGCGGTAATCAGGGTTATGCCCAACCGCAGCAGCCGACATTCAATGCTCCTCAAGGCGGAACAGAGCCGAATTTCGGTAATGGGGATCTTGATGAGATGGATTTTGCCAATATTGATGGCAGCGAAGATGACCTACCGTTTTAAAAGAACAATGATAAGGAGGATATAACCATGGCTGAAAGAAGTGAAAGACCGCAAAGAGCAAGAAGACCGAAGAAAAAGGTTTGTCTGTTCTGCGTGGATAAAGTAGATCATATTGATTACAAAGATACAGCAAAGCTGAGAAGATACGTTTCTGAAAGAGGAAAGATTGTTCCCAGACGAATCAGCGGAAACTGTGCAAAGCATCAAAGACAGCTTACAACAGCAATCAAGAGAGCAAGACAAATTGCCTTGTTACCATTTGTAGCTGAATAAGAATAGAATACCAAATCGAATGATTTGGTATATTACGCCGATGTGGTGGAATTGGCAGACGCGCTGGACTCAAAATCCTGTGGTAGTGATACCGTACCGGTTCGACCCCGGTCATCGGCACCAAGAAAAGAACGGTTCAAAAGCCGTTCTTTTTTATTTCCCATCCTCCCCCAAAATAACGCTTTTTTCAAATTGAATGGAAAAACAGAAAAAATATCCCGCCGTAAACTACACAAAACGAGAAAATATAACCTAATTTTTGGGACATGCATGCAGGTTGTTTTGTGCAAATGGGATAATTAGATAAAATTTTATCAAATACCCTTGTATATTTCGAAATTTTGAGGTAGAATATAGTAAAGGGCGTATGCGCCCGGAAAAAATATATATATTTTTTAGGAGGAAATTCAAAATGGCAGTTAAAGTTGCAATTAACGGTTTTGGTCGTATCGGACGTCTTGCATTCAGACAGATGTTCGGTGCAGAAGGTTATGAGGTTGTTGCTATCAACGATTTAACAAAGCCTTCAATGCTTGCAGACTTATTAAAGTATGATACAGCACAGGGTGGTTACTGTGGTAAGATCGGTGAGAATCTTCACACTGTAGAGGCTGACGATGAAGCCGGTACAATCACAGTTGACGGTAAGACATTAAAGATTTATGCTATGGCTAACGCTGCTGAGCTTCCCTGGGGCGAGATCGGCGTAGACGTTGTTCTTGAGTGCACAGGTTTCTATACATCAAAAGCAAAGTCACAGGCTCACATTGACGCAGGCGCTAAGAAGGTTGTTATCTCCGCTCCTGCCGGCAACGACCTGAAAACAATCGTATTCTCAGTAAACGAAGATACATTAACAGCAGACGATACTATCATTTCAGCTGCTTCCTGTACTACAAACTGCTTGGCTCCGATGGCTAAGGCTCTTAACGATTACGCTCCGATCCAGAGCGGTATCATGTCAACAATCCACGCTTACACAGGCGATCAGATGATTCTTGACGGTCCGCACAGAAAGGGCGACTTAAGAAGAGCAAGAGCAGGTGCTGCTAACATCGTTCCGAACTCAACAGGTGCTGCAAAGGCAATCGGCCTGGTTATCCCTGAGTTGAACGGCAAGCTGATCGGTTCCGCACAGAGAGTTCCTGTTCCTACAGGTTCAACAACAATCTTGACAGCTGTTGTTAAGGGCGCTGACGTAACAGTTGACGGTATCAACGCTGCTATGAAGGCTGCTGCTTCCGAGTCATTCGGCTACAACACAGATCCTATCGTTTCATCCGACGTTATCGGTATGAGATATGGTTCATTGTTCGATGCAACTCAGACAATGGTATCCAAGATCGCTGATGATTTATATGAGGTTCAGGTTGTATCCTGGTACGATAACGAGAACTCATACACATCACAGATGGTAAGAACAATTAAGTATTTTGCAGAGCTTGCATAAGCACTAAAAACGCTTTAAATAAGAGTCGATGTTTAACATCGGCTCTTATTTTTTACATGAAAAAGGGACGGTATCCGCCGCCCCTTGAAACATTATTGTATTGTAATTGCTGTCTGACCTTGATAAACCGGAATGTCATACGATAATACCGCCTCCGGGAAATACGCAAAGATTTGCTCAATGCTGACCGCCTGCTTGACCGCCCATCCAATATCCGTTGCATATTGATGCTCGCCCGGGCTTTCCGGATTCCAGAGCATCTTATATAACGTGTTCTGGCGTACCGGAGAAGCGTTAATATACCACTGGCTAATCCATGCCGCACCGCCGCGAATCGCCGCCTCAGGGGACGTCCAGCCCTGGTCATAGGCACGTTTCGAGCCGGAGGATACCGCACTGTTATCATAAGCGCCGATTCCGAACATATTATAGACGGTAGTACCGTTCACCGAAACACCTCTTGCAAGCGTGGAAGTGCCGTTTCCGGTTTCCAAACAAGCATGTGCTACCAGGTAAACCTCGCTTACACCGCTCTCGTTTGCCGCGTCCACAAACGCCTGTCCCTGCCCCTCAAGAATCCCTTTTCCTTGCAGGAACCGATTCAGTGCGTCTGCACTGACGCCGTTGGTGCAGGATAAATCCAGGAACTGATATTTATAAGCGCCGGCATAGTAATTGCCCGGATCCATGTATTCTGTCGTTTCCGACTCCGTTGCCGAAACCGATCCGCCATCTCTCCAAATCTTCGGCGGTGGATTCAGCCCCATCTGTAGGCTGACGATCTCCGAAAGCGTAATGTCATAGCTGGTATAGGTCGTCTGTCCATCCGCCACTCTCGTGCCGTTCGCCACATACGTATTACCCAGAATGTCGGTCGGAATATCCTTATCGGATGTCACCTTTCCATTCAAATTCAACACACTGTCGCCCGAGGACTTGTCCACCGTCAGCTCCATCGTATCTGTTTTTCCGTTTGAAGATTTTGCCGTAATAATCGTTGTTCCCTCCGCAAGTGCCTTGAGTTTTCCCTTCTTTTTTGATATGCGGGCAACCTTTGAATTCGAACTTGACCAGGTGATACTGTTATTTTTTGCATTATTGGGCAAAGCCGTTCCAATCAAGACAACACTCTCCCCCACGCCCATAGTCGCGCTTCCCTTATTTTGAATGTGAACCGACTCAACCGGGATTGTTTTATCCTCAATGATGATACTTGCTTGCTTCATAATACCACCATCTTTCGTGGTTGCCGTAACCTCCGTCGTGCCTTTCCCGACCGGATGTACCGTTCCGTTTTCGTCTACCGTTGCTACTTTTGGTTCTTGCACTGTCCATATAACTTCCTTATTAGTTGCGTCCTCTGGGGAAACTATGACCTCAAACCGCTGAAGTGGATCAGAAAGATTCATCTTTATCGTGCTATTTGTAATCGCCACACTTGTAACGGGACGAATCACATCCAGCTCCGCCGTTGCCGTTTGTCCGGACTTTTCCAATGTTGCGCTGATATTCACCTTACCCGGCTTCAATGCCGTAATCATGCCGCTTTCATCAACGGTGGCAATATTTTCATCCGCCGAATGATAGGTCACTCGCTTATCATCCAATGTAATCGGAAAAATCCGTACCCCCAGATGGATTTGCGCCGTTTCGCCATTTAACCGCAAATTCGTCTTTTTCCACGTTAGCTTGATTGCCCCTGCCGGGTCTTCATCAAACCCCGTATAATGATAAAAAAGCGAGGGATACACCGCCTCGCCGTTGGATTCCGGCGTAAAATCACCGTGGTTATCCGTATTCTTGATAAACGCAAAGGACAGCACCGCCAACGCCGCAACGGTGAATGTCACAGCCGTCCAAAACAGCTTGCCACGCCGCAGCCACAGCCGTTTTTTCTGCGCCATATTCGTATTGGTTTTCAATGTAATCTCCATTCCGCCGCCTGTTGACGGCATAAAGCTTTCTTTCCTTTTATTTTAGCCTCGGAAATGGGTTTTGTCAATAAAAATCGTATATTGTTAAAAGTTTATTTACTTTTTCATACATTTTTCGCATTGTTCCGGAAAACCGAGGAAATTTCTCAGGAAAATCTATTTCACATCGCCAAAAAAAGCCGGAATAAAACTTTCCTTTGCCGTCTCGCCCTCTTGAATAAACACATTTTCCATGCCCTTATCCATGCAATATTGCAGCATAGTTTCATAATACCGCTCCCCCAACCGCCTGTTGAGCGCCGGAACATTCCGCACCACCGGCATGGGGGTATACTGATTCATTAGGCTGATATAAATCCGATCGCCGTATTCCGCCTCCAGATAATCAATAATCTTCTTCGTATCGAACAGCAATCCCGGCAGCATCAAATGCCGCACCAGCACACCGCGCTTCATCATGCCGCGTTCATTCAGCTGCACCACCCCCACCTGCCGATACATTTCCCGAATCGCCGCCGCGGTGATTTTGAAATAATCCGGTGCCGCAGAATACTGAACCGCGTATCGGTCGCTGTAATACTTCAAATCCGGCATATAGACATCCACAATGCCCTCCAACATCCGAAGCGTTTCCACGCGTTCATAGCCGCCGGTATTGTACACCACAGGCAGATGCAAGCCTTGATCCTTTGCCAACATCAGCGCGCGAATAATCTGTGGCACATAATGCGTTGGGGTTACCAGATTGATGTTGTTTGCTCCCTGCCGCTGCAATTCCAAAAATTTTTCGGCAAGCTCCGATTCCGTAACAACAAAGCCTTTTCCCCCGGCACTGATTTCGCGGTTCTGGCAAAAAACACATTGCATGGTACAATGCGAAAAAAACACCGTTCCCGATCCTTCCGTTCCGGATATACACGGTTCTTCCCAAAAATGCAGTGCCGCACGCGCAATGCGAACCTCACTTCCTGCTCCGCAAAAGCCGCGCTGCCCCTTTTCGCGATCAGCACCGCAGCAGCGCGGACATAATGTGCATTTCAATTTTGCACTCCCTTTCTGAATGAATCGGATTATATGGATTTAATGCCCAATGCATTGACATAATTGACCGCACCGGTTGCGGCAACCGCGCCGTCTGCCGCCGCCGTAATCACCTGCCGTAATGGTGTCACACGCACATCTCCGGCGGCAAAAATCCCCTTAATATTGGTTTCCAGATTCATATCGGTTTTAATAAATCCGCGGTCGCACAGCGCAATTCCGCAGTCTGCCGCAAGCTTGGAATCGGGCGTAACGCCGATGGCGATAATCGCACCGCTCACATGCAGCGTTCCGCGCTCATCGGTCGCGGTATTGCGAATTTTGATTTCAGAAAGCATATTGCTCCCTACAAAACGTTCCGCAACGGTATCGGGCAAAATTGTAATTTTGCCGTTTGCCCGAACCTTTTCCAGCAATGTCGCCGCGCCTCGGAACTTCTGCGAACGATTCAATAAATACACCTTTTTACAAATTGGCGCAAGATACAGCGCGTCCTCCAATGCCGTATTACCACCGCCGATTACGGCGACCTCTTGATCCTTGAAAAATGCGCCGTCACAGGTCGCACAATAGGAAACACCGGCTCCGGTGAACTCCTGCTCTCCCTCCGCACCGAGTGTTTTCGGGGAAGCGCCCATCGCAAGAATGATGGATTTTGTCATATACCGATTCCGTCTGGTATGAATAATTTTCACGCCGTATTCGGCATTTTCGATTGACCGCACCGTTTCACTGACAAAGGTCGCGCCGAATTTCTCCGAATGTTCACGCATCCGCTGCGCCAACTCCTCCCCGGACGGATTCTCATAAAATCCCGGATAATTATCAATTTCATTTGTCCGCATGACCTGTCCGCCGCAGGACAGCTTTTCAATCACTAAAGTTTTCATACCGCCGCGGCACGCATAAATCGCCGCACTCATTCCGGCAGGGCCGCCGCCGATAATTACTACATCATACATGTTAAAACTCCTTTCGCAAAACGCAGGACTGAAAGAAACTCCCGATATTCTGCAAGCAAAATTCGGAATGTACTTTAAGCTTTTCTATATCCTTGTATTATCCATTTATAAATATTATCCCCGGCCGGGATATGATCTGTCTTTTATTTCATTCCGGCTCAAACATCCGCACGCTGCGCGGAACTCGCCTCCATAAAATAAAAGACAGATCATATCCCTAATAATGAATATTCTTTATTCCTCTGTATCGTGGAGATACGCTTCAATAATATACCGAGGGCGCCGCTTGACTTCCTTATACATTTTGCCAATATATTCACCAATCAATCCGACCGACAAAAGCTGTACGCCGCCGATAAACCAGATGGACATCATCAAAGACGCCCAACCGGCATTGGTATTCCCCATGCATTTCTCATAAACCGTATAAATTCCCATAATAACCGCAAAAATGCAGACAATTGCACCCAACGCACTGATCATGCGAATCGGGCTGACGCTGAATGACGTGATCCCATCAAACGCAAAGGACAGCATCTTTTTAAGCGGATACTTGGATTCACCGGCAAATCGCTCATGGCGGTCATAGTAAACGCAATCCGACCGAAAACCGGTCAGTGGAACCATTCCGCGCAAAAACAAATTACGTTCCGGGAACTGTGCCAATGCCTCCAAGGCTCTGGCACTCATCAAGCGATAATCCGCATGATTATAAACCATCCGCACGCCCATCGTCTGCATCAGCTTGTAAAATCCCTGTGCCGTTGTACGCTTAAAAAAGGTATCGGTCTTGCGCTGTTTCCGTACGCCGTATACTACGTCGCACCCCTCCATGAACTTCCGCACCATCTCCGGAATTACCTGAATATCATCCTGCAAATCCGCGTCAATAGAAATTGCACAGTCACATTCCTGCCGCACCGTCATCAGTCCGCCGAACAACGCATTCTGATGACCGGCATTGCATGCCAGCTTGATTCCCGAAATTTCAACATGCTCCCGTGAAAGACGGTCAATGATTTCCCACGTCTTATCCTTTGATCCATCATCCACAAAAACAATCCGGCTCTTTTTCTGAATTAATCCATCGTCCCTCATCTTTTGAAAAAGCTCCAGCATCCTGATCGCCGTTTCCGGCAAAACCGCTTCTTCGTTATAGCACGGAACGACAATATATAAATTTACACCATTCATCATGATATTTATTAAATCCTTTCATCCCGATGTCATTCTTAGGAAATTATATCTCTTATCATTATACACCATTTCGGAATATTTTACAAGTACGATTGCAAATGTTTTCTATAAGTAACAAGCATATATTTTCTTGCAATACGTCCAAAAGAATGGTATAATATGATAAAATCAACACACGACAGAACGGAGGATTTATATGGGACTGAATGACACCCCCTCATCCAACAGAGTACACATCGGCTTTTTCGGCAGACGAAACGCCGGAAAATCCAGTGTCGTCAATGCCGTAACCGGGCAAGATTTGGCGATCGTTTCCTCGGCAAAGGGAACGACCACCGATCCCGTTTCCAAATCAATGGAACTGCTCCCCTTAGGGCCGGTTGTAATCATTGATACGCCGGGCTTTGACGATGTAGGCACATTAGGCGAGCTGCGGATTCGCCGCACACAACGCATTTTGAATAAAACCGATATTGCGGTTCTGGTGGTTGATATTACCGAGGGAATCAAGGCTTGCGAGCAAGATTTGATTCAACTGTTTCAAGAAAAAAACATTCCCTATCTGGTCGTATACAACAAGCTCGACTTACGCTCCACACAACAACCGCAAACCGATGGAATCGCCGTCAGCGCTTTAAAAAATATCGGGATTCACGAGCTAAAAGAAAAGCTTGCGTCCCTTGCGCCGAAAGACTCGGGGCGAAAGTTGGTTGGTGATTTGGTTCAATCGGGAGATACGGTCATTCTCGTCACGCCTATCGACAGCGCCGCGCCAAAAGGTCGGCTCATCCTGCCCCAGCAGCAAACCATCCGCGATTTACTCGAAGCCGGTGCACTTTCGGTTGTCGTGCGCGAAACGGAGTTGACCGCCGCACTGAACAGTCTGGCAAAAACTCCGGCAATGGTGATTACCGACAGTCAAGCTTTTCAAAAAGTTGCCGCCGAGGTTCCGACCCGGATTCCATTGACCTCGTTTTCCATTCTGATGGCGCGGTACAAAGGATTTTTGGAAACAGCCGTCCGCGGCGTGGCGGTTCTGGATGCTTTGCAATCCGGTGATTCTGTTCTGATCTGCGAGGGCTGCACCCACCATCGGCAATGTGATGACATCGGCACAGTTAAGCTGCCGCGTTGGCTGAAACAATACACCCATGCCGATCTTCACCTTACCCACACCTCGGGCAATGAATTTCCCGAAGATTTATCCTCCTATTCCTTAGTAATCCACTGCGGCGGCTGCATGCTCAACGAACGCGAAATGCTCTATCGCATGAAATGCGCCGAAGATCAGCGGATTCCTTTTACAAACTACGGTATCGCCATCGCACATATGCATGACATCCTAAAGCGAAGCTTGAGTTTGTTTCCGGACTTATTCAATCTATTATAATTTCAAGCAAAAAAAAATCGCCCCCTATAGGGGACGATTTTTTGTTATCATATTGGTTTTATTAGCTTACGGAAGAACTGTCAACATCTGAATGTTGCCATACTTCGTGGTTGCAATAACCTTAGAACAATCTTTTCCGTAATGCTTTGCATCCTTTAACTCTCTTACGGTCAAGGCATCTGAACCACCCTCAACGGTTGAGCTGAATGACAGGCTGGAACCGGATTCCTCAATTCTCAGCATTTTTGTGCTTGAAGAAACATTATACTCATCATAGATAACCGTTCCGTCTTCTCTGCTTTCACCTGTTGAAGCGTCAAAGCCCTCTTTTGTCAGATAAAGCTTCTTTACTTCACCATTTTCATCCTCAACCAGCTGATATACATTGTATACACAAACTCTTGACAGCGGTACTGTACCTACAGATGTTGAAGTATGCATCTTATCACCCTTGTTTTCAGTCTTGGACTGCGGGAATCTGAAGTCAAACTCAAATTTCTGCCAGTGATTATCCTGGGTTGGAGTCATTGCTTCATTCCAGTTGTAAACCTCACTCCGAGTTGTTGTGCCGCCTTCATCGTCTGTGTAGCTGACATCCGTTGCTGTGCCATTCAAAACATCCAGAACATCACTATAGTGGATTCTTGTATAAACCTTTTGAACCTTGTTATCATCGTCATAATCGAACTGAATAACGTCACCCTGTTCTACGCCGGTAACTACATTGCTGTTTTCAGCAGACCAAGTCTTTGTCGCTGAATTGTTTGTTCCGGTGTACAAGTTCAATGCCTGTGTAGTAGTATCCTCACTTGCATCATACTCCTCATCAATCTTTGCTACGATTGAATAATCCGATGTATTCTTTACCTCATTCAGTGTTGCGGAGCTTCCGTAAACAATGACTAAGGATGCAACATTTGACTTATTTACATCATATGCCTCAACCCAGTAAGAGTTGTTGCTTGTAAATGCATTCGAAATTGTCTTCTTCGCATAATCTGCCTTTACAGAACGATCCTGCGGTACCATCAAAACGGTGGTGGAGGAATTTACGGTAAATTCAACCGAACCGGAAGAACTTCCCTTCTTAAAGCTGGAACCGGTATAATAATACTTGTTCAGATCCTTATAAAGTGCTACCTTTGTGGAATCTTCATTCTGCTTATTCTTTACATCCGCACTGCTGTCTACTGTGTTGATCTCAGTGATTTCATTGCCGGAAACCTTAATTCTTACCGGCTGTGAATATTCAATATTGGTTGCTGTGCCGGAAGTATACAAACCTGTGGCATCTGCATCGGCATTTGTGTTCTGAGCAACATCCTTAAGCTTGCTGATAACATCGCCGTAATCTTTAATTGTGCTTCCGTGTACCTTTACTCTATCTGCTAATTTATAAGTCGTTGTGGATTTTGCGGAAACACTCGGAATAAATGCTGTTACATAAGCTGTGCTTTCATCCAAATCCTCTGTTACTCCCGTAATATAAGCATACGGATTTGCAGCAACATCCTTCAATGTTCCGTAAACAACCGCACCCAGCTTGTCCAGATAGAATGTACCGGAAACACCGGTTGTTAATTCTCTGCCTTCTTTTTCCTGAATATACTTCAAGCAATCTTCGCCCAAATCATATTCGGTATTTGCAATGGTAATCGTCTTGTCCGAAGTATTCAGTGAATTTACATTTCCTGTTACGGTCTTGTTGACAACGTACAGATTCAAGATACTTCCATCCAAGCTCTCTGTATAGGAAACAACATCATTTGCACGAATTGCTGTTGCTTCGATTTCTTTACCGTCTTTTTCAATATAAATCTTTGTATCTACCTTATTCGGGCTTAAATCCAAGCTGTCACCTGTCTTTAATTTATTCTGCAAACGATAGTCCGAAGTTGTCGGAGCTTTGTATGCCAACATTGTCTTATAATCGTTGATGCTGATAATATCTACATTGCCATCATCGCCGGCATCGGTAAATGTAACCTCACCGCGAATATTATATGCCTCGTCAGAACCGATCCAAATGCTCAGCAACTCTTCAATCGTTGACGCAGTCTTGCTCTCGCCGGTCGTATATCTTGACTCAAATGTCATCGGCAAATCAGAACTGCTCACTGCCTGTCCGTTATAAAGAACAGTTGCATCACTCTTGATTTTCAAGCTCTTTCTGTTATTGTTTTCCCAATATCTGAAAGCGCCGCTCTCGTAGCTGATGAAATTCTTCTCGCTTACGGTAATCGTACTGTTCTTCGTGGTTTCAGCGTCCAAAATCTTCAGTTCTTTGTCGTCCTCGCTGTCACCTTGCTTATAATAGAAAGTCATTTCGTTACCGATCAGCTTTGTCAATTCGCCAACAGTACGATCTGCATAATCGCCCAGATTAATAACAATCGTGTTGTTATTGCTGCCGGAGGTCGGCTTTACTGCAATCTGCTTTCTGATCAAAGTTACATCGCAATCATTTGCTCTTGTATCCTCAACACCGGTAAGCTTACCCTTTACTTTCTCAACGCCCAAGTAATCTTTCAACAAGGTACGATCTGATTTTTCCAGGTTACCTGCTGAATTTTTCTCCAGGAACTTCACTTCCAAAGCATTGTAGAAAATCTGTGCAACAACCTGTCTGAGTGCCGGTGAGCTGTTTGCCTGATCCACAACGTTGGTTCCCAATGACAAATCAGATGCAACGCTCAGATAACCGTTCGGGTATCCGCCCTTGCTCTGCGCCGTTGTTTCATAACCCAATGTGCAAACCAGCATCTTCAGCGCCTGCTCATATGTAACCGGTCGATCCGGCTCAAAGGTTCTCTCGCCTGTACCGTTGATAATGCCTAAATCATACGCCGTCTTGATGTAATAACGTGCCCAGTGATCCGTTATATCATCAAACTCTGTCGGCTCTTTCTTGTTGTCCCCATAACCCAGAGCGGTAATCAGCATTTTTGTAAATTCGCCTCTCTTGATTTCTCCGTCCGGCTTAAAGGTTCCGTCCTCATAACCATCAATAACGCCCAGCTGTGAGAGTGTTATGATGGAGTTTCTGTAGCGGTTATCGTCCGATACATCGGAGAATGCCGCAAATACACTTCCGCTGAACACTGTTGTGATAAGCATCACCAGTGCCGCAACAAATGAAATCTGTCTTTTCATGAATGTCCTCTTCCTTTCTTTATCCTTATATAGCGATATAGACAATCTTATTATATCATTCATTTCCCAATAAGTCAATCAATTTTTACAAAAAAATATCCTCGTTTATAAAAAATCTTTTGCAGGCTACACAGTTTCCCTAAAAAATAGCAATAAAAAAAGCAAGTAAAAACGCCCGACCTATCTCAATAAATAAGCCAGACGTCCTTGCCTTAATATCTTTTCGATATATCTATTATATCACTTTAGCGAAAAATTACAATAGTTTTTTCTTAAAAAAATTCATAAAATATTCATAAATTATTGTCTAAATTGCACAATCCATCAGACAATCATTCGTCGCAAGTAACTAAACAGGCGGCTGACTGTTGCCACAGCCTGCTCTACTGTATAATATGCGCCGGGGTTAAATCTGTTATCCTCCATACCGGTCATAATTTCGTTATCCGTTACCCACTGAACCGCATAATATGCCCAGCGTGATATATCTCCACGGTCGGAATAGGATAGCTCACGGTTTGTATTGATATAGACAAACTGCTCCGCCGCCGACATCATCATCTTTGCCGCTTCTTCACGGGATAAGGTTCCGTCCGGGTCAAACGTTCCGTCCCCCCTGCCGTTCACAATGCCCAGGGAATACAAAATATCAATCGCTCGATCCTTTCCGGAGCAATCGGAGAAATTATTTCTCAAATACATGCCGTCTTTCGCCTGCACATACGATTCCAGATTCGCATACTCCGAAGTCACCGTAATCAGCTGACCGACCAGAATACAAAATTCCTCACGCGAAATATTACTGCTATATTTATTCGTAAGCCGATACGGCAGCAGATTATTCTTCGCTGCCTCCTTGATACTGCTTTGCGCCCATGCGGCTGACGGCAGCTTCAAAAAGTCATTGCTTGTACTCCGATGAATTTCCTCACCGTTATACTTTTCCTCACGATCCTTGTACATAGAATCCAGATAAGTCAAAAACACTTCGTCATTTCCTTTGACCTTATAACAAACATAGTTGTCACTTCCGTACAGTCCGATTTGGATTCCGGAACCGACATAATAGCTTACAACGTCCGTATCGGTATAAAGATTGATGGCAGTTCCCCGAAAAGGCGTTGGGTTGATTGAGCGATATACCGTCATATTGCAGGCAGCATAATAGAAATCGTTAATTTCATCCGGGGTCAGCTCAAAATACTGTCCCTCCTCCACATTGGAAATCGTTGCTTTTTTGATTTCTTCACCGCTGAAAATTCCCATCGCGTCCGACAATGCCATTTCCTCCGGCAAATCCACCACGTTATATGCATATGCCGAAACCGGCAGCAGCAAAAACACGGCAATCAGCAGAAGTCTGAATGCTTTTCTCATCAAAATCCTCCAATCCGCCGCCAACAGCGGCACAAATTATACGCCGTAAGGGGTCAAAACCGCCTTACTTCCGTCCGGCAACTCAACATAAAATTCCACATACGCCGGATCCTTCGGATCTACATACATTTGCAGCAACGTAAACTGCGTAAATGCTTCGGAATTGACGGTTTCAAAAGTCTTTGCGTTTTTATAGGCGCCTTGAACATATTTATCGGTTGCAATCTTCCGATAGACCATCTGATCGTTATACGTATGAATCAGCAGTCTGGGAGCAATCTCCTCCGCCTTTGAAAGCTTGAAATAATCAAACCGGCTGTCCTCGAATTTATAAAAGCTTCCCGTAACCATAATATCCGTGAAACACAATCCGTGCAAATCGGACAACACATATTTCTGCTCATCAAACAGCAACCGTGTTCTGAAACGAATTTCCGAATTTCCGCCGCACGAAACCAGATTGTTTCCGTCATAGGTATAGAAATGCGCAGTCTGCACATCACCGTTCTCTACAATAACAATCTGCTTGTCTTTTCCGTTCATGCTGATAACCGCCAGAGCATTCAGACTGGAAAAGCTTTGCTGAAGCATGTCGGTGAAATCTTGATTATCAATCACCAACAGCGGCATTTCCTCATGCTCGGTATCGGTTGTCTTGGTAAAGGATACAACCTCTTTCACACCGTCCCCGTCCAGATCCGCCTCGGTATTAACGCAGGAACCGTTAATATAGAAATCCGACACCGCCGGCAAATCACGGAATCCTCTCTTTACCCCGGCATAAGCCCGATACGGCTTATTGTCGGTTGCAATCAAAACCGTACTCTGATAGCCATTCCATGTAACGCCAAAATCCAAGGCATCCGCAATCGCCCGTACCGGAATCAAAATTCGGTCGTTAATCATTTTCGCCGGAACATCTAACGCAACTGCCTTTCCGTTTTTAAAAAGAATATCCTTATCCGGGTTAATCCGAACCGTATTCTCTCCGCGCTGAATCGTCGCCGTTAAGGTCGCTTGATCCCAGTCCACGACCGCGCCGGATTTTTCAAAAACCGCACGAATCGGAACCAGCGTCCGCCCGTCTATAACCGTGGGATTCTGATCAAAGACCACTTCCTCATTATCCACCAAAACTGATATGACATCCTTTTCCGCAAACGCCGCCGGAACCGCGAAAGCTCCAAGGGTACTTGCTGCCAAAATGCCGCAAATAATGTTTTTCAATTTCATGATTTTTTTCCTTTCTCCCATACATTCCATAGGTAATTGCAATTTTCCGAATGACTTTTCATCTGTTTTTCAGTCTATGAGGGCGAGTTCCGCGCATCGTAGCGGATGTCTGAGCCGCAATAGATTGAAAAATAGATG
>ERZ1034984.2396-NODE-2396-length-15152-cov-6.210505_pt1 | contig 15152 bp, 18 predicted proteins | sample MGYA00520589_ERZ1034984 | MGnify/ENA primary metagenome ERZ1034984 (study PRJEB33766, sample SAMN09781790) | gut metagenome | biome: gut microbiome | host: Homo sapiens | place: Madagascar | study: EMG produced TPA metagenomics assembly of the PRJNA485056 data... | reverse complement strand
CGTTTTTTATGGATTGTGTCAAAAAGTAGGTGGCTTATTGCGACAGCCCCTTTCTTATCACAGTGAAAATTCGCTACCTTTTTCCTATTTTCTCCGGCAGCTGGCTGAGCACGATGCCGCAGAACATGAACACACAACCGGCGAGCTCGCGGCTGCTCAAAACCTGACCGAGCAGCGCCCAGCCGGCGATGGCGGAGATGCAGCTTTCGAGGCTCATGATCAAACTGGCGACGGTTGGCGACACGTGCTCCTGGGCGACGGTCTGGAAGGTGAAGCCCATGGCGCTGGAGCAAACGCCGGCATAGAGGATCGGCAGCGCGGCGGCGAGAAGATTTGCCCAGCTCGGATCTTCAAAGATCACGGCGCTGACGCTGCCGAGCACGGCGCACACAGCCATCTGCATGAAATTGAGCTGGATGCTGTCGATCTTCTGCACGTAATAATCGACGCAGGTGATCTGGATGGTGTAGAAAAATGCGCAGAGCAGCACGATGGAATCGCCGAGCCCGATGGAAAATTCTCCCTGCTTGACGCAGAGAAAATACAGCCCCGCCAGCGCCAAAAGCACCGCCAGCCACATCCGCAGGCCGATCTTGCGTCCGAGGAGGATGCCCAAAAGCGGCACCAGCACCACATACGTCGTCGTGATGAAGCCGGCCTTGCCAACGGTCGTGTAGACAAGGCCGATCTGCTGCGTGACCATGCCGCCGAAGAGCAGCGTGCCGCAGAGGATCCCGCCGATCCAGAATGTGCGACGGTCACAGGATGGACGCGGCACATTTTTTCGCGCATTGCGATGGTTGAAATAAAAAAGTACCGGGATCAGCGCAACAACGGCGACAACATTGCGCGCCGCAACGAACGTGATCGGCCCGACATGATCCATGCCAACGCTCTGGGCAACAAAGGCAACGCCCCAGATGGTGGCGGTCATGAGCAGCAAGAAACTGTGGAAATAGGAATTCTTTTGTTCGGACGCGCGAGACACGCAGCTCTCTCCCTTCATAAAACGGGCGGACCACCAGGGTCCGCTCATTTGGAATGTTCTAATATACTATTATAGCGCAAGCTCGTAAATGCGCAAGCAGTCTTCTTCGTGGAGAGAAATATAATTGCCGCGGCTGCGATATTTGACAACGCTTTTCGCCATAGCGACAAGATCTACATCGGCAAGTCCGGCAGCGCTGAGGCGCGTGGCCAGGCCGAGTCTGTGGCAGAACGCTTCAAAATCGCTGACAGCCTGTTGGGTGGCCTGCGCTTCGTCCTGGCTGTAAATGTGCATGATCTCGCGGGCAAATTGCACGAGCCGCGCCGGCTTGCGGCTGGCGGCGTAGCGCATCCAGGCAGGAATGGCGATGGCAAGGCTGGCGCCGTGGGCAACATCGTAAAACGCGCTGAGCTCGTGGCCGATCCCGTGTGCGCCCCAGTCTTCGATGCGTCCCTGGCCGAGCACGCCATTGTGGGCAATGTTGGCTGTGAGCGCAAATTCTGCCCAGGCGTCGAGATCGTCCGGATGATCGTAGAGCCAGAGGCCGAGCTGCATGGCCGTTTCAATGGTCGCGATGCAGAGACGGTCTGTGAGCGTGACGTGGGTACTGTCGCTGAAGAAACGCTCCATCACGTGGCTGATAACGTCAACCGTCGCGTTGGCGATCTGATTGCGCGGCAGCGTAGTGAACACATCCGGCGCGATGATCGCAAAACGTGGCGTCACTGCGGCAGCATGGAAGCTGCGCTTGTCGTGGCTGTCCGGACGCGTGACAACGCTGACATCCGAGCACTCGCTGCCAGCTGCCGGGATCGTCAGCACAACGCCGAGCGGCAGCGCTGCAGCGACCGGTGCCTTGCCCGTGTAGCAATCCCAAACATCGCCGTCGTAGCAGACACCGGCAGCGATCCCCTTGGCCGAATCGATGACGCTGCCGCCACCGACGGCAAGAATCATCTCCACGCCCTCGCGTTTGCACAGCGCGATCCCTTCGCGCACCAGCGCCAGGCGCGGATTTGGCTGCACGCCGCCCAGCTCCACAACGTTGCAGCCAGCGTCAGCGAGGGATTTCTTCACACGATCGTAGAGCCCATTCTTCTTGATCGAGCCGCCGCCGTAATGCAGCAGCACCTTTTTGCCAATGGCCGCGCAAAGCGCGCCCGTCTCCGCGTAGTGTCCTGCGCCGAAGACGATTTTGGTCGGTAATTGATACTCAAATGCTTCCATGCTCATTCTCCTTCACTCTGCGCCGCACCATCGTGCGCCGCGATCACCCGCGCCAACACATCGTCGACACTTTCGCCAGCGACCTCGTACTGGATCAGCTCCGCCGTCGGCTGCTGCTGCGGCAGCTCGCTTTCCATCGGACGATAGCGTTCAAAATCCGGCACACCTGTCATCGGGTCGATGATGACCGCCGCCGGACGATTGTCGCGCCCTTCGCCGATCACCTTCATCAATTTTTCTCCTAACATATCAGACACCTCCAAGGGTCGTCATACTCCGCTGCACTTTCCTACAGCATACCAGAGATGCGCGCCACACTCAAGGGGCTGTGGTCACATAGCGTTGATTGCGGCTACGCGGCGCATCTGGCAGCGTCATGGCAAGATGTCCCTGATCGAGCAGCGGTTTGATATAGCGCTTCATCACATAATTTTGTGTCTTAATGCCAAGGTGCTCGGCAATCTCGTGCCGACTGCGCGGCGTGCGGCAGAACTCCAGCAGATCTTGCGACTCTTGTGGTAGCTTTTCTGTCAAAGACGGTTGTGCTGCCATCCCGCGTTTGTTATACAATGTCACCTTAAAAACGCCACGCCGGCTCTCAAACACAGCTGGTGGCAGCCCAGCCTTCTGCATTTCGTGAATAACCGTCGGAATACCCGAAAAGCGATTCTCTGTGCCCAAAAGCACCTCCAACCCACCGGCGATAAATGGATTGCGTGTATCTGCCGCCATCAGTCCAAGATCATCGACAGTGAGCCGACCGTAAAGTCCGCCAGGATTTTCCACCTCCAGACGATCACTAAAAAGCACAACGCGAATTGGCGAATGATCCGTGTGCACGCTGTAATCGCGATGGATCAGCGCATTCAACACAATCTCTCGCACAGCCACCATGGGATACTCCGGCCGATCGGCGCGACGCCCACTCTCATCTACAACAGTGGCCACACGCATGTTGCGGTGCACAAATGCGAGCGTATCCTCAAGCATCTGCGTCAGCGTCCCTTCAATGCGCTGATTATCGACGAAACGCTCGCCCTGCTCGCCCAGCAGCCCGATCTCCGTGCCGTTTACAACCATCGCCGTCACGCTGAGCTGTGGAAAAAATCCTTGCGGATATTCGCCGAGCATCATGATCCCCGCAACCGTTGGCTTGCCCTTGTCGATGATACCCTGCAGCTGCAAAATTTTTTCGTCCGGTTGTTTTGCAAGATTCGGCTTCATCCTGCGCAGCCGCAAGAAATAATCCGCCAGCGCATCCTCATCAAGATCCGCCAGCTCTGCACGCTCGACAACACGCAGCTCGTCCTGAATATTACGGCGAAACGCTTCATAACTATACACCTCATACTCAGTCATCGGCAGATCGGCATCGCCGACACGCACATAAGCGCCACGCAAACGACCAGCGCCCTTATAGAAACAAGGCTTATCGTAAATATCGCATTCTGAAATTTCCGCACTGACAACCGTTTTTCCATCGATCGCCGCCACAGTGAAAACTGGACGCACCACCGGTTCCATCTGCAACGCCTGATTGGTCACCTGCGTCTGCAAATCTTGCGCATCATAGACGCCGGTGACGGTATACCCACTCTTTTCATCAATGCCGAAAAGGATGGTGCCACCACCAGCCTGATTGGAAAAACTCGACAGCGTGTCGTAAAGTTTTGGCGTACCACCGGCGGCACGTTTCAGTTCCAGAGATTGCCGCTCACATTTCTGAGTGACCACCTCGTCCACTAAACGAATCAATTCTTCTGCCAACAATCGCTCCACCTCCCTGATTCATATCTACAGCATATCAAATAAGTGAACAAATCTCAACAGTCCCTTCGCTTATTTGTTCACTTATCGCTTGATAAGTGAACAAAATCTAAGAAAAACGAACAAACTTCTTCACTTATTCGCCAATAATCAAACAAAACCGAAGAAAAACGAACAATACTGTTCACTCAATCGCCAATAAGTGAACAAATCTCTTCACTTATTTTCCTGCTTGCAACCAATAGCGGCAGTCGCTTATACTGGGAGCAGAAAACGCCGACCAAAGGAGAAACCGCCATGCCTGATCTCGTCAAAAAATGTGAGCGCGAAAAAGCGATGGTGCGCGAGATGATCGCCCTCTACTGCCACCGCCACCACGGCACGCCGAAAGGCGCGCTCTGCGCAGACTGCGCGCAGCTGGCGCACTACGCCGCCGAGCGCAGCGACCACTGCCCGTTTATGGAAACAAAAACCTTCTGCTCCAACTGCCGCGTCCACTGCTACAAACCGGAAATGCGCGAAGCCATCCGCACCGTCATGCGCTACAGCGCCCCGCGCATGCTCTACCTCCACCCCATCGCCGCCATCCGCCACGTCATCACCAGCCGCGCCGAAAAACGCCGGCTGAAGAAGGAAGCGCGCGGGAAATGAGCGGTATATAAGAAATGCTGCCGCACAACGATTGTCGTTCGTGCGACAGCCTTTTTCTTTGCTGTTAAACAGATCAAATAGAACTTCATTAAGGAAACTGTCTTACGCATAAAAACATCTCCATATACTTTAGCTCAAAACATATTAATATAATTAAGAAGCAAAAATCAAATAACAAAGTATACACGCGACAACTATCCAAAGAACCAAACTGATAATATACATGGTTCCACTAAATCTCTTTTTTTCTTTGGATAGTATTTGAGAAACAAAATAACAAACAAAGAATAGTTGCAGTAAAAGCAATCCTATCAGAGATAAATTCAAACGACATAATTCCATCTATAGAATCTCCTTTCCTGATATACACAAAAATATTCACCAGATTTACGAATGATGCCCATTTCCTGAAGCTGTGCCGTTGCAATGTCCGCAAGTGGTTTCATGAATTTTCACACTCTTTCTTGTTTTTTTCAGTATATCTTGCTGAATTTTCTATGTAAATAGGGTGGCCGCAAACGACAGGTTTTTGGCCGCAAACGACAGGTTTCTAACAAAAAAACACCGTGAAAGAAATTTTCCACGATGTCTTTCACGGTGATTTTTTGCTATTCATGATCGATGTACAGCGTAAAGCTCAGAGAAAATGTGCCGTTTTCCCACACGATTTCGGGGCTGCTGCCATATTTTGCCAGGGAGTCTTTGAGATTGGTGAGGCCAAAGCCATGGTTTAGGGTATCTTTTTTCGAGGTTGTCTCGGTGGCGGTGGCTTGCCGGGCGGCTGTGTTGGTGATTTCACAAAGGATGTGGTCTTTCACCTGAACGAGGGTGAGGACGATGCGCTGCGGCCGGTCGTGGACGCGCGCACAGCCTTCGATGGCGTTGTCCAGCGCGTTGCCAAAAATCACACAGATATCTTCCGGCTGCAGCGGCAGCTTTTTCGCCAGGCGAATTTCTGTTTCAAACAGAATGCCTTTGCTCTCCGCCAGGGCTTTTTTGGCGCCCAGGATGGCATCCAGGGCGATGTTGCCGGTGTTAAAAGCAGGCGTTAGTCGAGACAGATCGTTTGTCAATGAATTGACATAAGCCAAGCTTGTCTCGATATTTTCTGCCTGCAAATAGCCTTTTAAGCCGCCCAATTTATTGGTAAGATCATGCCTGAATTTTCTCAGCTCGTTTTGCTGGGCAAGAATATCTTCCAGATGCTTGAGCTGCGCTTTCATGTGCTGCTCGTACTGCTCCTGCTCCAGAATGCGCGCGTTTTGTGTGATTTGCCGCTCATAGAGATAGAGCGCAAAGAGCGTTCCGCACAACAGTCCCAAGGCGGCAAACACAGCCATGTTATTGTAAGCGGTGGTTTCAATTTCATAATTGAGCTTGAACAGCAAAAATACCACCATGATGGTGCTGGCCAACAACACGACGAAAAAGAGCCAGTATGTTTTGCCGACGAAGTGTCGGCGGCTGGATATTTTAGAGCGAATCACGACACAGATCGCGATGGAAAGCCATTTGGAAACGATGATGCCGAGCATTTGATAGTCGGGAATATCGACGATATCACGGACGCTGACAGAAAAACTCACTGCGATCAAAAACAGCACAACGATCTCAACGGCGCCCAAAAAGGTGCCACTTAAAAAGCTGACCAGGAATTTTTTAACCCATCTTTCGTCATACAAGGCCCCGGCACAAACGCTTGCCGCCAGAATCATCACAAGGGCGTTGGCAAAGGAGAACAACAGCAGGGCGTTGCTCAGTGTGATGCAGAGCGCCAGCGCCAGAAAACCGCAGCCATACAAGGCCTTTGGAAGATACGATTTTCTTTCAAAGAAGGCGTCAAAAATCAGAAAAAACACCAGGGCATCGGCAAGAGCAGAGCCTACCAGAACCATTTCACTTACCATCATAGCCCTGCCTCCTTTTTCAAATATCGGGTCCACGCTTTGCGAAGGTCGTCCTTAAAGCTTCTGCCAATGGGCACTTCCAGGCCCGACCTTTGCAGGATCACTTTTTTCTCGGTAAGATTTCGCACCTGCGCGAGATTGACCACAAACCCACTGTGACAGCGCACAAACTGTTCTGACGGCAGCAGATTTTCAATCGCCGCCATGGACATGCGCGTTTTGTAGACGGTCTGCTCTGTGTGCACGGCAATATAGTGTCCGGATTTTTCACAGAAAAGAATGGTCTGGGGATCAATGGCGATCTCGCCACGGTTCGTTTTGACAACAATATTGGTCTGTTGACGGGCCAGTTTTTCAACCAGCGCAGAAACGACGCGCGGTAATTTTTCGTCCAGACTCGGCTTGAGCAAGTACGCAAAGGCAGCCACTTCATACCCTTCGATGGCGTATTCACTATACCCGGTCACGAACACAATGACAGCCTCACTGCCCATTTCCCGCAAGGCTCTTGCGGTTTCGAGGCCGCTTAATCCCGGCATTTCCATGTCGAGAAAAAGGGCGTCGAAATGAAGCGCTTCCTGTTGGCAGGCTGTGATCAAAGCCTCGCCGCTGCCGTAACTGCTCAGGGCGCAGGCAAAATCATCCCGCGCAGCAAGATAGGCCGCTAGTTTTTCGCGCCAAAATGGCTCGTCATCACATAAGGCGATCGTCAGCATATCGTTTTCTTCCTTTTCATGGTGTTTTTCTAAACTGCTGCTTTCCCTAAAAATCAGGTCAAAAACTTATGCATATTATACCATAGAGAATTCCTAAATGAAAAGAGAAGGACCTCGCCTTTTCGGTGAGGTCCCTGTAAAATCCTGTGAGTTCTATTCACCAGTCTAAAACTGCGCTCAGCTACGCTCTTTGTAGCCCTAAAGGACACGCTCACCCCTGCTCCTCATACCGGAAAAACTGGCAGCCAAAGGCGAGACCGGCGAGGGCCAGCGCTGTGCCGAGGCCGGTGTAGAAAATGGCGATGAACGCATCTGGCGCAAGATGCATGACGCGGATGGTGATGCCGCCTGTCATCATCACGGCCATGATGGCGAAGGAGCGGGCGTCGAAAAATCGCCAGAAAAACTGACGCTCTTCGGCAAAATCATGGATGCGGCCGGTGTGTTTGCCGACAAGGCCGCGGAACATGCGCCAGAAAAGCACGAAAACGACGACGGAGCCGGCAGCCGCCAGAAGCGTAAGATGACCGCTGTAAGCGATGACGCCGATGCGCATGATGTTGACGCCGGCGGCGAGCCAAACGAGCGCTGCCAAAAACAATAAGGTTCTCTTTTTAACCATTGCGAGCCCTCCATTCTCAAATGTCAAAGGTGCGTTCAGCTGCGGAAGCTGAACTTTGTTCAGTTTCGTTCAAAATAAAACCCGACGGGCGGGTTCTCTTCAATAGATACAGTTGCGGATCATCGCCAAGAGCGTGGCGCTGCTGCCGCCGGGATGGATCTGCTGAGAAATGGCCAGCGACATCACGTAGCGCGCAAAGCTCCCGCGCGACAGGTCGCCGTCGAAAACGCCGGCGCGGATGCGCGTGTCGTTTTCCAGCGCTTCCACCAATTTTCCGTGCAAGGCGCTGAAATGCTGCGCCATGCGCGCGCGTCCTTCGGCTTTGTCGCCGCTGGCGAAGGAAAGCGCGTGCAGCGAAAAAAATCCAGGATAGCGCCCTTCGCCGTCGGCCAGCGCCGCGAGCAGCGCGGTGGCGGCATCGTCGAAGCTGGTGTAGCAGCGGCTGGTGAAGGGGCGAAAGATCTCTGTCCAGACGCTTTCAATGGTGGCGCCGATGAGCGCGCTTTTGGACGGGAAATAATTATAGATGGAGCCGACGGAAACGCCGCAGGCTGCAGCCACTGCGCGCATGTTGAGCGCGCTGGCGCCATGCTCGAGCAAGATCTTTTGCGCGGCTTTGAGGATTTCCTCGGCAGAGGTGATCTGGGTGTTCATAAATGTCTCCTCATTCTAAAGGCACGATCAGCTACAGAAGCTGAACTTTGTTCAGTTTCTATCATACGCTGTTTTCCCGGCTTTTGCAAGGAAAACTTCCGCACGCCAAGGGCAGCGAGCGGTTGACGGCGGCGCGCTGGCGCGATATACTGAAACTACTATCATAACGGGGAGGTTCCCAGACAACCTGAGAGGAAGCCCGCTGGCCACTGCCGCTCGGCTTCGACCCATTGAACCTGTCGGATAATGCCGTCGTAGGGATCATACAGTCACAGGCTGCCACATCGTATCTCGCCCGATATGATGTGGCATTTTTTATGGAAGGAGTGGGAGGTTTGCTGAAAAATCGAGCGATTTGGACGCCTGTGCTGGTGGCGATCGGCGTGATCGTGCTCTGGGAAGCCTGCGTGCGTATTTTCGACGTGCCGCTGTACATTCTGCCGGCGCCGACGAAAATCCTGGAAGCGCTGGCGGAAAACCGCAGCGAGCTGGCGATGCACACACTGGTGACGCTGGAAGAAGCGGTGATCGGGCTGGTGATCGCGCTGGCTTTTGCGATGCTGACGGCGATCCTCATGGATCTCTCGAAAACATTCCGTCACAGCGTCTATCCGCATCTGGTCGTCACGCAGACGGTGCCGGTGATGGTGCTGGCGCCGCTTTTCAGCATCTGGCTGGGCTTTGGCATGGCGCCGAAGGTGTTGATCGTCATCTTTATGTGCTATTTTCCGATCGCCATTTCCTTCGCCGACGGCCTGGCGCAGGTGAATCCGAAACAGGTGAATCTGCTCAAAAGCTTCCGCGCTTCGACGCGCCAGATCTACACGATGGTAAAGATCCCAGCAGCAGCGCCGAGCCTCTTCAGCGGGCTCAAGGTCGCGGCGACGTACTGCGTTGGTGGTGCGATCGTCGGCGAATGGATCTCGTCCTCGGCGGGGCTGGGCTACTATATGCTGCGCGTGAAGAACGGCTACATGCTGGACAAGGTTTTCGCAACGGTGGTCGTCGTGGTCGTCGTGAGCCTGCTCTTAAACGGTGCGGTCAGCCTGGCAAAACGCTGGCTCTGCCCGCATCACACTGTATCTAAATAGTAAGGAGAATGAAAAAATGAAGAAAAAATTTGTATCGATGCTCTGTGTCGCTGCGCTGGCTGTGGGACTGACCGGCTGCGGCGGCGGAAATGACAATGCGGCTTCCACGAGCGCTGCCAGCGCTTCTGGCGAAAATCTCCAGGAAGTCACGCTGATCTTAGACTATACCCCGAACACAAACCACACCGGCATCTATGTAGCGCAGGAAGAAGGCTACTTCGCAGACGAAGGCCTGGCTGTCAACATCATCGAGCCTGGCGACAACAACACCTCCGCAGCCCTCGTTGCTGCTGGCAAAGGGGAATTCGGCGTCAGCTATCAGGAAGATGTGACCTACGCCCTCACTGGCGAAGAACCAATGCCGATCAAGGCGATCGCCACCGTCATCCAGCACAACACCTCCGGCTTTGCAGCGCTGAAGGATTCCGGCATCGAAGGGCCAGCGGATTTTGAAGGAAAAACCTACGCTGGCTGGCAATCCCCAAGCGAACAAGCCGTTATCGATGCAGTGATGACCGCTGCTGGTGCTGACCCATCCACCCTCACGATCGTCGGCTCCGACGGCAGCGGCGTGGCGCAGCTCGAGGGCGGCATCGATCTGATCTGGGAATTTGAAGGCTGGGCCCTGACTCAGGCGCGCATGGACGGCATGGAATTCAACTACATGCCGCTGAACACCCTCGACGAACGCCTCGACTACTACACGCCAGTCATCATCACCAACGACGAAATGATCGAGAACGATCCGGAAACCGTACAGAAATTCATGAACGCCGTCAAGAAAGGCTATGAATACGCGATCGACAATCCAGAAGCTTCTGCCGAGATCCTCGCCGAATACATTCCTGAATACGACCTCGACTTCATCAAAAAAAGCCAGGCTTTCCTCTCTCAGGAATATGCACGCGACGCTGAATCCTGGGGCGTTATGAAAGACAGCGTCTGGGACGGCTACACCGAATTCATGCATGAAAACGGCCTCATCGACAAAACCATCCCAGCCAGCGATCAGTACACCAACGAATTTGTACAGTGATCAGGTGAAACAATGAAACTTGAGATCGACAAGCTTGCCGTCAGCTTTGACGGACGCCAGATCCTGGGCGGGCTTTCCTTCGGCGTCGCTGAAGGAGAATTTGTGAGCCTGCTCGGGCCTTCCGGCTGCGGCAAAAGCACCATCTTGAACGTTCTCGCCGGCATCGTCACACCGGAAGGCGGCACCGTCCGCGTCGACGGCGCCACGATCAGCGGCACCAGCGAGCATTTTGCCTACATGCCGCAGGAAGATCTGCTCCTGCCCTGGAAGAGTATCCTCGACAACGTCTGTCTCTACGGTGCCATCCACGGCACAAAAAAAGAAGCCGCCGAGCGCGCCCGCGCCCTCTTCCCGGTCTTTGGCCTCGCCGGCTACGAAGACGCCTACCCGGATGCTCTCTCTGGCGGCATGCGGCAGCGCGCTGCCTTTCTGCGCACTGCCATGTGTCAGGCAGACATCCTGCTCCTCGATGAACCTTTCGGCGCCCTCGACGTCATCACCCGCGGCGACATGCAGGATTGGCTGCAGAATATGCGCAGCCAGCTCAATCGCACGACCCTCCTCGTCACCCATGACATCGACGAAGCCATTTATCTGTCCGACCGCATCCTCGTGCTGAACGGGCACCCAACCACCATCCGCGAAGAGATCACCATCAGCGAACGCGCCCGCACACGCGACTGGCTCTACGCCCAGGGCGACCTGCGCACCCGCATCCATCATCTGCTGAGAGAGGAGCTCTGACCATGACCTGCGATGACACTCTCCTGAGCGACGCACACATCCATTACTCGGATTTCGCTGCGCGCTTTCTCGCCGAACACAACGTGCTCACCATCGTGAGCACCGCCACGCCCGAAGAATGTAAAACCGCCCGGCAGCTTGCCGCAGCAAATTCGCACGTCCATGTTTCCTGCGGTATCCATCCCTGGCATCTGCCGCAGAAGAACGACGGCGGCTTTGAAATGATCAATGCCCTGAACACGGTGTCCATCATCGGCGAAATCGGCCTTGATAACGTCTGGTGCGACAGCGACCTTGACGAACAACGCAAGTGGTTCAGCGATCAGATTCATTTTGCCCAAATCCGCAGACATCCTGTCGTGCTCCATCTCAAAGGCATGGAAAAGGAAGCGCTGGAGATTCTCCGCCACCATCCCAACACCTACCACGTGCACTGGTACTCCTGCCCGGATTATCTCGACGACTACCTCGCCCTCGGCTGCTACATGAGCGTCGGCCCATTTCCGTCCATCGATCCAGCCGTTGCCGCCGTCGCCGAGCGCACACCGCTCGACCGTCTGCTCATTGAAACCGACGGCATCGACGCCGTGCACTGGGCCACCGGCCGCGACGTCAGCGAGGACGATTATCCCGCCACCCTCGTCCAGATCGCCAGCGAGATCGCCGAGATCCGCCACATGACCACCGAAGACGTGCTGCGCCAGACCCGCGACAATCTCTGGCGCTTCATCCACAGCTGTTAAACAACAAACGCCGAACGTTTTCATTGCGAAAAACGTTCGGCGATTTTTTGTGCTTGAATTGTCAAGTCAAGTGCAACACAACCGAATAGTAAATCTCGTAAGGGGTTCGGTACCCTAATATTTTCCTTGGCCGTTTATTAAGTTTATCAACCTTAGATTGAATCTCTTCGTCTGTTAGATCAGTAACGTCATATTTCTTTGGGAAATACTCTCGCAACAATCCGTTGGTATTTTCATTTGTGCCTCTCTGCCATGGTTGATGTGGCTCCGGAAAGTAAAACTCTACCTCTAATTCTTCAGCTACTTTTTCATGATGTTTAAATTCAACGCCTCTATCTGGCGTGATTGTATAGCATGGTTCGTCTTTTAAAAGGGAGATCATTACTTCACTGACATTATCAGCTTGTTTATCGGATGATCGTCCTACTTTTAGAAAACGACTTTTTCGATCTACACCTGTTACTAAACAGGCTCTGTCCTTCTTTCCGACCACAGTATCAAATTCCCAGTCGCCTATGCGTTCGCGATTATTCGCTTCTTTTGGTCGTTCCGAGAGAGGATGGCTGGCCTTGAATCTGCCTCTGCGTTCTTCATAATCTTTTGTATGACGGCTTTTACCATGATGCCTAAGTTTGCGGGCAGCACCTCTACAACCATGAGAACGACGCTGTTCCGGCGTATCAAACAAACCAGCATAAATGGCACGATAGATTGTTGCATAACTAACTACACACTTTGCATGTTCAAGGCGAAGACGTTCTGCAATCTGTTGTGGAGACCATTGCCATTCCAGAAAGGCACAACGTACAAAAGAAAACAATGAAGGATCTTCCAGGCGATGGTGAGAATGACATTTTTGTCGACGAATGGAATAGGCTTTTTCCGCCTGATCGGGCCAATATTCACCATTAAAGGAATTGCGTTTGAGTTCACGAGAGATTGTAGAAGTGCTGCGACCTAGTTTGTTGGCAATGAAAGAAATAGATTTACCTTTCGCACGGAAATACAGTATATTTTCGCGTTCAAATGTAGTAAGATGGGTATAGTGGCTCATAGAAACATTCCTGGTTCTTTGGATTTCTTTGGTTCAACCCCATTTTACCAGAAGTTCTATGGGTCACTTTTATTTGTTGCACTTAGATTGTAAATTCACATGCGACGAAAACGCTTCAGTTCTGTTGCAACAGGGCCAGCCAGTACGGCGTGATGGCAGAACCCAGTTGATAGGAATAGAGTGGGTGCAAAGGCGTGTGACGATCAAGCTGCAATCCGGCCCCGTCACCTTTTCCGACAATATTGCCATCAGCATCAACGACATCGAACGTCATATAATCTTCCGATCTTATGGTCGTCGTCGTGGTGAGCTTTGACAGCACATAGCCGTTATGATCATAAATTTCCGTATGTCTGCTCATAGGGCTTAGCCCAAATGTGATCATCGTCACCGGCCCAATATATTGCGGATCTTCCATGATCACAACATCGCGCGACGCATTGATCACTTCTGCCTGCGTCTGAATGCCCTCGCGGCCGTCGTAGATATGATATTCTTCCGGGCCTGGGGTGGCCAGACTTGGTCCCGGCGAACATCCACCGGCTGCCAAGGTTGCGACAAGGAGCAGCGCAAGGGCGCCCAAACCGAGCGCGCGCCAGCCTCTCTTCATATGTGCTTTCATGGAGTGTCCCTTCTTTCGTTTTGCCAGCGAAGCACTTCCGTTATATTGTAATTTGATTATACAATCTACAGCACAGCGCAGCAATCGCCGCTGACTTCCATAGCCAAAGCGCTTATCCATGTGAGAAAGGCTTGTAAATGCAAAGGCCCTGCCCAAATTGGACGGGATGTGGCCGGCGCCCCCACTTTCGAAACTTCAATTTTTTTGAACTTTTGAAAGCGGGCGGTTCCTGTCTTCACATCGACCGCCAGCAACGCTCTTTCATAAATACTGTAAGCGCGCCATCGTCGCGATCTTCATAATACAACACGAGAAGTCGCTTGAATTCGGACACTTCAGCCTCTGGCACGACGAGCAGCCCAGCAGCGTGCGCGATGAGAAAATGATTAGCAAAAAGAATGGCTGCGCGTTTGTTGCCATCATTAAAAAGCTGCGCTTTCATAACGTAGAGACAGAGCCGGATGGCGCAGGCGATCGGCGACAGCATTTTATCTGCACAGATTGCAAGCAGCTGTTCTCGAACATCCGCTTCCTGCGGTAACGGTGGCACATAACTGGTCCCGCCAATTGCCACGGGCACACCGCGCAGACGTCCACCATTGGCATAAAAACCTTCATTGATGAGCCCGGCAATGTGACAGAGAATGGAATAATCGCTCGGATAGCAAAGCACATCTGGATCAAGGATGAATTCCCAGGCGTGCTTGAGATCGAGGATCTTTTGCACGTCACTGGCGGTGACGCCGTGGATCTTACCGTTATCAATGATCTCCTCGGTCTGTGGAAACGTTGTAGCGACGCCCTCGAGCACAGCTTGTTCGTAAATGCTGACTTTCATATTTGCACGGGCGAAATCGAGATTCCTCTGCACTGCAGCAGGCAGCGCGGTTTGTTCGTAACCCTGCTCGGCCAACGCTTTTTCAATGTGGCGAAGCTGCTTTTTCAGCGCACGCGCTTCACGAGCATTTGCCAGAAGCAACTGATAGAGGGTATCCGAATAGACATCGACATATTCCGAGGTGAGCTTGCCGGCAACACGCTTGCGCACATATAAATAGCGCTTACCATCGCGCTCCTTCACTTCCGGCGTTCCATCGTAAGGCAGAAGTTTGAGCCGCGCCTGCAGATCGGCCTTTTGTTGAAGCAGCTCCTGAATATCTTTATAATCGCTCATTGTCGTCGCCTCCTTGTAGGGAATTTTTTCCCTTAAATTATCACAAAAAATTCCCTACAGTGCAAGCACAAAAACGGACCGCTCGTTTTGAGCGGTCCGTGCAGCTTGTCGAAAAAGGTCACCAATCGGCTGCCTTTTTCTCGTCATATCACCCCA
>ERZ1034984.2395-NODE-2395-length-15158-cov-11.861948_pt1 | contig 15158 bp, 9 predicted proteins | sample MGYA00520589_ERZ1034984 | MGnify/ENA primary metagenome ERZ1034984 (study PRJEB33766, sample SAMN09781790) | gut metagenome | biome: gut microbiome | host: Homo sapiens | place: Madagascar | study: EMG produced TPA metagenomics assembly of the PRJNA485056 data... | reverse complement strand
CGTCCCTCAACCCTGCAAGCTTTTGAAAAAGCTTGAGCAAAACTTTTAATTGTCTTTAGGAAATTTATTAGCTAATCGGTAGTTTAGTCTTCCGCGTGAATAAACTCCCCTAACTTAATACGAGCGAGGCTTGCCGAGCGATTCCGCGTCTTGACAGTGGCGGCACGCCACCTCGAGCGAAACTTTTAAGTGTCTTAGGGAAATCTATTAGCTAATAGATAGTTACAATGATATTACATTGAAAATGCTATTAATTCACATTAAACAAAGGGTTTGAATATAATATTAAGAGTATTATTTCAGGAGGTAGGATTTTTATGAATAAAGCAAATACTCCGCCAAAAATAAGCAATGTTGCAAGGCGTTATCTTGACACATTTTCCGTTATTCTTGATACTATGATTCGCTGTATGGCAGAGGTTAAAATTACAGACAGCATCTCTTGCAACTTCATAAAGCAAATGATTCCACATCATCGAGCCGCAATAGATATGTCACTAAACATACTCCGCTACACTACTGACATAGAAGTGCAGAATATAGCCTTGAACATAATTGCTGAGCAAACTAAAAGCATAGATGATATGGTTTCGATTGAGGTTTGTTGTCGTGCTAAGACTAATTCACCTATTCAGCTTAAACCATATACGAGAATATATAATGAAATCACACAAAAGATGTTCAGCGAAATGAAATCTTCACCACAAACTAATAATGTAAACTATAATTTTCTTTGCGAGATGATTCCGCATCATATGGGTGCTGTAAGAATGGGCGAAAATGCTATGAAATATTCAATTTGCCAAGAGCTAAGACCAATAATCAGTGCTATTATTCACTCTCAAAAAGAAGATATAGCAAAAATGCAGGTATTAGTACGACATTATCAATCAACATAATATAAAAATCAGGCATAGCCCATAATCTGAGCTATGCCTGATTTACAATCTAAATGTTTTTATTCAGCTGAATTAGATGGATTTTCCTCTCTATATTCAACATCTCTATAACGGTGCATACCTGTACCAGCAGGAACAAGCTTACCGATAATAACATTTTCTTTAAGGCCCATAAGTGGGTCAACCTTACCCTTGATAGCTGCATCTGTAAGAACTCTTGTTGTTTCCTGGAATGATGCGGCTGAAAGGAAGGAATCTGTTGCAAGAGAAGCCTTTGTGATACCAAGAAGCATTGGTGTGTAGGTTGCCTCTGTGAGTCCCTCTTCACCATTTGCAATTCTTGCACGAACCTCATCGTTAGCAGCATAAAGCTCGCTCTTATCAACGAGAGTTGTTGGGAGAAGCTTTGTAGAGCCGTTATCATCAATTCTGACTTTCTTCATCATCTGACGAATGATAACTTCGATATGCTTATCGTTGATATCAACACCCTGCATACGATATGCTTTTTGAACTTCCTGAATGAGGTAGTTCTGAACAGCTTCTGTACCCTTAATTGCAAGAACATCGTGTGGATTTACAGAACCCTCTGTAATCATTTCACCAGCCTCGATGACCTGACCTTCTTCAACACGAACTCTTGAACCGAATGGAATGAGGTAAGACCTCTGTTCACCTGTTTCATCATTATAAATAACAGCGTGACGGTTCTTCTTGATTTCCTCGAACTTGACAACACCAGCAATTTCACTGATGATAGCGAGATGCTTAGGCTTTCTGCCCTCAAAGAGTTCTTCAACACGAGGAAGACCCTGTGTAATATCTTCAGCTCCTGCGACACCACCTGTATGGAAGGTTCTCATTGTGAGCTGTGTACCAGGCTCACCGATAGACTGAGCGGCAATAATACCAACAGCCTCACCGACTGTAACAGGCTGACCGTTTGCAAGGTTAGCACCATAGCAACGCTTGCAGACGCCGTGCTTTGCACGACAATGGAGAATTGAACGAAGCTTAATGCGTTCAACACCCTTGCTGACGATAAGGTCTGCTTCATCATCACCCATAAGCTTATCCTTAGAAACAAGAACCTCGCCTGTTGCTGGGTCTTTGAAATCTTCGCAAAGGTATCTGCCGAGAAGTCTTTCGTGGAAGCTTTCGATAGATTCCTTACCCTCTTTAATCTCGAATACTTCGATACCCTCAGTAGTACCACAGTCGTCCTCTCTGATGATAACATCTTGTGAAACATCAACAAGTCTTCTTGTAAGATAACCTGAGTCAGCCGTTCTAAGAGCTGTATCGGCAAGACCCTTTCTCGCACCACGAGATGAAATAAAGTATTCCAAAATGTTAAGACCTTCACGATAGTTAGCTCTGATAGGAATTTCTATTGTCTTACCTGCTGTATTCGCAATAAGTCCACGCATACCAGCAAGCTGTCTAATCTGGCTCATAGAACCACGGGCACCAGAGTCAGCCATCATAAAGATTGGGTTATATCTGCCGAGGTTAGCCTGAAGTGCGTCAGAAACATCATTTGTTGCAGTTTCCCAAACCTTAAGAACCTTTTCGTAACGCTCTTGGTTAGACATAAAGCCTCGCTTATACATCTTTGTAACCTGGTCAACCTGCTTTTCTGCACGAGCGATAATATCTTTCTTTGTTGGTGGAATTTCAGCATCACAAACAGCAACAGTAATAGCACTCTTTGTAGAATACTTATAGCCCTGTGCTTTAACAGCATCGAGAACCTCAGATGTTCTCTGTGTGCCATGGATTCTTATACACTTATCAAAGATTTTTCCAAGCTGCTTTTTGCCAACAAGGAAGTCAATCTCAAACTTGAGGTCATTTTCAGGGTTAGTTCTATCAACAAAGCCCAAGTCTTGTGGAATAGGTCTATTGAAGATGATTCTGCCAACAGTTGTATCGACAAGACCTGTCTTCATAGCACCATTGATTTCGAGAGTTCTTCTAACTTTAATTTTAGCGTGAAGGCTGACAACCTTTGCATCATAAGCCATAATAGCTTCGTCGCAGTCACGGAAAATTTTGCCCTCGCCTGGTTCGCCGTCCTTATCGAGTGTAAGATAGTATGAACCAAGAACCATATCCTGAGTAGGAACTGTAACTGGTCGTCCATCTGATGGCTTGAGGAGGTTATTTGATGCCAGCATGAGGAATCTTGCTTCTGCCTGAGCCTCTGCTGAAAGCGGTACATGGACAGCCATCTGGTCGCCGTCGAAGTCAGCGTTAAATGCTGTACAAGCAAGTGGGTGGAGTTTCAATGCTCTACCCTCTACAAGAACAGGCTCGAATGCCTGAATACCAAGTCTATGAAGTGTAGGAGCACGGTTGAGGAGAACTGGGTGTCCCTTGATAACCTTTTCAAGTGCGTCCCAAACCTCTGGCTTTGCTCTTTCAACAGCCTTACGAGCAGCCTTGATATTACCGGCAGCATTATTTTCAACAAGGATTTTCATAACGAAAGGCTTAAAGAGTTCAAGAGCCATTTCCTTAGGAAGACCGCACTGATACATTTTAAGTTCAGGTCCAACAACGATAACCGAACGACCTGAGTAGTCAACACGCTTACCGAGAAGATTCTGACGGAAGCGTCCCTGCTTACCTTTAAGCATATCGGAAAGTGACTTCAAGGCTCTGTTATTAGGGCCTGTAACTGGTCTGCCTCTTCTGCCGTTATCTATAAGTGCGTCAACAGCTTCCTGAAGCATTCTCTTTTCATTTCTGATGATAATATCAGGAGCATTAAGCTCTAAAAGTCTGCTAAGTCTGTTATTTCTGTTGATAACTCGTCTATAAAGGTCGTTAAGGTCAGATGTTGCAAAGCGTCCGCCATCAAGCTGAACCATAGGACGAATATCCGGAGGAATAACAGGAATTACATCGAGAATCATCCATTCAGGTCTATTGCCTGAAAGACGGAAGGATTCTACAACTTCAATTCTCTTGAGGAGTCTTACTCTCTTTTGACCAGAAGCATTTTCGAGTTCTTCCTTAAGTTCATCAGAAAGTTGGTCGAGGTCTATTTCTGCAAGAAGCTTTTTGATAGCTTCTGCGCCCATCATAGCCTCAAAATCGTCCTCATACTTCTCTTTAAGGTCTCTATACTCTTTTTCTGTAAGGCACTGCTTTTTCTCGATTTCTCTTACATTGCCCGGATCAGTAACAATATACATTGCAAAGTAGAGAACCTTTTCGAGTGTTCTTGGTGATATATCAAGGATAAGCCCCATTCTTGATGGAATACCCTTGAAATACCAGATATGAGATACAGGAGCAGCAAGCTCGATATGTCCCATACGCTCTCTTCTTACCTTAGAACGAGTAACTTCAACACCGCAACGGTCGCAGATTTTTCCTTTAAAGCGAATTTTCTTATACTTACCGCAGTGGCATTCCCAGTCTTTTTGCGGACCAAAGATAGTTTCGCAGAAAAGACCATCGCGTTCTGGCTTTAGAGTACGGTAGTTAATGGTTTCAGGTTTTTTAACCTCGCCATAAGACCATTCTCTTATCTTTTCGGGTGAAGCAAGACCAATCTTTATAGATTCAAATACATTAAATTCCATTAAATGCTTCCTCCTGTCGATTATTTATCATCATCGGAATCGCCGAAGAAGTCGCCGCCCTCATAGTCGGAATCCTCTCCGAACATATCTTCGTCGGCATCGTCCTTGTCGTTTACGATTCCTCTTTCGTCAAACATATTGTCCTCGTCCTCATCATCACCATCGAGCATATAGCCGTCCATAGTGGTCATAACATTTTTCTCGTTAAATTCGGAGTCGGAATCAGCGTTCAGACCAACATCATCATCTTCGTCAAAGTTTTGTCTGAGGTCGATTTCGTTATTATCCTTATCGAGAACCTTAACATCAAGAGCAAGTGACTGGAGTTCCTTAATAAGAACCTTAAATGATTCAGGAATACCAGGTGTAGGAATGTTCTGTCCCTTAACGATAGCCTCATAAGTTTTAACACGACCGACAACATCATCAGACTTAACTGTGAGGATTTCCTGAAGTGTATAGGCAGCGCCATAAGCCTCAAGCGCCCAGACTTCCATTTCACCGAATCTCTGTCCGCCGAATTGAGCTTTACCACCCAAAGGCTGCTGAGTAACAAGTGAGTATGGACCAGTAGAACGAGCATGAATCTTATCATCGACAAGGTGATGAAGCTTGAGGTAGTACATATAACCGACTGTAACAGGATTATCGAACCACTCGCCAGTTCTGCCGTCACGCATTCTTGTCTTACACTCGTTAGTAATAATGCCGTCCTTTTTGAAGCATTCTGTAAAGTCAATCTTGCTTGGATTTTCAGGCGGCGGCAATTCTCCTGCCTTCGCCTTTTTCTCTATATCCTTATAAATATCAAAGATGTCATCTTCGTGAGCACCGTCAAAGACAGGCGTCATAATCTTCCAGCCAAGTGCCTTAGCGGCATAACCGAGGTGAACCTCAAGAACCTGACCGATATTCATACGAGAAGGAACGCCCAATGGGTTAAGAACTATATCGAGCGGAGTACCATCTGGGAGGAATGGCATATCTTCAACAGGGAGTATTCTGGAAACAACACCCTTGTTACCATGACGACCAGCCATTTTATCACCGACAGAAATCTTTCTCTTCTGTGCGATATAGCATCTGACAACCTGATTTACACCCGGCTGAAGCTCATCTTTACTATTTTCTCTTGTGAATACCTTAACATCGACAACGATACCATATTCACCATGAGGAACTCTAAGTGAAGTATCTCTGACCTCACGAGCTTTCTCACCGAAGATTGCTCTGAGAAGTCTTTCTTCTGCTGTAAGCTCTGTTTCACCCTTTGGTGTAACCTTACCGACAAGAATATCGCCTGTGTGAACCTCTGCACCGATATGGATAATACCACGCTCATCGAGGTCTTTAAGCATATCATCGCCGACATTAGGAATATCTCTTGTAATTTCCTCAGCACCAAGCTTAGTATCACGAGCTTCTGTTTCGTATTCCTCTATATGAATTGATGTATAAACATCATCACGAACTATTTTTTCACTGATAAGAACAGCATCTTCGTAGTTATAACCTTCCCAAGTCATAAATCCGATAAGAGCGTTCTTACCAAGACTGATTTCGCCGTTATTTGTTGAAGGACCATCAGCAAGAACTTCGCCCTTCTTAACACGCTGACCTCTGTTAACTATTGGAATCTGGTTGATACATGTATCCTGGTTTGAGCGTGTAAACTTAATAATGTGGAAAGTTTCAGTCTTGCCTGAATCATATCTCATCTTGATTTGGTCAGCACTTACACTCTCAACAACACCATCTTCGGAAGCAAGGATACAAACGCCTGAGTCAACACCTGCTTTATATTCCATACCTGTACCAACGATAGGTGACTCTGTTACGAGAAGCGGAACAGCCTGTCGCTGCATGTTAGAACCCATCAACGCACGGTTTGCGTCATCGTTTTCGAGGAACGGAATCATTGCAGTAGCAACAGAAACAACCATTCTTGGAGATACGTCCATATAGTCAGCTTTATCACGCTCAACTTCAACGAATTCATCTCTGCATCTACCGTTGATTTTCTCGTGAATGAAGTGTCCTTCTTCATCGAGTGGTTCGTTAGCCTGTGCAACGATATAGTTATCCTCAACATCAGCTGTCATATAGACAACTTCATTTGTAACAACGCCCTTATCCTTATCAACCTTACGGAAAGGTGCTTCTATCAAGCCATATTCGTTAATCTTTGCAAAGGTTGCAAGATATGAAATAAGACCGATGTTAGGACCTTCAGGAGTTTCGATAGGACACATACGACCATAGTGGCTGTAATGAACATCTCGAACTTCAAATCCTGCTCTATCTCTTGAAAGACCACCAGGACCAAGAGCTGAAAGTCTTCTCTTATGTGTAAGCTCTGCAAGAGGGTTATTCTGATCCATGAATTGTGAAAGTGGTGATGAACCAAAGAATTCCTTGATTGCAGCTGTTACAGGACGAATATTGATAAGCGCATTAGGGGACATATTTTCAAGGTCCTGAGCCTGAAGTGTCATTCTCTCACGAATAACTCTTTCAAGACGGGAGAAACCTATTCTGAACTGATTTTGAAGAAGCTCGCCAACAGAACGGATACGACGATTGCCAAGGTGGTCGATATCATCAGTATTACCAATGCCGTTTGCAAGACAGTTCATATAGTTGATACTTGCAAAAATATCATCAATGATAATGTGCTTTGGAACGAGGTCATCTCTTCTGCGGCAGATTTCCTTTTTAAGCTCTTCGTCATTATCGCACTCGCCAAGAATTTCGCTGAGAACAGCAAAACGAACACGCTCTTTAATATCGCATTCTTCTTTTGCATCGAAATCAACGAACTTGGAAATATCAACCATTGCGTTAGATATAACCTTAACGATTTTGCCCTCGATATGCTCAACGAAAGCAATATTTACACCTGCATCTTCGATTTCTCTTGCAAGAGCAGGAGAGATAACCTGACCTGCCTCTGCCATAACCTCACCTGTGAGTGGGTTTGCGATAGGCTCTGCGACCTTTTGATTTGCAATTCTATTTGCTATGCCAAGCTTTTTGTTATATTTATAACGACCTACTCTTGACATATCATATCTTCTTGGGTCAAAGAAAAGTGCATTGATATGTGCCTGAGCACTTTCTACTGTTGGTGGCTCACTTGGACGAAGCTTTCTATAAACTTCCTTGAGAGCCTCTTCGGTATTGCTGCATGAATCCTTTTCGATTGTTGCAAGGATTCTTTCGTCAGCACCGAAATAATCTATAATATCTGTGTCGGAGCTAAGACCTAAAGCTCTGATAAATGTTGTAACAGGGAGCTTTCTGTTCTTATCAATACGAACATAGAAAACATCGTTGACATCGTTCTCGTACTCAAGCCATGCACCTCTATTAGGGATAACTGTTGCACTGAAAAGCTGCTTACCTGTTTTATCATATTCCATCTTATAGTAAACGCCAGGAGATCTGACAAGCTGTGAAACAATAACACGCTCAGCACCATTGATAACAAATGTGCCGCTTGGTGTCATAAGAGGGAAATCGCCCATAAATACTTGGCTTTCCTTAACCTCATCTGTTTCTTTATTGTGCAATCTCGCAGTTACACGAAGTGGTGCGGAATGAGTTGCATCTCTCTCCTTACACTCTTCAACACTATAATTGGGGTGCTCGGTATCAAGCTCATAATCAACAAAATCGAGCGTAAGATTACCTGTATAATCAGAAATACCGGAAACATCTCTGAAAACCTCACGCAAACCCTCATCAAGGAACCATTGATATGAATTTTTCTGAATCTCGATGAGATTAGGCATATCAATAACTTCGTCAATACGGGCAAAGCTCATTCTCTCGGAATTACCGAGACGCACAGGTTTGACATTTACCATTTGGCCAATCACTCCATTCATCATTTAACCGTCTTTAACTTTCCCTTTATATATTCGGCAAAGTCATAAAGAAAAATTTTTGAAAAATTAGACTTGATTTTTTGTCGAATATGTGATAATATCTTGTAGTCAAGCACACGAAAAGGGAATATTTATCTATTATGGTGCAGTATATTATTATAAATCCGTGGGAAGCTATTGTCAAGTATTTTTGCAAAGTTTCCTTATTTTTTTGCATTTTTTCAGGATTTATGTAATGTCATTTAAATAAAGTATTTTGAATTTCAGCAGCACTGTTTAAGAAACACCCGACTGGGTTGTTATAAATTTAACTTGATATTGGCATTTTAAACAAGAAAAATCTCCTACGCTTACTAAAGCTGTAAGCATAGGAGATTCTTTTTTAATATTTAAGCTGCATTGTTGTATTGTTCGTCAATAGTTGTTTCTTCTGATGAATTGTTTGAAACTTCACAATCTGAGCTTCCGAAAATAGCCATCTGGATTCTTGCTCTCTCTGCGTCCCAATCGTTGATTGTAACAACATCCATTCCGTCAATTTTTGGGCAAGAGAAATTTCCGCCTGATAAATCAGGTACACTCAATGCGGTAACATCATAATTAAGATAGTTCAAAGCATTCTGAGCAAGATAAACAATTTCGCCCTTGTCAAGGTCTGTTTCAATCATAGGTCCGACCTGATATATAATGCTCATAATCTGTGCAAGGTTAGACTTCTTCAAATCCTTCATAATTGTATTGAGAACGATTCTCTGACGGTTTGTTCTATCCCAGTCAGAACCAGCACTATCTCTATCTCTTGAATACCAAAGAGCCTGTCGTCCGTTAAGATGAACTACACCGGCCTTTGCAGTAATTTCGTGTCTTGTCTGAACCTGATTGTTCTTCCAGCACTGCCAGTTTATATAGTCGATTTCCTCGTCAGTAAGCTCAAGGTCTATACCGCCGAGAGTATCTATAATATTTGTAAAGCTATCAAAATCAACTATCGCATATCTGTCTACATCTACACCGAAATTATATTCGATAGTTTCTATTGCAAGCTCCGCTCCGCCGAGTGCATACGAGGTATTAAGTCTATGAGGAAAATATCCTGGAATTTCAACCCACAAATCACGCAAAAACGATGTCATAACGATGTCACCTGTTCTATTGTTGATAGAAAGCAAAATCATAGAGTCTGAACGACCATAAGCTTCGCCTTCAACTTTTTTATCTGCACCAAAAAGCATAATATTAAGAACATCATTATCAGATTTTAAGGTATCGGGAATAGTCCCCATATTATACGATGTTGTACTGCCTTCTGCCTTTGATGAGCTTGAACTTTTGCTTGAGCTTGAACTATTCTCTGGCAGTTTATTATAGTTAATACGGCTTATTGAGCTATAAGCATATATACACGCCGAACCACCTAATATAAATATAACTGAAACAAGACAGATTGCAATATTAGCAATCCACATTTTCTTGAATTTTTGAGATTTATTTTTCTTTTGGGCATTGCTTGAGGGACGACTTCTTACCTCAACCGGAAAATTGTCTATATCATCATAGCTTGAATATGACGAATCAGAGAAAATATCCTCAAAGTCATCATTCTTGTGATTATCTTGCATAAATTCATCACAACCTTTCTAATATTGCAGTGCATAAGCACATAGGATAAGATGTTTAAATACCTTTCCATTCTTGTCATTATAGCTTATATATCGGCAAAATTCAACGAAATCCGCAAAAATCGGCGATATTAACAGAAAATTTCCTATTATAAATTTTCTGCCGTCAATGAGAAATATAATAAATCCTAAAAACTTATATTATTGTCGGTTTATTCATTATATTTTTTAATTTGCTCATCGAGTGTCATTCCATATGACGGCATAAATTCTTTGATAAATTCTGCAAGCTCAGGTGTCATATTTTCTTCTATTATTTTTCTTGTGCTTTCCTCTGCCTTGCAAAATTCCATATTGCCCATTCGGCGTTCATCAATACATTTTATCAGTGCCGACAATCTATCCGCTGATTTTACGATTTTCCATATTTCTTCATCGCCGTCTTGTACTACAAAATATTTTTCATATTCTTCTCTCAAATCATCTGGGAGAGTTGATAAAAGTCTTTCTCCAGCTTCTTCCTCAACAGCCTTATATGCCTCACGCAGTTTTTTGCTTGAGTATTTTATCGGTGTTGGCAAGTCGCCTGTAATAATCTCTGTGCAATCGTGAAACATTGCATAAACTGCCACTTTATCTGCATCAATGTTTCCGCCGAAACGCTTATTCTTAATTATACAAAGTGCATGAGCAATAAATGCTACTTCAAGACTATGTTCGCTAAGGTTTTCGTTTCTTGTATTATTCATCAAACCCCAACGATTTATGTATTTAAGGCGTGAAAGCGTAGAAAAAAAGGAATAGCTCATACCAAAAACCTCTCTGAACATTATTTTGCAATAATAATAGCATAATATTCGTCAATGTTCAACAGAATGGTATGAGCCGTTCCTTATTTAGTTATTTTAATTAAAAGACTTTTAGGTGTTTTTATGAGTTGCTATCGAGAATAGTTACCTTTAAGCAGTGCATACTTCCTGGATATGATTCCGCAACCATATCATAGCTGATAAGCACACTGGACATAGGTTTAACATCAGCAGCAGTAGCAGTTTTTCCATTTTCAAACTTAATCTCTGCATCAGATAAATCAATTGTACAGCAGTTATCTGGCTCACCATTAATACAGCTTATAAACTTATCGTTTATAACTACAGCGTATATATCGTCATTCAGCTTATCCTTTATGCGTTCAGGCACTTTATATGGAATAGCTTGCTTTAAAAGTTCCTCGCCTGTTTTTTTGCAAACATCTGACAAGCTATCAAATCTCAATGGTAATACCAATTTATCGTCTACTATATATTGACGAATATTTCCTTGTCCAAAGTTTGCAGTTTCACCAAGCTGATTGATAATTTCCTTATAGGTCATACTTGCTTTAATTGCTTTCACATCAGATGAAGTGATTTTCTTAGAACCCGCACAGAAATAATTATCTGGAATATCTGTGTTAGATAGTTCTGCTGAATTAGAACTTTCAGAATTGCTTGCTTCTACACTTGAAGTATTATTTTTGGAATTTTCAGAATCACTTGCTGCTGTACTTGAAGAAGTATTTTTTGAATTTTCAGAAGCATATTTACTTTCTAATGAATTATATATTTCCTCTTTATTGTTATTTCCTTTGGCACATACACTGTCTGACGAGCATGAACCATTATCACCTACCTGTGGTCTGAACTTTGTTGAGCCTATTATAGCAAAGCTTACAGCCGCAGCAATACACACACAAGCCGCAATAGATGCAACTATTCTGAATGTACTTCTTGGCTTAACCTTAACAACCTCAACAAGTTTTTTATCATCAGTTTTCGCACTATCATTTGATTCTACTGTGTTGGTTTCATTAACTGCATTTATCTTAGGAGCAGCCTCCTCGATAAATTTATCATCAATATTACCTATGGCTTTCAATAAATCTTCACTTTTCATAAATAATACCTTCTTTCTCTAAGTGGCTCTTCAACTGTTTTCTCAAACGAAAAAGTATAGATTTAATCTTTTCTTCACTAATATCATATTGTTCTGAAATTTCCTTTATAGAACGGGTGTACCAGTATCTGCTTACAAAAATTTTTCTCTTTTCTGATGTCAAGCTCTCTAAAAAAGCGTTTATTGACTGTGAAAGCTGTTTGCTATAAATTTCATTTTCTACACTGAAGCTATCTGAAATACATTCCTCAAGCTCTGAAAGAAGTACATCTATTTGCCCAGCACCTCTTTTTTGGGTATTATTATGTTTTAATCTATTCAGTGATATGTTTCTTGCTATTTTACCTAAGAATGCTTTTAGGTTATTCGGTTCACTCGGCGGAATAGATTCCCACGCTTTTTGAAATGTATCATTGACACACTCCTCTGCATCTTCTGAATTTTGCAGAATAGAAAATGAAATGCTATTACAGTACGCTGAATATTTATTGTAGGTTTCGTTGACAGCCTTTTCGGAACGTTCCATATATAACTCAACTATTTGCTTATCATTCATTTTCTCACCTCACTTGAATTATAGAAGAGCCTCTTCACCTATATAGACAACAAAATTTTACAAAGGTTGCATTAAATACAATATTTTAAACGATTTTCAAAAAAATAGAGCATATTTGCCCTAAAACCATTCAAATGGAAAATCCGAGAACAAATATACTCTATAAACATTTTGTTTAATTTTTAGTTTGGCGGAAGTGTACCAAACTTCTTTAGCATAAAATCAATTCTTTCTCTTGTTAAGCCCTTTAACAAGATATTCTGTGCATCATAATGTAGATAATCCTCTTTTTTCAATGCCTTGAGAAAATCATCATACATAAGATGTCCGAGAACACTTTCTTCATCGTGTGAGTAGATGCTGATATACCAATCTTCAATCTCAATAGGTCTGCCTGTTTTTGCGTTCTTAAATCCAAATGGGCATCTTGGTATGGCAGGAACTATACTTACAACACCTTCTGTGAAAACATACATTCCAAAAACACAATCACGGCGTTTTGTTGTCATAATATTAGGGCGAGCATAATATGCGTCAATATTCTGCATTCTGTGCATATATTCGCTAAACGCTTCTAAAGGATTTCCTTCTTTGAGAAATTTTAAATCACCCTCACCAAGGTATAATGCCCATCTTGCACAAAACAAAATCGGCTTTTGGAATTTTCCACTTGTTATCTCTTTTATTGATTCAATAGAGCTTGCTTTTGCAGCTTCTGCAAGCTTGCTTGAATTATATGGGTCGAATATTTCTCCACCCTGACTTACCTCGACTTCTTTGTTCCAGAAATCAGCCACACGAGCAGCTGTAGCATAGAAATCAGCAATTTCTTCAGCAGATGAAGGGAGTGGCAAAAATAAGCTTATCTCATTATCGCCAAAGCCTACGCTCATACCCCTGCCGATTCTTTCTGGATTAAACATACTTATACTGCCATCAGGACCTTTTTGTTCCATATTGAGTCGAACACCATCGAAAGAACCATATTTGAATTTACCACCTGTAAGCACATCAATAGATGGCAATTCTTTTTTAGCGGATTTATTTTTAATTATAATTTCAATAGCCATAAATTCACCTAATTACTCAGCATATTTCTGCTTGAGTCTATCATAAATCATATTTGCACACATATATACATTACCACCGCCAAGAGTGATAATCAAATCTCCAGGCTTAACGCTGTTCACAACAAAGTCTGTAATTTCCTCAAAGGTTTCAAACCATACACAGCCCTTGATTTTCTCAGCTAAGTCTTTAGAGTAGATATTATATGTATTTGTTTCACGAACAGCAAGTATCTCAGAAAGAACTGTATGGTCAGGTATTGAAAGTGCGTCTGCAAAATCATCAAGAAGCATAGCAGTTCTTGAATATGTATGTGGCTGAAATACAGCCCAAACATTTTTATAGCCCATTTCCATAGCGGCAGTGAGAGTTGCACGAAGCTCTGTCGGGTGATGTGCAAAGTCATCAGCAACAGTGATTCCGCCCTCTGTTCCGAGAATTTCAAAGCGTCTGTGAGCACCTGTAAATTCACCAAGACCATTTGCAATATCACGAGCTGAAACACCAAGCTCAAAGCAGGCAACCGCCGCCGCAAGAGCATTCATTACATTGTGTTTGCCAGGAACCTTAAGCTTAACAGTTGTAAGCTTTATATTGCCCTTGATAATATCAAATTCGTCCATAACGCCTTCATTGGTGATAACTGCACGATAATCATTCTTCTCACCAAAGCCAAAGGTTATTGCACGACATTCAATGCCTTTAATAGCTTTGAGTGTATTTGCATCATCACCATTCACTATAAGAAGTGAAGTTGTCTGCTGTGCAAACTTATGGAAGGATTCAATGATTCGGTCAAGAGTTCCGAAATAATCGAGGTGGTCTTCATCAATATTAAGAATAATAGAAATTGCAGGATTAAGATGTAAGAAAGTATCTACATACTCACAAGCCTCACAAACAATAATATCACTCTTACCAATTCTGCTGTTGCTCCCTAAGAAAGGAAGCTTGCCACCGATAATTGCGGTAGGGTCATAATCAGCCATAGTCAAAAGCTGAGTAAGCATAGAAGTTGTTGTTGTTTTTCCATGAGTACCAGAAACAGCAATTGAACGATTATACTTTCTTGTTACCTCACCAAGCATAATACAGCGTTCAACAGCAGGGATTCCAAGATGTTTTGCGGCTACAAGCTCAGGGTTATCAAGCTTAACAGCAGCAGTATAAACTATAAGGTCAGCACCCTCAACATTTTCCGGATAATGTCCCATAGTAACAGGAATTCCATAAGAACGAATACGCTCTAATGTATCAGATTCCGCCACATCGGAACCCGTAATTTTATAGCCTTCATTAAAAAGTATCTCTGCCAAAGGACACATACCTGAGCCACCGATACCTATAAAATGTATAGTTTTAACACCGTCCAAAAGATTTTGCTTATCCAAGAAATCCACTCCAATCTTAAAAATAGTTCACATAACTGTACACAATTAATATGTTTATAAAAATCAATAAAGAAATTTGTCGTATTTTTACGGCAAAAAGAAAAAGCACTCGCAAGGCGAATGCTTTCTTTTTGGAGCGTTGGAGCGGATGACGAGGCTCGAACTCGCTACCTCCACCTTGGCAAGGTGGCGCTCTACCGGATG
>ERZ1034984.2394-NODE-2394-length-15159-cov-12.643604_pt1 | contig 15159 bp, 8 predicted proteins | sample MGYA00520589_ERZ1034984 | MGnify/ENA primary metagenome ERZ1034984 (study PRJEB33766, sample SAMN09781790) | gut metagenome | biome: gut microbiome | host: Homo sapiens | place: Madagascar | study: EMG produced TPA metagenomics assembly of the PRJNA485056 data... | reverse complement strand
GCATTCAGGTTATCATCTTCCTGGCAGTTGCTATCGTGCTGGTTCTGTTCCAGGACATTCTGGGCACCGCACTGGCAACCGTGTTTGGTCTGGACGCTCGTCTGGGCCTGTGCATGGGCTCCATTCCTCTGGTTGGCGGCCACGGCACCTCCGGCTCCTTTGGCCCCCTGCTGGAGAGCCTGGGCGTGGCTGATGCCAACGCTGTTGCTCTGGCAGCTGCAACCTTCGGCCTGGTGGCTGGCTCCGTTATCGGCGGCCCCATCGCTCGTGCCCGCATCAAGCAGAAGAACCTGCACTCCACCGACAGCGGTATCGGCTCTACTGCCGACAACGGCGAAGAGGTGGCAAAGAAGACCATCGACAACACCAGCTTCGTGAACGCTGCTCTGTACCTGGCCGTTGCTATCGGCATCGGTACTCTGGTGTACGACTTCTTCACCAGCATCCACGTCACCTTCCCCACCTACATCGGCGCTATGCTGCTGGCCTGCATTCTGCGTAATGCTACCGACGCTATGCACATCGAGATGCCCCTGGAAGAGATCGACTGCCTGGGCAACCTGTCTTTGAACCTGTTCCTGTCTCTGGCCTTGATGAGCCTGAAGCTGTGGCAGCTGGCCGCTCTGGCTCTGCCTATGATCGTGATCCTGCTCCTGCAGACTGTGTTCATGGCATTCTTCGCATACTTCGTTGTGTTCAAGATCATGGGCAGCGACTACGAGGCTTCCTGCTTTGCAGCTGCAACCTGCGGCTTCGGCATGGGCGCTACCCCCAACGCTATGGCAAACATCCAGGCTGTGAACAAGAGCTTTGGCCCCAGCCCCCGCGCTCTGTTCGTTGTGCCTCTGGTTGGCAGCTTGTTCATCGACTTCTTCAACTCGATCGTTATCACTACCTTCCTGAACATGCTGGGCTAATTTAACTTCGATATTATCTCTTACTCTCTTTCCTTACTCTGCCGTTCAGCGGCTCCCTGTGGTTCTCTCCAATCCTTACTATCACAGGGAGCCGCCAGCGGCAACATTCATCCATGCATGCAAGGATCGGGCGTATCGCGGCAGATCAGCCCGGGCGCCCGGTCCTTTTATTCATTAAACGGTTTTGCTAAACAATTTATACTCATTTTGCAAATAAATTGCTGAATGAAACCAAAGTTTTGTACTGAGCTTTCAATTTTTAGGTTTGTGTACAAAACAGCCCACAAGGCTTTATTTTATTTAACGAGTTTTGGGCAAATGCTTAATAAAAAGCCTTTTGATAAAAACATTAGGCATTATATACAAAGATTTACTTAAAATTTGGTAAATTTAATAATTGCAATTCGCAGGGCATAGAGTTATACTATAGCCAATGAAGCAGCAAAGCGCTGCTTTAATGGTTAAAGGATATTTGGAACGAAACAAACAATTTGGAGGACAAAACAATGAATGCTTACATTGAACGTGTTCTGAACCAGGTTCGTGAAAAGGACTCTCATGAGCCCGAATTCCTGCAGACTGTGGAAGAGGTTCTGACCTCTCTGGAGCCTGTTATCAACGCTCACCCCGAGTACGAGAAGGCTGGCCTGCTGGAGCGCATGGTTGAGCCCGAGCGTACCGTCGAGTTCCGCGTCACTTGGGAAGATGACAACCATGTATGGCACACCAACCGCGGCTACCGCGTACAGTTCAACGCAGCCTTGGGACCCTTCAAGGGCGGCCTGCGCTTTGACCCCTCTGTTAACCTGAGCATCATCAAGTTCCTGGGCTTCGAGCAGACCTTTAAGGATGCTCTGACCGGCCTGCCCATCGGCGGCGCTAAGGGCGGTTCTGACTTCGATCCTCGCGGCCGCAGCGACGCTGAAGTTATGCGCTTCTGCCAGGCTTACATGACTGAGCTGTATCGTCACATCGGCCAGGACCTCGACTGCCCCGCTGGTGACCTGGGTGTTGGCGGCCGTGAGATCGGCTACCTGTACGGCCAGTATCGCCGCATCGTTGGCGGTGCTGAGTTCGGCGCTCTGTCCGGCAAGAGCATCGTGACCGGTGGTTCTATCCTGCGTCCCGAAGCAACTGGTTTCGGCGCTGTGTACTACCTGGTTGAGGTTCTGAAGCATGATGGCGTTGACATCAAGGGCAAGAAGATCGCTATCTCCGGCTACGGCAACGTGGGCTGGGGCATCATGAAGAAGGCTGCTGAGCTGGGCGCTGCTGTTACCTACTTCGCAGGTCCCGACGGCTATGTCCACGATCCCGATGGCGTTGTTACCGAGGAGAAGCTGAACTACATCCTCGAGATGCGTGCTAACGATCCTAAGCACTGCAAGCCCTACGCTGACAAGTTCGGCTGCGAGTTCGTTCCCAACGAGAAGTGCTGGGGCGTTAAGGATGTAGATATCTACATGCCTGCTGCTACTCAGAACGACGTTAACATGGACTGGGCTAAGAAGATTGCTGAGTCTGGTGTTAAGTACTACGTCGAAGTTGCCAACATGCCCACCACCAACGAGGCTCTGGAGTTCCTGAAGGGCCAGAAGCACATGGTTGTGGCTCCCTCCAAGGCTGTTAACGCTTGCGGCGTTGCAGTTTCTGAGCTGGAAATGGCACAGAACGCTGAGCGTCTGTACTGGACCGCTGAGGAAGTTGACACCAAGATGCATGCCATCATGAAGAACATCTACCACAGCTCTGTGGCAGCTGCTGAGCGCTACGGCCTGGGCTACGACCTGGTTGCTGGTGCTAACATCGTTGGCTTCCAGAAGGTTGCTGACGCTATGATGGCTCAGGGCATTTTCTAATCATCAATTCGCTTAGGGCTTTTGGCCTGCGGGAAACCGCAGGCCAAAAGATTCTCCTCTGAATTCTTTTTTCCATTGCATTGGGTGCGAGGCTTTTGGGCTTCGCACCCATTGCTGTTTATAGGGGCCTATTTAAAAGGGAAGGGCATCGCCCGAAAAACAGCATAAGGATAGCCCGCAGGGGCTGCCGGTGGTGCGGCAGCTTCTGCGGGCTTTTTGCGCCTTTTGGTGCCTATGTGAGAATTCGCTGAGGGGCTTTCAGGGCGGGCGCTTTCGCTTTTTAAGGCTCTTTGCCAAATGTTGGGGTAAAAGTAGTAAAACAACCAAGCTGAATGAGGGAGTACACAGCATGAAACAGGGCTGTGTACTCCTTTTCTTAAACAGCAGAATGAGAGATTTGCAAAATACGAGAGCGAAAACGCGTAAAATCACGGAAGCCGAAACAAACACGCTTGAGAATTTTTTGGGCTCTTTGCCAAAGGCTGGGGTAAAGCTAAAGGGCCAAGAGGAATAAAGGCTTCACAGCATAAAGCAGGAGGCACCCGGCAAAACAGCGCCACTGCTGCTGTTTCAAAAAGCAGGAGGCCCGTGATAGCGCGTGCCGAAAAAAATACCGCACAGCCTAAACGGGCTGTGCGGCACAGGAAAGCAATTTACTGCTGCTCGGCACTCATGGTGAGCAGGCCATCTAAAAAGCCGCGCAGACGAATTTTGCCGCCGGTGGGGCTTTTGCCGCGAATCAGATTCATTTCGCGGCGAACATCTTCAAACGAAAACAGCGTGCTGGAATAGCGCACAAAGATATCGTTCATAAAATCCTCGCAGCCAAGGTGTGCCAGATTGCTCATGCCCACCTGAATGGCGCGGCGCACACGCTGCTCCATGGTTTTGGGGGAATCGCTGAGCGCCGAGCACAGATTGCCGATGGAAATCCCCGACGAGGTGAGCCGGTTTTGCAAAAGATAATCGCAGATCTTCAAAATATCCTCGGTGCCCTTTTCGCCGCCCATACCCAGCTGAACCAGAATGTTCTGAATGCGGTGCAGCCGCGGCGAGGTTTCGGGGGGCTGGTCCTCCCGAACGGCGGCCTTGCTGCCCGCAGAGAGGGCAGCGGCATTCAGCCCCTGCAGGCCGAACAAACGGCCAATATCGGTGAGCTTGCGCTCGTTTTCCAGCTGTGTGGTGGCATTGGCGATCACGGTGCAAACCTCGATCACATTGATGGGCTTGCTGATGAAAAAATCCACGCCTGCCGAATAGGCCTGTGCGATCATGTCTTTGTCCGAAACCTGACTGATCATAATACAGCGCGCCTTGCAGCCGGCCGCACGCAGCTGGCGCAGCGTGGTCACGCCGTCACGATGGGGCATCAAGAAATCCATTAAAATAATATCCGGCCCCGCCTGCATGATCTGCTCGATCGAGGGCATATCATCGGCGGAATCGCCGCACACCGTGCCCAGATCGTTGCTTTCAATGATCTGCTCCAGCACGGCGATCACGGTGGGGTCATCTTCGAGTATGTACAGCTTCATTGCGGCACCTCCAATATAGCAGCCGGAATTCCAACGATAAACTCTGTGCGCAGGCCGGGCTGGCTGGTCACATCCACATGGCCGCCCAGCTCCTGCGCCACCAAACGAACATTGGGCAGGCCCATGCCGCGGTATAAGCTGCCGGTAGAGGGGTCAAATTTGGTGGAAAAGCCCATTTCAAAAACGGAGTTGATGTATTTGGGGGCAATGCCGGGGCCATTGTCGGCCACCAGAAAGCAATATTCATCGCCGCGGCGGTATTCGATCAGCTCCACATAGCCGTGGCCGCAGCCGTGTGTGCCCTGAATGGACTCAATGGCATTGGTTACAAGGCACCGCAGAATGGACATCAGGGCGTAGTGCTCCACCGTGACAAAATCGCTGTCACAGTGAAAGCGCAGCCGAATGGGCGCATCGCCCAGCATCCGGCGGGTGCTGGCCTCAAGAATGTTCAGCACCGAAGAAAACTCCATTACCCGGTCATCGGCGCTGTCGCCCAACTCCTCGTGAAAGCCCTGCTCTATGCGGATGTAATCCTTTTTCAGATCGTGGATATCACAGGCGATCTGCAGGGCCATATCCCGTATACTTTGCGGAACTTCGGGAATGGCGCTCAGCTGCGAATGCAGCTGATACGACATTTTAACGGTTTGCTCAATGCGGGCTTTATCCTTGGCCAGAAAATACAACTCGCCCTTCAGGTGCGTTTTCATCAGATACAGGCGCTGATATCGCTCCTCATGGTCGGCGCGGTTCAGCAGCGAGTGATAGTGGCAGTACAGCGCCAGCAGCAGCCCGGCACCGCAGCCGCGCAGCAGGGCAATGAACACCAGCGAGGGCAGGATGGTAAGGGAAAAGCCCGAAAAGGAAAACAGCTGGTCAAGGCCGACCTCCAATAGGTTAGAGGCAAGCTCACACAGGGTAAGCCCCGCCACATCGCCGAGGCGGGGAATGCGCGGTGCGCGCATGGGCACCAGCAGCGGGAACAGCAGCCCGTAAAACAAATAGAAGCTGCAGGCCGGAATATGCACGCGAAAGGCCTCCGCAGCCACGGCATGGGTGAGCAGTATGTCGGAAAAGGCGCGGAACAAAAGCACCATGGCACCGCTGCAGGCACAGGCCGGAAACGGGTGGTTTTCACAGTTCAGGGTGAGCAGCAGCACCGGCAGCAGCATCACCGAGGTGGAAATGCGGAAGTTTTGCAGGGAAAACTGAAAGAATACCGTGCTGGAAAGGGTGATCACAGCACCGCAAAGCAGCGGGCGAACGATGGGGTCACGCGCGAGCTCCCATTTTTTTTTCATGTAGGTTCCTCCGAAAGGCCCAAGGCGCTGCGCATGGCGGCAGCATAGGCGGTAAGGCGCGGCTGAATATCCGGCAGCTGCACGGCGGTGCCGCGGTCGTTGGCGGTGACCATCAGGGCAAAGCCGGGGGGCAGAATAAAGCCCTTGTTCATGCTGAGGGCCGAAACGATCTGCCGGGCCACAATGTCACCGCCCGAATAGCCCGAAACCACCACCGCAAACAGCTGCTTGCGGTGAAAGCTGCCGGTGCGGAACAGCGCGGTGAGCCGGTTGATAAAGGCCGTAAGGTTGGCAGAAAGCGCATCATTGTAGTTGGGGCACAGCATCACAAGCGCATCGGCCCAGCGCAGTGCGGGATACACCTCTTTCACCATCACGCCGCCGTAAAAGCAGCTGCCCTGCTCGCCAAAGTGCAGGCAGGTGGGATAGCTGCAGCCTGCACAGTCCGCCAGGGTGCCGTTGCGCAGACAGAATTCCTGGATCTCCGCCTCGGGCAGATGGTTTTTCAGCTCGGCCCAAAGATCCAGCGTGTTGCTGGTGGCGCGGGTGCTGGCGTGGATCACGGCAAGCTTGGGGTGCTGCGGATGCACGGGCCGCCATTCGGCCAGATTTGCGGCAAGGCCCTGCAGCGAAAGGCGATAGGCATCGCTGAGGGTGGTGCTGGCGTTGCGCGCACGCTGGGCAAAATTGGCCAGACTGCCAATGGCTTCCACCAAGCTGTGGCCGGGCAGGGTGCAGCCCGCATAGTTGGCGGCCAGCGCCAGCTCACGCCCCACAGCCTTGGAATACAGATCGCAGGGGCTGTCCACAGCAAAACCGGCCAGTGTGTCCGGCAGGGCGTTGGGGTGGGTGCGCAGCCAGGAAAGCAGATCATACAGCCCCGGCGAAAGCCCGGCCTCGCCCAGCTGCACGGCAAACAAAATGCGCGCGCCGCGGCATTCGGCCAGCTGGGCCGGAGTGCGGATCAGGCGATAGGCTGTGCCGGCCAGTGCGCTGTGCAGCATTTCCTGCAAGCGCCCGGCGCTGGGCTGGGCCAGATATAATACAAAACGGGCATCCATTGGGCAGGGCCTCCTTACGGTGCCTGATCCCGCGACTCAGGATCAGGCACTCTATAATCATACCCGAAAAACCGGTAAAAATAAAGGGAGATCACACGATTTGCCGCGGCCAAATCACACAATGGCGTGCAGCGCGGCCTCGGCAGCCTGAATGCGGGCATACAGCGCATCGGGCAGGGGCAGGCATTCGGTTTGCTGGCCCATGGCCGTCATGCGGGTTTTGCAGCCCATGAACGCACCGCCCAGAAAAACCGAGCCGTAATGCCATTCGCCGCGCAGCGTGAGCAGCAGCGAGATCGCACCGCTGCTCATGGCGGGGGCCACATAGGGCTTAAAGCCCAGCTCGCGCACGGCCAGATTGGCGGTCACCACCTTTTCGGTCAGCTCGCAGCTTAAAGCATCGTTGTAGTGCAAAATAGAGTCGGCGATCACCAGCTCCTTGCCGTGGGGGCCAAAGGCGCGCCCTTCGGTGAGAAACTGCCCAAAGCGGGTTTCGTCTTTTTTGGCATAGTAGGCGGCGCGGGCGTTCATAACGCCAAGGCCGAAGCCCTGGATCTGCTCGGGCAGCAGGCCCTTGCCGTCAAACACGCCGTTTTCGTCGGTGTTGCTGGCCAGATACGCCGATTTTGCCAGCGGGTCAATGGGGTCGCTCACCTGGCACCACAGCCCTTTAAAGTGGGCCTCGCGGGCCATGCGGGCGTAATGCTCGGCAATTTTGCGGTTGGTTTCAAACTGCGCCATGCGCACATCCTTAATGCCGCTGCCCACAGGGGGAATGCCCTTGCTGGCCACAAACACAAACAGATCACAGTCAAACAGCTGTTCGGGGGTCACCACCTCTACCGGGGGCAGGGAATCGTAGTTCCACGGATAGTTGATCTGGTTGGCTTCGATCTCCCAGCGTGCCGACATGGCGGGGGAAAGATCACAAATGCCGATGCTGTCCACCACATCGCCGCCCAAAAGGCGCAGGCCGGTGAGCATGGTGCCTCCCACATCGCCCAGCGCCAGAATGTTGATGCGTGCCTTGCGTTTGGGGGCAGCCGGGGTGAAAAGCTCGGTGAAACGGGGGTGATTCAGGTTGATGGCGCGCACTTTATCGGCGGCGATGCACTCGGCCAAAAAGGCATCCGCTTCATCCTGCGGCAGTGCGGTGCTGTTTAATGCCGAGGCATTTTCGCTTTCGGCCAGCAGCTGCCCGGCACAGGTGGGCGAAAAGCTGGCGCGGCTGTTCTGGGCGCTGCGGTCCATGAGATAAAACAGGGCATCGGCCCGGGTGGGGCAGGCGATTTTTTCATAAGGCAGCTCCCCGTTGGGGCTGCAGCAGATACGGCCATCGACGCTATAGTAGAACATAGAAAGTTACCTCCTGTTTATAGGCACGGTGCCCTGTGCGCAAACGGCACAGGCACCAATACCGATTTACTTTTTCATAATGCGGCGGGTGCGAAGAAGCTGCTCCAGATCGTTTTCCAGATAGGCGCTGGCGGGCAGATCGGCCGAGTAGCCCATGCAGGCGCCGCGATCCGGGCAGGTGGGCAGCACAACGGCTTCGGCCAAACGCTCCAGCGTGAGATTGCGGCCAAACAGCTGCCGATATTCGGATTCCAGCGCCAAAAATACATCGCGGGCGTTTTCCAGACACACCTGAGAAAACTCATACACAGCCTCCTGGCTGCAGCCCTCCAGCCCGGGATAGGTGTAGGGCAGGATCTGGTTGATGGTGGGCAGCAGGCCGGATACCGGCGCACGGGCGCGCCTTACGGTGTCGCCGCCGATAAAGGGATACAGCGTGGAATCTACAAACCAGTAGCGCAGGTTGGGAATGTTGTAAATGCCGCTTACGGGCAGCCCCGAGGGGGCCATGGTGTCGGCCCCAAGGCCGGAAAGAATGCCCAGCATCACCGCACCGATCTGTACACCCTCCTGCCGAAGCAGCGGCAAAACGGCGTTCAGGCGGCCCGGGCGGTGCAGCAGATCGTCCACCAGGATCACCGGGCGCTCAAAGCTTTTCAGGGTGCGGATCTGGGCCTGCAGGTCAGAATAGCCCGGGAAAGCATCAATGCGGCTGGCAGAAAGATCCGGCGCAAACACGCGGTCGGTGTGCAGGGTCTTGGTAACGGTGTTGGGCACCACGCGCCCGCGCAGCAGCTTGCCGAAGGGCACGCACATCATGGGCCCCAGCACACGCGGAGAGGTGGGCATTTCGGGTACGCCGTTCATGCGCGTGATGCGCTCAGCCAGGCTTTGCTGGATCACGGCGCTGGAAAGATCCAGCACCAGATTGCCCGGGAACAGCCCTGCCGCAGCGCGCATCAGGCGGGTGTGGGTGGTTTGCGCCACCTGCCGCAGCACCGGCGAATGGGCCAGCGGCTGTTTAAAGGTGGCCTGCAGGTTGCGCAGCACCACAATGGGCTCGTGCATATCGCACAGCAGCGCTTCGGGGGAAAGCTCGGGCGCGGGAATAAAGCCGCGCAGGGCAAGGGCTGTGCGTATCTCGGCGTTTTCTGCCTCGGCGGTGCCCACCCACAGCCCGTGGGTGCAGCCCTGCAGCAGGCCGTAGGAAAGCATTTCCGAGAGCACCAGCCCCAGAGAATCCACCGTGTGCAGATGGGTCAGCCAGATGCCCTGCAGCAAAAGCACGGCCCCGCCTGCGCGGCGGCGCAGCGCGGCAGCGGCTTCGGGGGTGGAAACGGCGCTCATCAGCTGCCCGGAGCCCAGTGCCCGAAAAGCCCCCAGCGCCAGCAGGCGGCCGCTGTTTTGCAGCGCCACCCACTGGCTGGCAGGCAGCGCAGCGCACGCGCGGGCCGCAGGCAGGGGAAGCTGATCAAACAGGGCTTTCAGCTGTGCGGGCGTGGGCGCACAGAGCAGCTGCAGCTTTCCGGGCGATTCCACCAAGCCGGGCTTAAAGCGGGCCGCGCGCAGATATACGCCGCTGGAATAGATATATTCCTGCACCACCGGATCAATGAGCTGCGAAATGTCGCGCCCCTGATCGAGATTGTCGCGAATGCGGGTGCTGCTGATATCCTCCAGCTCGGGCGGCAGCGTAAGCTCAACGATCTTGCCGGTGAGGCATTTGCGGGCCTCACGGTCACGCTGCTGCTGGGCTTCGTCCTGAGAGTTGCGCTTGAACAGAATGTGGTGGAAGGTGTGAATGGAGTTTTCGCTCACAGGCTTTTTGTAGGCGCTGGCGTTGGCGATCACATCGCTGCCCGCCACCAGATAAAGCTCCTTGCCCGGAAACAGGCTGCGCAGGCGTGCAAGGTCTGCCTCACAGGCAAGGTTTACCGGGATCGAGCTGGGGAAAATATGCACATGGAACATATCGGGCACCGACATATTCACGATCTGGCGGCGGATCAGGTGCGGCTGAGCGTTTTTGCTCCAGGAGAATTCATCCACGGCCAGATACACCTCAAAGCCAAGGTTGCGAATGGCGCGCACAATGCCCTTGTGCCCCAGAGTAAACGGATCGAAGGTGCCGGGGAAAAACGCCACCTTGTTCCACTCGGGCACGGTGAGTGCGGCGGCATCCGAGCCGCAAATGTTGATAAAGCGGCAGATCTGGGTGAGCGCGGCGGCGCGGTAATATTCGCCCCCCGGTGAGGGCGGGTTTTCGCCCAGCAGGAACAGCAGCTTTTTGCAGCACAGGCCAAACAACACCTTTTTATCCGTAAGGCTCAGCTGCTGCGAGGCAAACAGCTTGCTCAGATCCAAAAGGCTCTGGTGGCGCACCAGCGGGCGGTGGTTGGCAAGGCCCGCCAGCAAAAACCCCAGCAGATAGCGGCGGCGCAGATCCACTTCTTCTTCGGATTCCGCATAGCGGCCGGGGTACAGCGGGCTGTATTCCAGCAGCACGCTCACAGTGTCCAGCGCCACGCACACCACGCGCTCGTTTGAGCTGGAAAGGCTTTCGCGCAGGCTCTGCACCAATTCGTTCAGCTCCTGCGGGGGCAGCCAAAGCCCCAGCTGGCCCAGGCAGTTGGGAATATACTTGGAAAACTCATACTCGCCGGTTTCCAGCCCCTTGAAAAGCTCTACGCAAATTTCGTTGCGGTGCTCGGCGGTGAGCAGCGGCGCAATGCGCTGCAGGGCAGCGCCTGCATCATAGCGCACCACGATATTTTCGCTCACCTTGACAAGGTTGGCCAGATGGGTGGCAATGTGCAGCCGCTCCGCACCCTCACAGTGGGGCGCACGGTCGGCCAGCAGCTTGATGCTTACAGCCTTGCGGATCCAGTGGGTGCCGGTTTTCAGGTTGTCCAGAAAAATTTCGTTCAGGGCCTCTTCGCGGTTCAGGCGGTGTTCCAGCTCGGGCTGGCTGTAACCCAGCCCCTGCCCCACGCGAAAACGCAGAAATTGCAGGATCAGATCACTTTCGCCCTGCATGGCATCGTAAAAATCCGCAATTTCGGCACGATGCTCGCTTTCCGGCGGCAGCGCAGCGGCCAGCTGCTTGTAAAAACGCGCGGCGGCAATGCGCAGCGGCAGGCTGCCCTGGCGGTAATAATGCCGCGCAAAGCGCATCAGCAGGTGCAGCTGCTCGGGGCTGCACAGCGAAAGCGGCAGATCGTACAGGTTATCCAGCAGCGGAAACGCTTCTTCCCGCGAAAGATCGCTGCGGGTGTAAAACGAAAGCAGCACATGGAACAGCTCGGGCTGGTCCTGGGCGGGGGCATAGCGGAACAGGCTTTGCACCACCAGCTTTAAGGTGTAGCGGATCCAGGATTTCTGAATGGACATCAAAAGCGGATCGGGGCTCACAAGGCGGTGCAGCAGCGACTCCCACAGCTCCAAGGCTGTGGCCTCGGCAGGATCGGGCGTGCCGACGGGGCGCTCTTTGCGGTAGCCCGCATTGTACTGGCCGATCAGCTGGCCCAAAAGCTCGGCGGCGCGGCGGCGGATATCGCCCTCACGGTTCATCAGCAGCTCATACAAAAAGTCAAGGGTCATGGCTTTTTGGCGCGGGTGCAGATAGATGGAATATTCGCCGAAAATATCCAGATAGGTGCGAATGCTGCGCCAGTCTTTTTCAGTGCGGGCGCTTTCCAGCAGGTTGGCAAAGCTGCCGTCACGCGTGAGAATGGCCATAACCAGAATGTTTTGCTCCATGCCCTGAAACAGCAGGCTCTGCACGGCCTGGGGCACGCTGCGCAGCGAAATATCCGGCATGGGCGCGGGGGCCGGGGTGCGGCCGGTCAAATCCACATCCACGCCCTTGGTGCGCATATAATCCTCAAAATCGTGCAGACGGGCGTACACAAATTTATAGCGGTTCAGCTTGGCTTCGTCCACATTGTCCAGCTTGGAAAGGATCACCCGGAAGGAATCGTCCAGCCCGTAAATGCGGGTAAGCTCGCACCCGTCGGCATCCCGTTCCTGCTTAACGCGGAAATCGGCGTAGATCAGGCACAGGGCCTCCACCGAAAGATTGTCCAGCTCAAGATCCCATGTGGAATGGTTGGCCCCCACTGCGCCGATGGAGGAAGCGCCGATGCGGCGAAACCACTGGTCGGTGTAATAATAGTGCAGATAGGGCACACGCTCGCCGGGGCGGCAGCCGTATTTGCCAATGTCATGCCCGGCGGCGGCTCCGCTGGCAAGGGCCAGGTCCACCGGCAGCCCGGCGGCCAAAAGGCCGCGCGCCGCCGTCATGGCAACATGGTGCACGCCCGCAATGTGCCCCAGCGTGCGAAAAGGGGTCACTTCGTCGCCAAGGCGCAGCATTTCATACACATATTCCTCACGCCATGCGTGCAGAAAGATGCTGTATTCCCCGGCGCGCTCAAACCCGGCGGCCTCCGCCTCGGAAAGAAACTGAAAATCCATCAGCGGGTTGGGCTTGCGGTTGGTGCGCTCGGCATCCAGACAAAGCTGCAGAATGCGCAGATACAGCTCTGCGCCTGCCTGCCAGGGGGCGGCAGCGGCGGAAAAATCGGCATCGGGATACAAAAGATGCCGAGCGTATTCGTAGCAAAAGGCCAGCCAGCCGCCCTGGGGCTCACCCGGGCAAACCAGATGCAAGGGCTCGCGGCAAGCTTCCAGCGCATGGGCGCAGACAATGTGCGGCTGGGCGCACAAAGCCATGATCGAATGGTGCCAGTCGGCCGGAGATACCAGCGCAGCGCACACAGGCTGCGGCAGCGAAACCTGCTGCGTGAAGCGGCGAAGCAGGGCCTCCAGTGCGATATGACTGCCCGAATGGCGATGTGCAGACATGGCAAACACTCCTTTGTATAGAAAAAGTTCCGTATATAAGTAAAAAAGCTCTTTTATGATTTTTGTGCAGGGCTGCATTCTGAATTTTATATAAATTAAACCAATTTAATTGTAAAATTGCAGAAACCATTTGTCTATAAGTCATTATGTAAAAAATATTTCGTGATTTTTGGTGAAAAAAGATAGAAACCTGCATAAAGTTAAGCCCGCAGGCTGCAAAAAGGGCTTGACGAAAGCAAAACTTCGTAGTAACCTAAACATGGCAATTAAAAACGAAAGGAAGTTGGCAGGAAAGCGGCTGCAGCGCAGCCCGCCGAAGGAGTAAAACTCTCAGGTGTTCCCGTTTGGAATAGAAACTGTCAATGGATCGAACTTCTGGAGAAGCCCGGAAAACCCGGGGGCCGAAGGTGCAAACACGCAGCGCGTGGAATCTCTCAGGCAAAAGGACGGAAGATGCCCGAAAAATCAGGCAATCGTTTTCGGCAGTGCAGTGCAGCACGTCGGCGGCGGGGGCTTTGGTTTTTCCCTATGGCATTTTTTCTTTGAACCAAACATGAGAGACCGACTTGCTGCAAGGCAAGCCGGTTTTTTTGTTTTGCAAATTGATTGCCGACAAAAGAAAGAAAAAGGAGAAAATGTTATGTGGGAAATGATCAATCAACTGATCATCAAGATCGATGATCTGGTATGGGGCGTGCCCCTGATGGTGCTGATCCTCAGCGGCGGCCTGCTGCTGACGGTGCGTTTGGGGCTTTTGCAGATGCGCCGCCTGCCCCTGGCCCTGCGCTGGATGGTGAAAAACGAGGAAGGCGGCGACGGTGAGATCACCAGCTTTGCCGCATTGTGTACAGCCCTGAGCGCCACCATCGGCACCGGCAACATTGTGGGTGTGGCCACAGCCGTGTGCGCAGGCGGCCCCGGCGCTTTGTTCTGGATGATCGTGGCAGCCTTTTTCGGCATGGCCACCAAATACTCCGAAGGCCTGCTGGCGGTGAAATACCGCAAGGTGGATGCCGACGGCCACAGCCTGGGCGGCCCGTTCTATTATATTCAGGAGGGCATGGGCAAAAACTGGACCTGGCTGGCCAAAATGTTTGCCGTGTTCGGCACCATGGTGGGCCTGTTCGGCATTGGTACTTTCTCGCAGGTGAACGGCATCACCAGCGCGATCCGCAATTTCTTTGACCCCAACCGTCAGCACACCGTGAATGTGCTGGGTCTGGGCGATTATTCCTGGGCCGTGGTGATCGGCTCGCTGCTGCTTACCCTGTGCGTGGCGGCCGTTCTGCTGGGCGGTGTGCAGCGCATTGCGCGTGTAAGCCAGATCATTGTGCCGTTCATGGCTGTGATCTATCTGGTGTTTGCACTGGCACTGGTGCTGTTTAACATCACCGCCGTGCCTGCTGCCGTTGTGACCATTGTCAAGGGCGCATTCAACCCTGCAGCCGTTACAGGCGGTGTGGTGGGCAGCATGGTGGTTGCCATGCAAAAGGGCGTTGCCCGCGGCATTTTCTCCAACGAAGCCGGCCTTGGCTCGGCCCCCATTGCCGCCGCTGCTGCCCAAACCAAAGAGCCTGTGCGTCAGGGCCTTGTAAGCATGACCGGCACCTTTATCGACACCATTGTGATCTGCACCATGACTGGCCTTTCCATCGTGATCACGGGCGCATGGCAGCAGCCCGGCCTGGAGGGCGTGGAGGTTACCAGCTATGCTTTCCAGAACGGCTTGCCCATTCCGCCGCAGTTCGCATCCTTTGTGCTGATGATCTGCCTGGTGTTCTTTGCCTTCACCACCATTCTGGGCTGGGACTATTACAGCGAGCGCTGCCTTGAGTTTTTGCTGGGCAGCAAGGAGCATGGCTTCCTGACGGTGTATCGCTGGCTGTATATTGCCTGTGTGTTTGTAGGCCCTTACATGACCGTGGCCGCTGTGTGGAACATTGCCGATATTGTGAACGGCCTGATGGCAATTCCCAATATGATCGCTCTGTTTGCTCTGAACGGCGTGGTAGTCAAGGAAACCAAGGCTTTCTTTGCAGCCAACAAGCATAAGATCTAAGGCAACACCACATAATTCCCGCCTGACGGCATAAGCGACGCTCCGGCGGCTGCGGCACGGCATATGCGTTGCCAAAATGCTCGATAATACACAAAGTATCATCTGCGCTTTTGGCTTAGCATCTGCCGCACCTCGCTCGCCGTATCAGCACTTAGAATTATGCGGTATTACCCTAACCATCTTCGTTATTCGTTCGTATATG
>ERZ1034984.2384-NODE-2384-length-15220-cov-5.277217_pt1 | contig 15220 bp, 16 predicted proteins | sample MGYA00520589_ERZ1034984 | MGnify/ENA primary metagenome ERZ1034984 (study PRJEB33766, sample SAMN09781790) | gut metagenome | biome: gut microbiome | host: Homo sapiens | place: Madagascar | study: EMG produced TPA metagenomics assembly of the PRJNA485056 data... | reverse complement strand
CTGGGTTTCCCCGGGTTTCCGAAAATGTTTATAAATCCGGATTAACACGCCGGCAGCAGCGGAAATGGACACGATGGCACCGGCCACCCATAGCACACCCGCCGGGGTGATAATAATTTGCGTATTCACTTAATCACCTCCTTTCCCTTCTTCTCTCATTTCATTCTTGCTCCTTTCTGAATTTGGCACGAAAAAACCACCCTTTCGGGTGGCTTTTCGGTTATTCTGTTTTGAAATCCTCTCTGACCGCTCTTTCTAGTAGCAACAGCACGTATTCCGGAGCTTCATTTGTTCCTTGTTCCCAGTTTTGAATTGTCCGCAATGGGATGCTGTACAAGTCTCCGAATTTCTTCTGACTCAATCCGGTTATTGCTCGGATTTCTTTGCATGTTATCATTTGCGTCTCCTCTTTCTTTTGTGCAAAACATACAGCACAGCAAGTGCACTAACTAGAAATTCTGTTGTCATGTTTTCCACTTCATGCTAAAATTCACATGCAAGGGGTTGTTTCCAACCCCCTGCTGAAATTCATGGAAGTGGTTAGCCCAATAACCACTTCCAAAGGAACTTCAAGGTTTCCACGATGATGTTCCCGATTACCAGAATTATTATTCCGGTACGGATATCACTGGATTCCTCTTCCGTGAATTTCTTCATGATTTCCTCCTTTCTATTGCAAACTCTTTAACTTACGAGTTTATTATATACCCGATTCGGGTATATGTCAATAGGGTAGGAGGATTTTTTCTTTGTTTTTTTGTTTTTTAGATGATTTGGAAGTTCGCCCTACGCTCCGCCGCCCGGAATTGCATCGATTGTGCTCCCAAGGATGAAGCTGTCTGTGATGTAGGTGAAAATTCCAATTGCGTCATTGCCTTTTGTTAGCGCATCATTTCCGCAATTTCGCACCGTAAAACCACCATTCGACGAAATAAATAACACGTTGGCATTGTTGCCATAGTATGAAACGGCTCGGATTCCTTTGGTTGTGATTGGTCTCGGAATTCCCTTAATGGTTCCAGTTGCCAAATTCTTGCCAGGATTAACCGCTGCGGTTGCGGAAACGCCAAATTCCAGCTGAACAAGGTTCCCACACTGCCACCATTTCGGTTGTATTGATACGCTTCCGGTGGTAGCCTTGGCGCTTCCGGTACCGCTTGTTAATTGCGTCAATCCGCGAGTTAGTCCTCTAGGGTCTTTATACATAATTTCGTCTCTAACGCTAATTTTGTCTGCTTCCACCGTTCCGGACACCGGGGCAGAACTGTATTCTATCGATACAGATAAATAATATTCCCAGTTATAAGGCAAGGTTTCGCCGTAGCGGCCGTCCGCATATATAGTTAGATCTTTCCCATTTATAGCGTAACCATACATTTGCCCGTTATTGTCTAAATCGAGTTCGCCGCCAAGTCTTACGCGTTTAATGGATGTCGCCTCGTCTTTTAACTTGTATTTTGTGCTCCAAGTCGCTCCGGTTCTGATCGTTGCCCAGGCGGCTTCTCCCGGGAAAGAAAAACTTTCTGTTACTGTATCGCCTGGAACTGTCACGGCGCTTATGTCTATTAACGGATAGACTCCATTATTGATTTTAACACCATTTTCAGAAATTTGGATATTGTTCATGTTGCCTCCTCCAATTCCGCAATTATTCGCGCCGAAAAAAGCCGCTGTTTTTTCGGTTGATGCGTCTACAATATATAGCCCGGACGATTTAACGTCGGTCCGAAACTTTCCGCCAGCCGCGTCCAGCACGTGGGCGCCCAGTTTGTCATGGTAAAAATATTTTTTTTGGTCGTCAATGTCCCCCTGTGCTGCTTCTGCTGCTGCTTGTGCCGTTGCCGCTGCTATTCCGGCAGCACGGGCATCAGATGTTGCGGATTCCGCTGCGGTATGTGCCACTCCGGCCGCTGCCGTTGCTGATTCTGCTTTCTGCTGCGCCAGTGCAGCGGATGATGTGGCTTCCTCTGCCTTCTGCTTTGCCGTTGCGGCGTCTGTTGTAGCCGCTTCCGCCTTTTCCCTTGCGGTGTCTGCCGCTGTTTTCGCTTCCGCTGCGGATGCCGCAGCCTCTTCTGCTTTCTGCTGCGCTAATGCAGCGGATGCCGTCGCCTCTTCCGCCTTCTGCTGGGCAATGTCTGCCGATTCCTGCGCCGTCGTTGCGGTGTCTGCCGCGGATTGAACTGCGCCGTCCAGGTAGTCTTCGTAGCTGTAGTCGTCGTCTTCGTCTTCCGGGTCTTCCGGAACATCTTCCCCCAGCTCCGTTAATTCCGCGGTGTCTGATTCCTCCACCGCTTCAAATTCCACGGCGATCCAATTATAGCTGCTAGGGTTCAGAACTTCCGCGCTGCTCATACTGATGCAGTTGCCAATGTAGGCAGCGTCCTCGGTTTCCTCCAGCGTGAAGCCTGCCGTCCCGTCCGGGCTGTTCGCCCACGCATTATGCAAATAGAATATTGTGTTATTTTCACGCTCTAATTTTGTTACCATTGAAGCCTCCTCCTATCTGCCGATCGCAATCCAGTGGAATGCCGACGGCCACGCGCCGGTCCGTCGTGCCCTGTACGTGAAGCCCGTTTGCGTCACGGCCGAAATGCACCACTCCGTTGAATTTGGCGCATCTGCTGTTGGCGTTACAACCACGTACGGCGCAATGGTAAACGGCACCGGAAACTGGACCGTTACGGAGTAGTTTGTATTTGCTTTTTTAATCGGGCAGGACCCTTTGCCCGCCTGAATGTTCGGCGCGATTAGATTCCCGGCAGCGTCAACTGTTACGCCGTTCAGCGCATCCGCCACCGCGTTCTGCACCTCCGTCGTCAAGTTTTCAGCATCAAGCGGCGTGCCTTCCTGGTACACTTCACCTTCTGCCGGTGTCATGTCGTACGTGTTCGCCTGCCCGTCCACCGGTGTCAGTGTCACCCGGTTCGGGAATTGGCTTGATCTATCAACAAAACCCATTGCTCGCCTCCTATCTCAAATGGTAGCCGGCGCCGGTGTAGCCCGTTCCGGCGTGTCTCTGGTATTTTTTATTATTCATCATGATAATTTGCTTTTTGTTCACTTCCTCGCAAACCTGTTCAATATATCTAACTTGTTCGGCGATAATTGAACCGTCCACCGTAGATACGCCGATGATGGCCACGCCCCACATGGCCGCCAACCTGTCTGCCGTTCCGGTGATGGTGTCCCAATCCTCTGCCGTTAGGTAACTATCCGCCGTCCAGGTTTTCCCCAGGGCGCCGGCAGTGCTGCCGGATAGTGTGGCCAGGTTTCTGGCAATCCGGTTGATGTCTTCCACCGTCAGCAGGTCGGATTCCTGCCAGTCTGTTCGGATATCCATTTATACCCCCTTTCGGTATGCAATTTTCGCCTGCGTGCCTCCGGCCTCGTGCGTCAATTCGATGTCGGAAATTTGCACAATCTCATAATCTGCCCCGGCGTCGTTTAGATGTTTGTTTTTTTCGGTGTGGTGAAGCCGCACCACGTCCCGGGGCTGCATGCGTGGGTCGCCCTTCCACGTAAATTGGCCGGTGATGTTCGATATTTCGAACCGCCGGCCGTGCCGCGGATAGATAACAGCAGCGCCCGCCTTGATATTGCCTTTTACCTCCAGCGGCTGCAGTTCTAGTGTGTAGCCCGGGCGGCCTGTTGGCGCCGTGATGGTCGTGGAACCGCCCGACACGCTCAGCTTCTTGCCTTTAGCTATGCACGGATTAACGTACACGGTTTTTTTCTTCCGCATGTTAGATTTTTTCTTTTTGTAAGTTTTATAGCTGCATTTATACAGCTTCCCTTTTTTCTTTTTTCGGTAGTAATAGGCGTATTTTTTGCCGGCTTTTTTCTTCGCCTGGTAGCTTAGGCGCTCCGGCGCCCAAATTAGGTTTTTCGCATTGCTCACCGTATAAGCCCAATAAGGCCCACCGGACGGGTTAATATTGTAACGCTTCCCGGCCACTGCCGTTTTTCTTTCGTCCAATTTGGTCCACGTGTTGGACCTTGCGGCAGCGCATCCCAGCAGGTATTCGCTGCTTCCGGATTTGATGGCCGCAAGGTTCCGGTCCACGCTCCGTGTTACCTCCCCGCAGTCCTCTTCGTAAATGTCCCATTTCGCCGCCGGCTGCCGCCATGTTAGGCGCGGGATTCCAGCATCCACGAACGCCGGCCAGTATTCACCCGGCACCGTTCCCACGTGGATCAAGTCCGCCGCCAGTGTCCTGGCATCGGTTTCCGGAATTAGGATGCTGGATTCTGTTCCGGTATTCCGTCCAGTCGGGGCGCCGTCGCTGGATAATGCAGCGCCGCCAATTCCGCCCCGGATAGTATTCTCCAGCAGGCTCCACGCCTTCTGGTATCCGTTCCCGGTTCTGGTGTTGATTACTTGGGCGGAAATCTTTTTTTCATCCAAATGCCGGGCGGCGTCTTCACCTTTTATTGTGATTAGGCCGTCCGCCATCGTCGCCGGTTCCGACAAATAGAAATGGCGGGTCTCCGACATGTCCCCGGGATATCCTGATTGATAATATATACTTGCGTTATCGCTGATATTGGATATAGACGAGCTGATGTCTTGCGTCCAGTAAACTTGAAGTTCAATCTCTGATGTTGGGATCGCTTGCGTGTCCACCGATAGGTCCGCCCGTAGTGCCAGGGACGCCTTCACAATATCCGCCTCCGTGAAATCCAAACTGATGCCGGGCGCCATATCGTACAGAATCACCCGTTTTGAATCGGAATCATTTGTTATTGTCACCGTGCCGGACTTTGCCCCGGCCGGAATAACCACGCGGGGCGCGATCGGCATAGAGTAGCCCATCGTGCTGGCCGTTATCGTTCCATAAGATTCCGAATCAAAAACCAGCGTGATGGATGCAATTTCGATTTGCTTGTTCAACGCCCAATTAATTGTTACACTCTGCCCCGCGCCCACATGTGTCTGCAATCCGGTTTTTCCGGTGGCATCGCTCACCGGCTCTCCGGATTTTGGCACGGTCTTCCGGCTGCCGTTAAGCGGCACCCCGCCGCCGGAAAAGTCTGCCACCATCCGGCGGGGGTATTCCGTTGTGATGGTGTCATATACCGCCAGCCCGTCGCCGGACGGCGTGGCCGTCATTTCCACCCTTGTGTCCCTGCCGTTGATGCCGGCCAGAATTTTCATAGGCTGCCGGAACTGTTTTTTGTTCTCGTTGTCAATTCTGCTCATTGTGCTGCTCCAATCATGCGCACGCTGCAGGCCAGGTCCGTGAAGACGGCCGTGCCGTCCGAGCGTGTCACCCGCGTGGGCGTTCCTTTGAATCCAGAAATCAGAATTTCAGCAGTCTGCCGGGTGCCGGTTGCGTCGGTAAATTCCATGGTGGTTTCTTTCCCGACCATTCCGGATAGTTTCCGCACCATGTCGTCCGTTAGGTAGTCCCACGATAGCTCCATATCGTCGGAATATTTCGTTCCGATAACATCCCCGCAAACCTTCCCGGTGCAGGTGGTGTATTCCGCTTGGATGATAGCCGTTTTTTCAACGGTCATATCTTTCGGCCGGAAAACGTCCAGGCCTGCGATTTTGATTTTATTGTAAACTTCCATTTTCGCCCCCTATCCTAACCGGTGTTTGTACGTGTCGTATAAGTCCACAATAGTTTCGCCCAGCTTTGGCCCGGACGGGTAAAGATAATTTTGAATCACAATCGGCTGGCCGGAATTACCGCCCTGAACGGCCAGCGCCGTAATAATGCCATTTGTAATATTATCGCCCATCTGATTCATTTTCTGGCCAAGCTGGTCCCATAGTGTGGCCAACGGGACAACTGCTTCCGCTCCGGCTTCCCCGACTCCATGGGCGCCGCCTGCCAGCAGTGTCGGGCGGTCAAAAATTCCGCCCTTCCGGTGCCAACTTACACCCATGCTCTTCGGGTAGCTGATGCTTCCCAGCTTTTTATATGTTTTACTTCCTTCGGAAAGTGAAAAGCTCGGCAGCTTAATATTTTTGAAAATCTTTCCAATTGAAATCGGGAACCAACTTTTGATTTTGTCCACAATTCCTTTAATTTTGTCCCGGGCCCGCGTGAATGGCCCCGTGATTTTTTCCTTGATGGAGTTCCACGCCGCGGCCGTTCTACTTTTTACGCTGTTCCATGAACTAATCATTTTAGACTTTATCGCGTTCAAAATAGAAAATACTAACGAACGGATTAATTTCAGCGGCGCCGAAATGGCCGCCTTGATGCCGGACCATGCGCCCTTTGTGATTCGCTTTATTCCGCTCCACACCGTGCTCCAGTCTCCCCGGATTAATCCTGAAAATACTTTGATGATTCCCAAAATGATATTTAACGCCGATTTCACGGCGGTTTTCACAATTCCGAAAGCGGTTATAAATACCGGCGCCAAAATCCCGGCAACTGCCCGCCATACGGCTTTGATTGTGCTGCAAACCGCTTTGAATTCTCCAGCAAACGGTGCCAGCTCTGCCTTCACCGCATTGACAAACTGCTGCACGGATAGTTTTATCTGGCTCCATATCTGATTGATTTTTGCCTTAAATTGTTTATTGTTGTTATACAGATAGACAAACGCCGCAACAACCGCGCCGATTGCCGCAACCACCAAGCCCACCGGGCCGATCATCACGGATAACGCGCCGGACACCTTCGTTCCGATTCCGGAAGCAATTGTTCCAAGTCCTCCCAGGTCGGTAATTGCCCCGGACAACCTCTGGAATCCGTCAATGGATTTCCCAATGGATCCGGCAATCTTTCCGCCGATTAACAGCGCCGGGCCAAGTGCCGCCAAAAATACGCCCACGGCCGTGACAGCCTTCTGCGCTGCCGGACTCATGCCGGAAAACTTGTCCGCCAGATGGCCAAGCCATTCTGCGGCGGCTTTAACATACGGCGTTAAATTGTCGCCGATCCGGATGGCCAACGTTTCCGCCTTCGATTTCAGGGCCGTAACTGCGCCGCTTAAATTGTCCGACATGGTGGCCGCCATCTTTCCGGCGGCTCCGTCTGCGCTGCCTAATGCACCCTCTAATTTTCCAATGTCTTTATCGCTGGAATTCATCAGTGCCAGAAAGCCGGACATGGCGTTTTTTCCGACCAACGTTTTAGCAGCGGAGACCTTTTCAGACTCCGAAAGCCCGGAAAATGCGTCCCGGGTATCCCCCAGGATGTCCTTCAAGCTCCGCATGGACCCGTCTGCGTTGGTTGTCTGAATGCGTACGCTTCCGATGCTCTTCCCGGAAACGGTAAAATCCTTAGACAGCCCCTGCATGATTGTCCGGAGAGATGTTCCGGCCTGTGTGCTCTTAATGCCCTGGTTTGCCATAAGTCCAAGAGCCTCCGTAGTGTCTTCCACGGAATACCCCAGGGAACCCGCAACCGGTGCGGCGTATTTGAAAGATTCGCCCAGCATTTGAACGTTGGTATTGCTGTTTGCGGAGGCGGTGGCCAAAACGTCAGCAAAATGGCCGCTATCCTTTGCGGATAATCCGAACGCGGTCAAAGCGTCGGTCACAATGTCGGACGTGGTGGCCAAATCCTCACCGGATGCCGCCGCCAAATCCATAACGCCTTTAATTCCGGAAAGCATGTCGTCTGTTTTCCATCCTGCCATGGCCATGTAGTTCATGGCGTCCGCTGATTCGGATGCGGAAAACTTCGTTTTGTTCCCCATCTCGATGGCCTTATTCCTTAAGGCTTCGAAATCCTTCCCGGTGGCGCCGGCCACGGCGGAAACCCTGGACATGCTGCTGTCGAATTGTGCCGTAGTATGCACGGACACGGCACCAACTCCCGCAACTGCCGCGGATACCGGTGCAATTTTCCGGCCCGCTGCCGTCATTTTTTCGCCGGCCTGATTAAACTTCTGCCCAATCTGTTCCAGCTTTGGGGATTTCAGCGCGTTCAGTTCCTTTTGAAACTGCTGCACTTCTTGCTTCGCCTGCTCAATCTTCCGGGAAACTTCTAAATACTCTTTCGACGTCTTGTCCACGCCTTTCGCGTCAAGCTGGTTCTGAACGTCTTTCAGCTGCTCCAACTTCTGCTTTGCTCCGTCTACCCTCTGTCTTAATAGCGTTTGCTTTTGGGTAATCAGATTAATATTAGTCGGGTCCAGCTTTAGCGCTCTGTTGACGTCTCTTAGTGAAGACTGTGTTCCCCTTGTAGCCTTGTTAATTTGCCCCAGGGCCCTGTTTAGGCCCGTGGTGTCTCCATCAAACTTGATTGTGATTCCTTTTACCGTGCCGGCCATTCTGTTCGCCCCTCTCTCACGTTCAAATTTCCATAGGTATAAATACTCGAAAGCCTTATTTCACGCCCCTTATAGGGCATTTAAACGGCTCGTTTTTTTCGGATTATCTGCCAAAAAATGCATCCCAGTCAGCCTGCGTGGCTTCCCTCGCTTTTGGCTCCGTTTTTTCCGTTTCGGCGCTTTTATGCTGTTTGTTGTAGTCTATGCAGAAATCCACCACCTGCCCCAGTGTCATTTTTTCCACTGCTTCAAGGGTTAGGCCTCTGCTTATAGCGCCGATAATGATGCAGTTCGTGTCGATGCTTTCGGCTGGTTCTTCTTTACCAGTTTCCCCAGCCTCTTCCGGTTTTTTTCCGAAACCACTGTATTAATTACGGCGTCAAGTACTTCCGGAACGATTTGATCCAGCGGAAAATTTTCAAACTGGTTCGCCCACTCAAACGGCGCCGGGATAGAATCATCCGCATTTTTCGCCATCGCCCAGATGATATTTAACGCCGTTGTGAATTCTGCTCCGGCGAACGAAATCATGGCACTTGAAACGGTATCGAAATCCAGCAACTTGCGCCATTCCAGCTCTCCGGATTCGTCCATAGCGCCGCCCACCAGTACCAGCCCGGATTCCAGCATCGGCAGCAGGTCCGGCAGAATGTCGTGGCCGAACTGTGCCCGGTATCTTAATACCCACCCAAGGCTTGCATTTAATTTGATTTTCTGGTTTTCCGAAATGTTAATTTCTTTTATCATTTTTTTATTCTCCCAATAAAACAAGCGGCGGGGATTTTCCCCGCCTAAAAATTAAACTGTTGCTTTCCCGGTGTTTGCACTTCGATCGCCTGCTTTAAGCGTTGGCATTTTCGGCGCGGTGAAAAGTGTTGAATATCCGGTCGCTTCCGGCGGATATTCTACCAGCGTCATACCGGTGCTATTGTCACCGGTTACCGTAATATCAACGGAATCGGTCTCAACGTCCACCTTGTCCTCGTTGGTTTTGTGCTCGTGTTTAATTGGTCCCATGGACACATTCAGCAGCAGGCCACGGCTGTTCTGTGCGTCGCCTTTCGCTTCAAAGGCAATATAAACCGCTGGTTTGTTCATGCCCTTGATATTAACGATTCCGCCATCAGCAGTTTCGGCGTAGCCCATTAACGCCAGCTTAATCTCTTTGGTAAACATTGCCACCTCAAGAGATCCGCTGAATCCGTTGTCTCCGTTCTGGGCGTAGTATTTTACGTTATCGGCGTAAAATTCAATTTCCAATGTTTCCGGATCCAAGGAAAGCGACACCGCGCCCGGCAGCGCCATCGGCGTGCCAAGTGTTGCCGCTCCGTCCGTTCCCACTTTATACTCTCCAATGTGTACATTCGAGAGCCCAAAAGTTACTTTATTCCCTGCCATTATTAACCTCCTAGTTTACTTCGTAATAAATAACCCACATATTACTTTCCTGGATGTAGTTGTCTTCTGACTTCTGGAACCTGTAGCCCGCGTCCAGAAGAATGCGCTCGATGCGCTGCTCCTCTTCTTCGTCCTTCTTCACAAAGTAGTATTGCAGCTCATACCCGGGCCGCGTGTAGTAGTCTGAATCATCGGCGGAGAAGGATTCCGCCCCGGATCCGCGGTAAACCAAAAAAGGCGGCTCCCAGCCGTCTTCCGCGTTCCCGAATGCAATCGGGATTTTTAAATCCTTCAAAACCATTTTTTCATAAAATGTCAAAGTCGTTTCTTCACCTCCTCCACGAATTTGGCGTTTCCTGCCGCTTCCGCCTTGGTGATGTGGCCATCACCTTGATAATAGCCATATGTTCCCACGCCGTTCCGGATAGTGTGGCCATTGTTCAGAAGATACGTAAGCTGCGGCTTTTTGTCGTTGTACACCAGCCGTAGCCCTCCACGGTAGCTTTTCTGCTTCCAGCCGCCGGCATAATCTCCGGATTTTCTCGGCGACGTTGCCTTTAGCATTCTTATGGTATACGCAGCCGCCTTCTTCGATGCCTCTGCCGTTTTCTCTTTCACTTCTTCCGAATACTCGTCCAGGATTTCGCCCATTACGGCGCTCAATCCTTCAACCTCTACCACGTCACTCATTTTTTTCACGCTCCGTCAATGTAATTTCAATCGTTTCGCCTTTCACGTATGTCCGAACGACGACATATTCCACGCCGTTAATAACCACATGGGATTGGCCTTCGTAGTCTCGCCGATCGGATAGAACTATAACCATAGTTGGCTGCATTCCGGTTGTGGCCGCTTGGTAATACTCTGCCCGGCTCACGCTCTTCACCTCTGCCCATCGTTCTTTTTCTTCCTCGGTGTGGATAATGTTCCCATACTTGTCCCGGCCGGATTCCGTCCGGCGTATTAGCTTGATTCGCGTATCATACACCGGAGCCGCCTCCTTCCTGGTATCTCTGCATGGTGGCCATGTTATCCCGTAGCATTCTGTAGCGCTTCTGGTACCAGTCTTTGTCGCCGCCGAAATCAAAAGCCGATTTACAAAACAGCTCTACACAAAACATAACTAGCGGATCCATTTCCGGCTGCTGCCGGATGCCTACCGCTTCCATGTCTGCCTTGGCTGCTGCTATGGTTTGCGCTATTTCTTCATCGGCTTCCGTGTGGCTGATTCTTAGGGCTGCCCGGATTCTTTCAATTTCTGCCATTTTTTCGTCTCCTAGTTAATCGGCGGGGGTTGCTCCCCGCCCAAAAAGATTAAACCCCGGCAAAAGTGACATAGGCACCTGCGCCGGCATCACGCATGCAGCCTTCCGCCCGTGCGTAGCCGGAAATAATAATTTTGTGAGTCTTAATATCCCGATCGTTTTCAATCATGATATCCTGCACCATGTTCAAAACAAATTTAGAAGTATCAACAATAAAAATATCGTCCCCGGCCGCTGCATCTTCCTTTACATCGTAGCCCAATGTGCAGCCGTCCCGGAATACCGGCTGGCCGGCAGTGTCCACCATTCCCACAATCTGCTCGAATTTCTTCGCTCTGCTTGCATAAACTTTCAGGTTCGTTCCGCGCTGTACGGATCCGACCGCCTTGCAGAAGTCTGCAAAGGTCAGGCTCTTTCCCTTTGCCACGGTAACGGCAGCGGTGCCCAAATCGGTTTTAATCTTTGCGAAAATATCGGTTGCCAGCGCCTCGCCCATGGAGTTGGCCACCTCGGTCGCCAAATAATCCTCCAGGGCGCCCTGGCTCATCTTAGCCGCTGCATAGCTCAGCTCTACAGTCTTCGCGTAGTCCTGGCCCACAAGGGTCACCTTTACGAATTCATTGTCCTCCAAGGTTGCGGCTGTTCCCTCTTCCACCTTTCCGGCTTTTCCGGCTTTTACTTTGGTGTGCTTTGTTACTTCCAGGATCACGCCGGTGCGCTTGATATCGATATCGCCCAGAATAGGGTGGTCGGTGTAGATGTTGTCCCAGATTTTGTCGTCCAGTGCCTTCGGGATTGCGATGGCATCGGTTCCGGCAGTCAAAAGGGTGCTTCTCTGTTCTTCTGTCGCTTCACCTCTCAGATTTGCATAGAATGCGGATCTGTACTCTTCGGATGCAATCATTTCTGCTCTTGTCATGTTCTTGTTAGGTCCTTTCTGCGGGTCATTGTTCTGCGGGCTAAAAATCGGGATTCCGAATTCTGCCGCGTTTTTTAAATTAATTTTTCTTTCTTCAATTCGGATTTTCGCCAGGATGTTTCTGGCTTCCTCTGCCAGTTCGCTGCTTCTGGCTTCAATTTCTTCGGCGGTCATTCTTTCGCCGTAGTCGCCGTCGTCTCCGTCCAGCTGCTCCAGCAAGTCGTCAAGTTCCGCATTGATTTCCTTCAATCTTTTTCTCAGTTCTTCAAGATTCATTAAATTATCTCCTCTCTGATTTCTTCCAGTTTGATTTTTAAAATTTTCCGATGGAGCTCAGCTCTCCTCTGCGCTCTCTCTTCTTTTTCGCGAACCTCCTCCGCCTTCTGGATTACTCCATCCATGTATTTTCTCGCCGCGATTTCGGTGCCATCGTTGGCCGGAATCGATACGGCGGAAACATCAAAAACCTTCCGGATGCTGCCCGGGCCCCATTCTATTGTCCGGGTCTCCGTGTTATACGTTGGTCCATCCTTTGGGATGAATCCCCAACTCATCTTCGTGATTAATCCGGCCCGGATGTCTTCCAGCAGTCCCCGGCTGCCTTCCGTGCTTCCAAGGTCTGCAATCACCTTTAGGCCGTGGTCGTCAATTTCTAAATTCAGCGTGCCATTAGATTGCCGCGCAAACACGCGGCCATTGTGGTCGTACTGCATAATAACGTCCGACATGTCGCACCCATCAAAGGCAGCAGCTGAAAAAGATTCATAGACGGGGCCGTCTTCGTCCTCAAAAAAAAGATATGGGCCGAAAGTGGCCGCATAGCCTTCCACGGTTGTCCCGTCCTGTTCATTTGCTCTAGTCTGTAGTGGCTGCGCCGTTCTATACTGTCGTTCCTTCTTCACCGGCATTTCCTTCTCCTCCTTCTTCCGTGTTATCGTCCGTTTTTCCGATTTCTTGCGCTTCTGCGTATTCCTTCCGGATGTATCGTTTGTCGCCGCCTTCTACCGGCGCCATGTTGTAGATTTCCAAGCCCTGATTTGTTGTTATAAATCCCCGGTCGAATAATTGCGTCACCGTGTTCAATTTTTCCGTTGGGGATAGGTACTCCAGGCGGTTCGATGTGAAAATGATTTGGTTGCCGTACGCCTGCGCGGTGTCGCTGAATGCCATCTGCGTGTGCACTAACGACGCCTGCAGCGCGAAAGGCTCAATCTTCCCCTCATAAAATGCCGCCCATTGGTCGGACGTAAATCGGTTTTGTAGAATGGCCTCATTGACGCCAAAATAAGAAAACACGTTTTCTTTAATTTGCGCCATCTGTTCGGCGTTCACCGTGAACTGCTGGGATTTCACCTGCTGCATACTCTCATATTTTTGATCTATCATCATCACGCCGCCATTGTTGGCGCTGGATAGATTCGATTCAGTAAGGCGCCGGCGCTCTTTTTCAATGTCGTCGCCGTTCAATGTCATGGCCAGTTTTGCGATAAATCTAATGAAAGCGCTGTTTTGCACACCTTCCACTATTCCTTGGTTATTAGTGTTTATAAGTTCCATAGTAGGCTGCAGCACCCTGTTGTCCTCACCAAAAAAATCAGAATTATATAGATACTGATTCAGCACGCCAACCTTTTCACGCTCAACGGCTGCCACACCTGCCGGGAACCGAAAGCGGAAATATTCCCGCCCGTTGTACTCTATCAGTTCCACATTTCGGGGATTGACCGGGTAGAATCCGGTCACCGTCTTCATATCATCCGCATACAGTGGGACAATGAAGGCGCTGTTCTCCACCATCAGTGTGGTGGCCAGTTTATAAAGATATTGTGATGCAACCATGTGCGGGTTCGGTGCCTGCTGGATTCGGCGGGCAAATGTCTCGTTTCCCTTCCCGGTAACCTCCGGTTTTAACTTGCTGCAGTGGGTTGCAATGCAATGGATCGCCGCCCTTGTTAGCTCCATTTCATACACGCCGCCCTCGAAAGACGTGAAGGCTGGGCGGTATGCGTTCATTAGTTCGAAATAATTTTTAACTTGCTTTTCAATTTTTGTTTTCTTCCGGATGTTGTCAAATAATCCCATTTATTCCACTCCTGAATTTAGTCCGATGTATTTGTCGGCCACATTTTGAAGGACCACAAAGCCATCTAATAGTGCGGCCGTTCCGTCAATTCTGTTCCGCTGGTCCGTGCCTTTTACCGGCTGAATATTGCCGTTGATGTCCGTCTTCACCGACGTGTTAAGTAGGCACCATTTGTCGATTGGGTTGTTGTTGTAGATAACCCGGTGGGCCTTAAACTCTGCCGCAAGCTGCTTCATTGGTTCCGACAACGTATAAACGCCCTGCCGCACCGGAATCATTGAGCGGGGCCCGAACGTGCCCTTGTACTCCCGAAGGTCGGCGTCGCCAATGTGCCACGGGTCGTAGCCTATAAAAGGAATGTAAATCCCTTCTTGCTCCCGCAATTCTTCGAACCATTCCAGAAAAATGCGCTTATCGCACTTATTTCCCGGGCAGGTTCTCATGTAGCCCTTTTCGACCCATAGTCTATATGGTGCATTATCCCGTTCCCGGCGGCTGCCGTTGTTCTGCTCCAGCACCTCTTCCGGGATCCAGTACATCGAACGCACGTATAGATTCGGATCGTCCGGGCGCTTAAACAGCACTTTGGCCGCGTTTAAGTCTGTTGTATCTGCCGCGTCGAACGCTCCAATTCCGTATTTAAATTTGATTTCGAAAGTCTCTTCATTGTTCAGTTCCTCATAGGTTAGCCAGCCAGTTGCGCTGTTTTGTTTCAAATCAAAATCCTTCACCAAAACGGTCGGTTTGAAACTTGCTTGTGCTTTTGCTTTTTCCACATTTGCTTTTAGTTTTTCAAAACTCTTAATTGTGCCTAATCCCGGATTTGCCTTCATCCATTTTTTCGGATCCGTCCATTCTTTCGGGTCGTCCAGTTCGTAAATGAGCGGCAGAAAATTCTCATCATCGATATCGCCCGCCAGCACCCCGGCAGCATAGTCATATTGCTCGTCAAAAATACCATTTCGAATGAAGCCGTTTGTTGTAATGCAGAAAATTAACGGCTGCTCCCGTGCCGTTGTGCCTTGCTTTACTAGATCATACAGATCGCGGTTCTTGATGGCCGCCAGTTCGTCGATGATGGCGCAGTGTACGTCCAGTCCGTCCAGTGTGTTGGTGTTGGATGCCAGTGCCCGAATTGTGCCCATATTCGACGGCTGATAAATGTCGCTGGTTCTTTTCCTCGTGTGCTTCCTTAGTAGCGGGCTCATTTCCCGCATTTTTAGCGCCGCCGTAAACCCTAGGTTTGCCTGGTCCTTCGCGGTGGCCACGTTGTATACTTGCGGGGCGCCTTCCCGGTCGTTGCACAGCATCGCC
>ERZ1034984.2381-NODE-2381-length-15237-cov-5.509880_pt1 | contig 15237 bp, 12 predicted proteins | sample MGYA00520589_ERZ1034984 | MGnify/ENA primary metagenome ERZ1034984 (study PRJEB33766, sample SAMN09781790) | gut metagenome | biome: gut microbiome | host: Homo sapiens | place: Madagascar | study: EMG produced TPA metagenomics assembly of the PRJNA485056 data... | reverse complement strand
ATAATATATAGAAATTATTTCTATATTATTTGGTGATTCTGACACTTGCCGCCTGTCCTTTTCCACGGAACAGTTTCCGGTAAGCCTTCCTTTTTCCGGCCGGAACCCGGATCTTACATTTCCGATGGATTTTACCGAGCGCCTTGGCTCCTACCCGGGTCAGTACACTGGTTCTGACCGTTATTTTTTTGAGGGATGCACAGCCATAGAACGCTTTCTTTCCAATCGTCCGCACATTCTTTCCGATTGTCACCGAAGCAAGGGTCTTCTGACCGGAAAATGCCTTGATTCCAATCGCCGTCACGCAGTAACTGTCTCCCCGCAGGGTCACACGATCCGGTACTGTGCATTTTGCAACATGCTTTTCCAGGCCTGTAAGTTCCACCGTCTTTTTCACCGGATCTGTCACCCGGTATACCGCTCCACTCACCGATACAGTGTCACCTTTTTTCAATGGTTCGTCTGCCGCCGGTGCAGCAGATGGCTGAATCGCCGGAGCAGGAAGGATCGTCGGTGTTGCCGAAGGTGCCACATCCTGTGTCTGTCCCGGTGTCTGAGTCGGTTCCGATGGTCCGTTGACGGTGACCGGAACCTGAAGAGCCGTTCCATCGCTGGCAGCAACCGTAATCGTACATGTACCGGTATCCTGCCCCATCACCTTTCCGTCACAGCTCACGGTAGCCACCTGATCATTATCGGATGCATAGGTCAGCCAGGCATCTGTGTCCGCCGGGGTCAGTTCCGCCTGCAGATAACATGCTTCCCTGTCTGTCAACGCAAGACTCTGCACCGCAGCAGTCAATCCCCGGGATGGCCTGTCTGTACCGGCTGCCTGTACCGTGACTCTGATCTGTCTGACAACCCCCGGTGCATTCAGTCCGCTCACTGTAACCGTGGTCTCTCCGATCTGTCTGGCAGTAATGATGCCATGATTGACCACAGCGACATGCCGGTCCTCTGACTTCCATGTGACCGTGTCGTTGCTGTCCGCCGGAGCTGTCACAGTTGCCTGTACTTCCAGAGATTCGCCGCAGGTCAGCGTCACATGATCCTCGGAAACCTCCAGTCCGGTCATCGGCACGATAGCTGCATCCTGCACGACATCCGCAGCCTCCTGATCCACGTAAAAACCACGGAGCAATGCCGCTGCGCACAGGTCTGTCGGTTCACATGCGGTACGGTTAAAGATTGCATAGCGGTCTGCACTCTTTGGTGACTCCGGCGTCGGATAATAGCCATTATCCCATACCACGCCCACCAGGTGATACTTTTTGAGCAGATATGCCACCCCCTCAAAGGATGTCCGGCGGCTGTCAGAACCACAAAATCCCCATTCGCCGATCAGCACCGGTGTTCCCCGGGACACATATTTTTCTTCCAGTGCCGAGAACTGCTGCGCATAACTGTTCTCCACGTTTTCATCCATGGATTTCTTAAGATCGAACCCATCGTAGTCGTGGATCTCTACCATCAGACGGTTCGCCGGATCCTTTGGAAGCGTGTAGGTAAAGTCTTCACTCATCAGCGTATAGAAACTGGTGTTCTGCGGCTGTACTGCCAGCCAACGTCTCGCATTGTTGGATCCGGAAGCCCGGACGACATCGACAAAGTCCTGTTCCAATGCCGCAATACGGTCGTAGTCCGACTGTATAAATCCGGTAAACTCCTCATTGTCCTTATAGCTTCCATATTGTACCATCCAGCCTGTGTTGTCATTGTTGTGCTTCTGATCATTGCCATCGCGGCGCGGATCCTCTGAGAACACTTCGTTCATAGATGCAAAAATCAGATGCTCATCATAGTTCTTGAAACGCTGAGCGATCTGCGTCCACACTCCCTTGAACTTTGCCCGGACACCGGCGAATTCCTCATCTGTGCCCTCCAGTGCCAGCCAGCCGTGTGGTTTCTGTTTTTCTGCCTTTTTGTCATATGCATTCATGCAGCCGTCGTGATGGATGTTGAGCATCACATACATGCCCTCATCCACTGCGTAGTCCACCACCTGCTGCACTCTCGCCAGATAGGCTTCATTGATCGAATAATCCTCGCGGATCGCCGCTCCCCAGGTCACCGGGATACGGATCGTGTCAAACCCCATCGTGTGAATCTTCTCGATCATCGCCCGCGTGGTGTATGGATTGCCCCACTGGGTCTCGCCCACTTCATAGGTATCTCCCTCCCAGCAGTCCAGGGTATTGCCCAGATTCCACCCGATGCCCATCCGGCGGATCATCTCATCCGACGAATACTCTGTAAAATGCACCGGTGCATCCGGTACCTTTACCTGTGCGCTGTCCGTCTCGTCCACACGAATCACACCCTGTACCGTCTCCGCTTCCGCACGGTGCGCCGTAATGCCCGTGCCGCTCAGAGATGTCAGAGCCAGCGCCCCGGCCAGACCGCAGGACAGACATTTTCTGTAGATTTTTTTCATAGTTTTGCTCTACCTCCTTCTTTTATTTGTATTATAAGATATCCTGATACCTGCACGCAACACGTTTGCCACAAAATGTGTATTTTGGGAAATTTAAGGAAATTCCGATATTTTCGGGAAATTTCGATCTCTTTCCGGAAATATCCTAGATTTTTAAGAAGCAGCTATTTCGCATAAAGCCAAAAATCCCGGGCGGCTTCCGATCCGGAAACCACCCGGGATAACTTCATTCCATCGATTAGTTGAAGTACACCAGTTCTTCCTTTGGCTTGTCTACTTTTGTGACTTCCTCCGCATAGAATACCGGGCCCTTCTCTCCGTATTCCTTGCGGTACTTGAATTCCAGTCTGGCAGTGATATTGACATAGTCTTTATTGTCAATGCCTTCCCAGTCATCCGCCTTGCACAAAAATCCGATGAACTGCACATCATCCGCACAGCATGTCATCGCATAGCGTCCAAAGACGACAAACCCCTGCTCAAGTCCTTTCGGTTTCTGTACCATACCGGTCAGTTTCAGTGTCTTGCCCTCATAGGCGTCCTCCTGATCCATCATATCGACGTACCACATGCCAAAATCATCGTCGGCAATGTCGATCACATCGGCATTTACATCAAACGGAAGTTCCTCCTTCAGATCATAGAACGCGTCATCCTCTGACTCGTAGACGATCTGTACTCTCGGGTTCACCGCCTTAATGCTTCCGCGGATCGCAGATTTACTGGTCTGAAGGGTACAGCGGTTGACGATCATCATCTCCACGATCTTGAAATGCTCTACCATCAGCGACGGCATATTCTTCATATATAACGAGAACGTCTCATCATTGGCCACACCGATGGTCTGGAAGATCACGTCCCGGTCAAAACAGATGTCCTGCAGCGCCGTGTACATTTCCAAGATGCGGGTTGCTCGCCACATTCCATTGTACTCGATCACGATACGGTCCGGACGATGTTTTTTCAGGAACTTCTCAACGACCTTGCCATTGAATGATTCCTCATCTTCAATCATCTCCACGACCGCTCCGGCCTTGGCCAGAAATGCCGGCTCATATTCTTCCTCGCCCTCCTCACAGCACAGGATCAGGGTCTTGGATTTGCCATCGTAGAGATCCTCCACCAGCAGATCACGGATGAGGCTGGTCTTGCCGGCCTCCAGAAATCCTTCGATCACAAACACCATCATCTGTTGTCTTTTACGTCCAAACATATTTGTTTTATCCTTTCTGAGTGCGCCCGTCATCAGGCTACATGAAACAGTTCTTTGATCTTGTCTTCATCCAGCTTGGCACCGATCACGCAGATGCGGCCGGTAAAATCTGCTGCCCCGTGGCGGATCTGTGTCTCCTCCGGCACCAGATCAAAATGGAACCACTCGGATTCCTGGGAATCCACAATGCCCTTGCAGCGAAGAACCTCGCCGTATTCGCCCCCCTCAGCCAGACGGCACAGGATGTCCTGCAGTTCCTCTCTGGTAAATTTGTGGGCAGTCTCCAGTCCGATGCTGGTAAACACATCATCTGCATGATGATGGCCGTGATCGTGGTGATGATCGTGGCCACAACTGCAGTGTCCATCCTCATGGTCATGATGGTGATCATGGTCATGGTCGTGATGGTGGTCATGCCCACAGCACTCATGGTCATGATGATGCTCCTCGAGGATCTCCTTTTCCAGGGAATTGACTTTCTCCATCGCCTCAAGGATCTTCTTGCCATCGATCTTGTCCCATGGTGTCGTAATAATAGAAGCCTCATCGTTCTTCTCGCGGATCATGTGAAGTACGGCATCCAGCTTGTAATCGCTGATATCCTGTGTTCTGCTCAGCACGATCGTGCCCGCATATTCAATCTGGTTATTGTAAAATTCACCGTAGTTTTTCATGTACATCTTGCATTTCTTAGCATCGATCACGGCCGTGGTGCTGTTGATCTCCACCTGTTCGCCGATGTTCTGCACGGCTTTGATGACATCGGAGAGTTTGCCGACGCCGGATGGCTCGATGATGACACGATCCGGGCTGTACTTGTCCAGCACCTCTGCCAGTGCCTTGCCGAAATCTCCTACCAGCGAACAGCAGATGCAGCCGGAGTTCATCTCGGTGATCTGGATGCCGGCCTCCTTCAGGAAACCTCCGTCAATGCCAATCTCTCCGAACTCGTTCTCGATCAGCACCAGCTTCTCTCCCGGAAACGCCTCTGCCACCAGCTTCTTGATCAATGTCGTTTTCCCTGCCCCTAAAAATCCTGATATAATATCAATCTTTGCCATGTCATTACCTCCAAATAAATAGTCGATACTTTTATTTTACCAAACTTGTCAATACTTTTATCCCGGTCAGATGGGAATATTTCTTAAAATACCATAAACAATCAACCCCGCCACCATCATTCCCAGCAGCACATTCTCCACCCGCGTCGTCCGCACGCTTCCCTCCCGGACATATCTCCACTCCATCCTGCCCACGATCACCGCGAGCACCGGCAGTACCACAAAACATGCGGGATTATCATAAAATGCCTCGCGGATCCGCAGATGCGCCAGGTCTACACACAGATGGGTGATGCCACAGCCGGGACACCGCAGCCCGGTGATCTTGCGGAACACACAGGGAATCATAATTCCCGTCAGAGAAACAAACACATAATACAAGAAGGCAAGAATCACCACGATTCCTGCCTTCCGGATCTCGCCCCGCAGGCGATATTTCTGACTATCTGTCATCGTTTAATAACCACCCAGTGCCTTGTTGATCTCATTCTGCATCAGTGCATAATTGATGATCCCAAGACCCAGCGCCTGAAGAATGATGTACATAATGCCGCTGTTGCTGGACGGACGTCCGTTCGCTGCTGCGATGGTATCCACATTCTCTCCACGCTTGTATGCCCAGTACCAGCCATAGATGTTACAGCTCAGGATCGTAAAGATCAGCGCCATGCCACCGCTGGCGGTCTGTGTGTCTCCGGACAACTGCTTGAGATCATCTGTCATCACGACGAACCAGTACAACCCGTAGATTCCACAGGTGATAATGCTCAGGATGATGCAGACTCCGATGTTTCTCTGTGTCATGTGTTTCCTCCTTTTGTGATAGATTCTTTTTCGTCACTATGTATCAATTTATTTTACCATATACCCTATACATATGCAACAAATGCGAGATATGTGTCAGGGTTTGCGCAAAACTTTTGTATCACATCATAATGTCCCGGTTGCAGCCTCATACACCCTTCTCTGTCACCGGCGCAAATGCTCGTTTCGTCGCCTCATACATGGCAATGCTCGCCGCGATCGGCAGATTCAGACTGTCTATGGCATGACTGTGCGGTATGATCACCGAAGTCCCTACCTCCAGAAACTCCCGTGGCAGGCCGGTCGCCTCATTGCCAAAGATCAGTGAAAAGTGGCCGGACGGGCTCACTTCATGCAGCGTCTTTTTGGCCTGGAGCATGAACGGATACAGTTCGCGCTCCCCATATCCTTCCAGATATTCCTCAAAGCTGTCAAAATACCGGAGGTCAGTCGAGAAGATCGCTCCCATCGAGGCTCTGACCACCTTGGGATCAAAGGCATCGACCGCAGGCCGGATGATGGCCATATGGTTCATGCCAAATCCCAGTGCACTTCGCATGATCGTTCCCATGTTTCCGGCATTGGATGGATTGACCAGTACGATATGGGATGCATCTGCCTCCAGCGGTTCCTCCCACTTGCGGAATTCTCCGATCACGTAACAGTTTTCCTTCTGGGACAGGACGTTGAAGATCTTATCCACCTGTATCATCTCCACCTGTGCCTCCCGACACAGTTTCTGCAGCTTGTCAAAGGTCTCTCCCGGTTTCAGGCTGGAATGTATGTAGACCCGGTTCACCTGCTGCGGTTTGAACCGGAGCAGTTCAAAAGTAAGTGTGATCCCCAGTGCGTAGGACACGGGATCATCTTTTCGATATCGCTTATATGTTGCCATGTTCTCTCCATTCGCGTCCCGGCTCCATGCTCTGTTCCGTGCGTCTCTGCATGTCTGCCTCTGCGCTTATCTCTGTGTTTATAATTCCATCTGGTTCCAGAAATCCTTGCCGATATTGACCCGGACATCCTTCATCCAGCCGGCATATTTTTTCTTGAACATATCGGTCTGTCTCTGGCTGATGACCTTCTCCTTCTCCTCGCGGGTAGCCGCCTCGTCATCCGACACCTCTGTGGATGCCTCATCGGTGGAGACGAAGTACATCTTTTTGGCCAGCGCATGCTGCTGATAGATCTCACTGATCTGCGAGACATTCAGATCATACTCACTGCGGTCTGCCGTATCCGCACTCTCGACCAGCTCCTGTGCAGCCAGATTGGCCTGATCCTTCTCATCGCTGGTCAGCTCCACGTTTTCCTTTTCGGCCTCGGCGCAGATGATATGCACCTGCGTGATCGTATTGATCACTTCCTCCTTGGCCTCATCGCCGATCGTGGACTTGCCGCTGAGTCCGCCGGTTCCCAGGTTGTAGTTCCAGATCTGATCCCCGAATGATCCCTCGTAATGCCTCTTCAGAAAATAACAGTAACTGCGGATCTCTCCGTAGTTGATGTCATCTTTTCCCACGGTCATGACCACCGAGGATGAGACAAAATCCTTCGTGGCGATCTCTTTCGTTCCGTTTCCGCAGCCGGTCATGGCGCAGGCGGCGACTGCCGCTGCAAGCACCAGACTGACTGCTTTTTTATTCCATCGTCTTCTCATCGTTATCCTGATTTCCTTTCCTGTTCTGCTCCCCATCCCGGGAGACCGCAAGTCCACGGATACTGTCCACGATCTGTTCCATCTGTCCAAACAGTTCCTCCGGCTTTGGCATCTCCTTGTTCAAAGGATACAGAAAATACGGTTCATTTTTTCCGACAAATTTTAATCTGCCCTGATAATATTCTATCATCTCCGGGATCTTTTCGACAGCTATTTTTGCATTTGGCTGCAGATAGAACCGGATGCCGTCCGGTTTTCTGACCACCTGGATCAGTCCGGCACGGTGTGCCTGTGCCTTGAGCAGCGCGATCCGCAGCAGATTGACCGCCGGTTTCGGAGGCTCCGTAAATCGGTCCGCCATCTCCTCTTCCATATCCAGCATCTCTTCCCGGGTCTCAATCCCGGCAATTCTCTTGTACATATCCAGTTTCTGGAATTCGCTCTTAATATAGGTCGCCGGAATATAGGCATCCACCGGAAGATCGATCGTCGTCTCGAACTCTTCCTCGGGTGATTTGAGTCCCTTCATCGTCAGCACAGCGTCATTGAGCATCTTGCAGTACAGGTCGTATCCCACGGCCTCCATGTGTCCCGACTGCGCCGCCCCCAGAAGATTGCCGGCTCCACGGATCTCCAGATCGCGCATGGCCACCTTGATCCCGGATCCAAGATCCGTGTATTCCCGGATCGCGGACAGTCTCTTTTCGGCCACTTCCCTGAGCATCTTATCGCGCTTGTACATCAGAAAGGCATAGGCCGTTCTGCTGGAACGTCCCACGCGGCCGCGGAGCTGGTAAAGCTGTGACAGACCCATCTGATCGGCATTGTCGATGATGATCGTATTGACATTGGAAATGTCCAGGCCGGTCTCTATGATCGTCGTGGCGATCAGTACCTCGATCTCTCCCTGGATAAAGTCCATCATGATCTGCTCGAGCTGGCGCTCGCTCATCTGCCCATGCGCATAGGCCACCCGGGCATCCGGCACCAGCCTCTGCACCTCCGCCGCCACCTCATCAATGTTCCTGACGCGGTTGTAGACGTAGTACACCTGGCCTCCTCTGGCCAGCTCGCGGTTGATCGCCTCGCGGATGATCTCTTTGTTGTGTTCCATGACAAAGGTCTGGATCGGCAGACGGTCCACCGGCGGCTCCTCGAGCACACTCATGTCCCGGATCCCGATCAGGCTCATGTGCAGTGTCCTCGGGATCGGTGTGGCGCTCAGTGTCAGCACATCGACATTGCCCTTCATCTGCTTGATCTTTTCCTTGTGGGTGACACCGAAGCGCTGTTCCTCGTCGACAATCAGCAGTCCCAGATTTTTGAAAGAGACATCCTTGGACAACAGCCTGTGCGTGCCGATCACAATGTCCACTTCGCCTTTTTTCAGACGTTCGATCGTGTGTTTCTGCTGGGTCGTCGTCCGAAATCTCGACAACAGTTCCACATTGACCGGGAACTGCCCGAGTCTCTCCAGCATGGTATTGTAATGCTGCTGCGCCAGTATCGTCGTCGGCACCAGAAATGCCACCTGTTTGTTGTCATTGACCGCCTTAAATGCCGCGCGGATCGCGATCTCCGTCTTGCCGTAACCCACATCTCCGCACACCAGACGATCCATGATCTTATCACTTTCCATATCCTTCTTGGTGGCGGCAATGGCCTCGAGCTGATCCGTCGTCTCCTCAAACGGGAACATCTCCTCGAACTCCTGCTGCCAGACCGTGTCCGGCCCGAACTGATACCCCTTCATCTGCTGCCTTCTGGCATACAGTTCGACCAGTTCCTTCGCAATGTCCTGCACCGCACCGCGCACGCGGCTCTTGGTCTTCTTCCATTCGACGGAATTGAGTTTGTTCAGTTTCGGCTTTTTGGCAGCCTCCTTGTCCGCATATTTCTGCAAGACATCCGAAGAGGACGCCGGCACATACAGATTGCCCCCGTCTCCGTATTCGATCTTGATAAAGTCCTTGGTCACTCCGTCGACTTTGATCTTCTCAATACCGCGGTAGATTCCCAGTCCATGATTCTCATGCACGACAAAATCGCCGACATGCAGTTCATTGAAACTCTGGATCACCTGACCGTCATATCGTTTTTGTTTCTTGCGGCGGTTGCGCTTTCTCGCACCGAACACATCGGTCTCGGTCAGTACCACAAACTTCTGGTTCGGATAGACAAACCCTCTGCGAAGCCCGCCATAGCTGACCATCACCTGGCCTGCCTCCAGCGGCACATCCATCTCCTCGCGGAAAAATGCCTGCACCTCGTAAGTCTGCAGATCCTGCGCCAGACGCTGCCCTCTGGTTCTGGAACCGGACAGCAGCACTATCCGGAATCCCTGTTTCTGCCACTGGGCAATATCCCCGGCCAGCATCTCAAAATGCTGGTTGTACGAAGGCACAGACTGCACATTTAATGCCAGGCTCTGTGCCGCGCTGATGCCGTTCGGAAGCACATCAAGCATCGTCAGATACACGGTATTTTTCCGCGCAAGCATGCCCGATACCGCATCCGCCCCATAGATGAGCCCCATCTGACCGGGCAGGATATATCCCTGTTCCAGTCTGGATTTCATACTCTCCGTAAACTCAAACTCGACCGCATCCATCGCCTCCCGGCAATGTCCCGGATCATCCACAAAAAACAGCGTGTCATCCTGTGGGAAATAGTCAAACACCGAGCCGAGTGACGCATCGAAATACGGCAGGAAACTCTCCAGCCCCATGCGTCCCCTGGTGACTTCCATGGTGTCCTGCCAGTTGTGTATGGTCTTGGTGAGCTGCTGATAGGCCTCCGTCTTCTTTGCCTTGAGCAGCTTCTTGCCGACGCTCTCGAACTCCTCCTGCACCTTCTGCAGTCCGGCTGTGATCTGCGCCTCATCCAGCACAATCTCCGATGCCGGAAATACCGTGATCTCCGGGACACGCTGGATCGATCTCTGACTCTGCACGTCAAAGGACTGGATCGTATCGATCTCATCGCCCCACAGTTCCACACGATATGGGCATTCCTCCGTCGGGGAATAAATGTCCAGGATCCCTCCGCGGATCGAGAATTGTCCGGGCTGCTCGACCTGATCCAGTCTCTCGTATCCCATATCGACAAGATCCGCCGCCATATCCTCCAGTTCCAGAATATCCGCTTCCCGCAGTACCCGGACCGCCCGGCGGTATACCTGTGCATCCTGCACCTGTTCCATGGCCGCCGTCATGGTCGTCACAAAGATCCCGCTGTCCCGGCTCATCAGTGCATGGATCGCCTGCAGACGCTCGACCGCCAATGCATTGCCATGGACATCCGCACTGTAAAAAATGACATCCTTGGCCGGGTAAAACCAGACGTCCCGGTCAAAGACCCTGAAGTCCGAGATCAGCTCACGGGCATGCACTTCGTCCGCTGCCACCACGACCGTCCATCCGCTGTCACGGCGCAGTCCCTGGATCAACTGAACCTTCTGGCTTTCCAGACAGCCTGAAATGTGAATAGGGAGTCTCCTGCGTGACAGGCACTCCCTGGCGGTCTGTATGGTATTCATCTCTTCTAATGGCTGCAATAACGTATGCATGTCTGCCTCCATTTCGACTATTTGTTGTTAAACTGGTTCATCGCCGCATTGACATCTCGATCCAGGATCACCTCACAGGCCTGCACCGCATGAGCCAGTCCCTCGCGCACCAGCGGCTCCTCCTCTTTCGGAAACCGGCCCAGCACATGATCGGCCAGATCCCATCCCTGCGGCTTGTGGCCGACGCCGATGCGGATCCTGGCAAAGTTCTGTGTCCCCACATGGGCGATAATGCTCTTCATGCCATTGTGTCCACCGGCGCTTCCCTTCGGACGGATGCGCAGCTTGCCGGTGTCCAGATCCACGTCATCGTAGATCACGATCAGCTCAGACTCGGGATCCACCTTAAAGTAATCCACCAGCGGCCCCACGCTCTCCCCGCTCAGGTTCATATACGTCTGCGGCATGGCCAGAAGCACCTTCTGACCGGCGATCACGCCCTGCCCCAGAATCGCCTTATGTTTCTTTTTGTCCATGGAAATGCCATAGGCATCCGCGATCGCTGTGATCGCGGAGAACCCGATATTGTGGCGGGTTCCGTCATATTTACGCTCAGGATTTCCCAAGCCCACGATAATATACATATCTTTTCTCCAAATCCTGCTCTTACTGCTCTTTTTTCTTGGCCATCTTCTGCTCGATATTGCTGGTCACACGGTTGTACAACTCGACTGCCGCATTGTAACCCATCTTTTTCTGTCTGTGGTTGATGGCTGCAGACTCACAGATGACCGCCAGATTTCGTCCGGAACGGATCGGAATGGAGTGGCATACCACCTGCTTGCCCAGGAAGTCGATATACTGCTCGTTCAGTCCCATGCGGTCGTAGTCCATCTCGCGGTTGTACTCCTCCAGCTTGATGACCAGATTGATCTCCTGTTTATTCTTGACACTCTGCACACCGAACAATGTCTTGGCATCGATGATACCAATGCCGCGAAGCTCGATGAAGTGTCTGGTGATCTCCGGCGAGGTTCCGATCAGCAGCTTGTCATTGATACGGCGCAGTTCCACCACATCATCCGATACCAGACGATGTCCGCGGTGGATCAGCTCGATCGCCACCTCAGACTTACCGATGCCGCTCTCACCCATGATGAGAACGCCCTCGCCAAAGATATCCACAAGCACACCGTGTACGGAGCAGCTCGGCGCGAGTTTTTCATTGAGCCAGCGGATCAGATCCGCCATGAAAGAAGAGGTTCCGTCGCTGGTCTTTAAGATCGGCACCTTGTGGGCCGCTGCCAGTTCCAGCACATAATCCGGCACGTCAATGTTTCGGCAGTATACGATGGCCGGTGGCGGTGTGCTGTCCGCATGTCCGGTCATGATCTTCTCCAGCACCTCCAGACAATACTCTCTGGTCTTGGTCTGCATGTAGGTATTTTCCACATGGCCGATCAACTGGATACGACCGGAATCATAATAGTCAAAATAGCCTGCCAGCTGCAATGCCGGTCGATTGATATCGGACTGTGTGATCATCACCTGTTCAATGTCAATCTCCGGGGTGAGATTCGTCAGTTCCAGATCCTTGATCAGTTTGGTGAGTTCCACCTCGTGTTTGGTATTTAACATAGTCAACCGTCCTTTCTTTGTTGGAAAAATGTATAAACCGCTTCCGCGGCAGCTGTATTCATCGTCTCTACGGCAGCCAGTTCCTCCACGGAGGCCGCACCGATCGCTTCCGGCGAGGCAAAATGACGCATCAGTGCCTTGCGCCTCTTGGGGCCGATCCCCGGAATGTCATCCAGGATCGAGTGCACCTGCACCTTGCTTCGCAGGGAACGGTGGTATTCGATCGCAAAACGGTGTACCTCGTCCTGTATCCTCGTCATGAGATGGAAGCCCTCGCTGCCCACCTCGACCGGCAGTTCCCGTCCCTGAAAATACAATCCTCTCGTCCGATGGCGGTCATCCTTGACCATGCCGCAGACCGGAATGTTCATCCCAAGCGATGCGATCACTTCCTCGGCCACATGAACCTGACCGCTTCCACCGTCCATCATGATCAGATCCGGATATCTCTCGAACCCGTCAGACTGAATCCTCTGCCCATGTTCCAGCCGCCGCCCGAGCACTTCGCGCATGCTCGCATAGTCGTCCGGCCCCTGTACAGTCCGGATCCTGAACTTGCGGTAATCGCTCCTCTTTGGTTTGCCGTCCTCGAAGACTACCATGGATCCCACAGACTGGAAGCCGCTGATATTGGAGATATCATAGGACTCCACGCGATGGACTTCCTCCATCCCGAGCCATCCGGCGATCTGCTGCATCGCACCGGTCGTGCGCTGTTCCTCACGCCGCAGTTTCTGGGCATCCTGCTCCAGAACCATCGTGGCATTCTTGTGCGCCAGCTCCACCAGCCGCTCCTTCTGTCCCTTTCTCGGAACCAGGATCGTCACCTTGTTGCCACGCTTTTCGCTGAGCCAGTCCTGGATCAGCGTCCTGTCTTCTATGTCATATTCTATCATGAGTTCCTTGGGAATAAAAGGCGTACCGGAGTAAAACTGCTTGAGAAAACTCTGCAGGATCTCCTGTCTGGTCTCCCCATCCACTCCGTTCAGATGAAAATGATCCCGGCCGATCATGCGCCCCTCACGCACAAAAAACACCTGAACCACCGCCTCAGACTGATCCTTGGCCAGCGCAATGATATCCCGGTCCATGCCGCCGAAATCGGTGATCTTCTGTCTGACACCGGATTTGCGCACACTCTCCATCAGATCACGACAGGTCGCAGCCTCCTCAAATGCCATAGCCTCCGATGCCGCCAGCATCTTCGCCTCCAGATAGGACATCACTTCCTCTGTATGCCCCTCCAACAGACGAAGCGCCGCAGCAAACCGTTTCTGATAGTCCTCTTTGGACACTCTGCCCTGGCAGGGCGCATCGCACTGCTTAATATGATAGTTCAGGCATGGTCTCTCTTTGCCGCAGTCTCTTGGCAGCACCCTGCTGCACGTTCGGATCCGGTAGATCTTCTGCACCAGTTCCAGCGTGTCCTTTGCTGCCCCGGCACTGGTATACGGTCCAAAATATTTGCAGTGGTCTCTTTTTTGCTGGCGCGAAAAAATCAGCCGGGGGAAATCTTCCCCGACTGTCGCTTTGATGTAAGGATACGTCTTGTCATCCTTCAGCATGGTATTGTACTTCGGGCGGTGCTCCTTGATCAGGTTATTTTCCAGAACCAGAGCCTCCACCTCGGAGTCTGTGATAATGTACTCGAAATGATCGATCTGCGAGATCATCCGCTCGATCTTGGGAGAAACTTTTCTCCCAGGTTGAAAATACTGCCGGACACGGTTTTTTAAGCTGATCGCCTTTCCCACGTAGATGATGGCATCCCGTGAGTCGTGCATCAGATAAACACCTGGCTTGCCCGGCAGTTTTTTAAGTTCCTCTTCTAATACAAACAATGTTCGTTTCCCTATTTTTTAATCTTGGCCTTCTTCACATGACTATACTGGCTGAAATTCGTCTTCTTGCCGCTGACGCTGTAGGCACGGACCTTTACATAATAGGTCTTTCCCTTCTTCAGTCCCTTGATCGTCTTTCCTTCATCGGCAGTCGTCACTACCTTGCTCTTTGAAAATCTCTTCGATGTGGAATACAGCACCTGATATCCGTGTGCTCCCTTGATCTTCTTCCAGGAAGAGGTCAGGGTCTTTTTCCCGGGATTCTTAACCTTCAATGCTGTCACGGATTCGGAAGTATCCAGTGCAGGCTCTTTGACAGGCTTGGCTGTCGGTTTTGCGGTCGCTGCCGGTGTCGCCGATGGCTTGGCAGTCGACTTCGGTGCCGTGGTAACATTCGGCGTCGCCACCGGTTTCAATCCCTCGTCGGCATTCTCATCACAGCCTATGGTAATATCATCCGTATTGCTCAGATACAGTGTCGGCCTGGTCACGTACCAGATATATCTGGCTCCCTCGATGGAGATCGATGCCTGGTCGATACTGATACGTCCCGGCGCAATGTTGTTGGCCGGATCCGCCGCATAAAAAACTCCGTTCGTATAATCTGTCACCAGGATCGCATGTGGTCTGCTCTTGTCATAGATCACAATGCCTTCCGGATGCTTTTCCAAAAGTGCAGCTAATGTCTCCTGTGTTCCGTCAAAATCAGCATGTCCCACAGTGATCCCCGCATACTGGAAGGTCCATTTCAATCCGGCTCCTTCTTCCCATGCTGTCGTTCTCATGGAATCCACCGTGGTATTCTCCCAGTTTGCGTTGCCATTCAACATGGCCGCTCTGCGCACCAGCATCACAGCTGAAGTCAGTGTACACAGCCCCCCCGATGGCTGCTTCAAAAATACACTGCTGCGGTTGATCTGTGAAAATGATGCCGCTGATACACTCGCCGGCTGCGCTGCTGTCGATCCGAACGTCACAGCTACGGCCAGTGTAACCGATAACAATGTTTTGATAATTCGTTTTATCATAACGTGCTCCTTATTTTCCTTCCCCCGAAGTGAAATAAAATGTGTAATTG
>ERZ1034984.2378-NODE-2378-length-15246-cov-4.347245_pt1 | contig 15246 bp, 13 predicted proteins | sample MGYA00520589_ERZ1034984 | MGnify/ENA primary metagenome ERZ1034984 (study PRJEB33766, sample SAMN09781790) | gut metagenome | biome: gut microbiome | host: Homo sapiens | place: Madagascar | study: EMG produced TPA metagenomics assembly of the PRJNA485056 data... | reverse complement strand
AGATGATGCAGATCCCGAGGAGGCTGTGGCACTGGAGGCGGAGAGTATCCGCGCTCTGCCGGATGACAAAAGCTATGAGGTGACCATTCATCTTGACTTTACAGCGATCCGTAATTTCTTGGTCAGATTGATCGACAAGCTGAAACCCGAGGAACGCACTCTGGAAGATGTGAATGAGGCGATGGAGGAGAACCGGCGTCTTCTTGCAGAGGAAGGGGAAGTAAAGGCAGTTGTGGATCCGGAGGAGGTCAGCACACCAAAACAACTGTTACATAAATCGAAGCGTCTGGCGAAGTCTGTGAAACGATCTGTCCAGAAAAAAATTGATGAGGCAGCATTTGGCAAAGAAGATAAATCGGTTGACGTTGAGAAAGAATCAGCTGTCACAGAAGGGGAACATACCGTGACGGACACGGAGGAGGAAGAATTCCATCTTCCGAAGATATCCGAGGAGACCAAAGAAAAAGTAAAAAAGGTTGGGCAGACGTCAAACCGGGTCATCACAAATGTGATCATTGTGCTGATCTGTGTGGCAATTGCGTATTTCGCAGCGGCCTTTCTGACCAATTTTGTGATGTATGAGACCACAGTGGATGGAGAATCTATGGAGATGGCTCTGGATGATGGAGATTCACTGCTCGTTCAGAAGATCAGTTATTATTTTAAGGATCCACAAAGGTATGATGTCATTGTCTTTTCTATGAGAGACAGTTATACATCGACAGAGGATCATGAGAATAAAAAGTATCTGGTCAAACGAGTGATCGGTCTGCCAGGCGAAACGGTACAGATCATGGATGGCTGTGTCTACATCAATGGCGAAAAACTGGAAGATGACCATTATGGAAGTGATATTCCGATCGAGCAGGCCGGGATCGCCTCCGATCCACAGACATTGGGAGAAAACCAGTATTTTGTATTGGGGGACAATCGTGAGGTCAGCGAGGATAGCCGCGAGTTTGGTATTATCAACAAGAGTAATATTGAGGGAAAAGCCTTTTTGAGGATTTGGCCGTTCCGTCATCTGGGTTCGGTAAAGTAGTAGAACGAGGATGACGAATGTGTCAGATGGAAAGCCTGGAGGAAATACAATGGAATCCATTTCACAGATAAAGCAGTATTTTGCAAAAGCGGGGATACAGGATCTTCCGGCATTGCGCGCGCAGTATGGGGATGATCCGAGAAAGGGAGTCAGACAACTTCTGGTTCGTCTGGAGAAGGAACAGATCCGCTATGACCAGGAATTACAGAGACTGGAACAGATGAGAGCCTTTGAACATAAATACGGTGGACAATATACAGCAATCTGCGGAATTGATGAGGCCGGTCGTGGGCCGCTGGCGGGACCGGTGGTGGCCGGTGCTGTGGTTCTTCCGGAGGATTGTCAGATCCTATATCTCAATGATTCCAAACAGGTCTCTGAGTCCAGAAGAAATAGTTTATACGATGAGATCCGGGAAAAGGCGATCGCCTGGGGTGTCGGGATCATATCCGCGGAGAGGATTGACCAGATCAATATTTTGCAGGCAACCTATGAGGCCATGCACCAGGCAGTTGAGAAGATGAATGTTTCACCGGATCTGCTTCTGGTGGATGCTGTGACGATTCCGGATATGCCGATGAAACAGGTAGGCATTGTCAAGGGAGATGCAAAGAGCGTATCGATCGCTGCAGCGAGTATCCTGGCCAAGGTGACCAGGGATCGGATGATGGCAGAGTACGATACACTGTATCCGGAGTATGGATTTGCTGGGCACAAAGGATACGGAAGCAAGAAACATATTGAGGCGCTTCAGACCTATGGCCCGTGTCCGATCCACAGAAAGACATTCATCACACATTTTGTGTGAGAAAAGCCGGTGATGATGGATAAAGCGTAAGAAAAAGCCGGTGATTCATGGACAGGAAACATTGGTAACGCTGAGGAAAAGCAGGGTGAGGGAGTAACATTGTCAAACACAGGAACCAGAGCGGTTGGAACACAGTATGAGAAGCAGGCTGTCCGTTTATTGGAAAAATATGGCCTGCGCATTTTGGATACCAATTATCACTGTCGCCAGGGTGAGATCGATATTGTGGCGATGGAGGGGGAGCGGTATGTGTTTGTGGAAGTAAAATACCGTTCCGGGCTGCAGTACGGTGTCCCGGAGGAGGCTGTCTCGTTCGCAAAACAAAGGAAGATCATCCATGCGGCGAGAGTTTATCTGTATCGGCATGGCAGGGGCACGGACGTTCCCTGCCGTTTTGATGTGATCACATTTTATGCGGGGCGTGTAAGATGGCTCAGAGATGCATTTGAACTGACGGGACAGGATGTGTAAGCGGGAGGATGTTGTAAGGGAGGAAGATGCAGATGGAATTGAAGGTAAAGAGCAGAGAGAGGCTGCGGGACAAACCATACGGAAACACCTATGATCCTGGGCAGTGCTGGCTCGATGACGATGGGACAGTACCGGTGATCCGTTTTCATGCGTGGGATGATCTGCCATGGGCGGAACTGACCTTTTCGACCAGATTGGGCGGTGTCAGTGAGGGGATGTTCAACAGTATGAACTTTAATACCAAACTGGGGGATTCTCTGGAGAATGTGCGCGAGAACTACCGGCGGTACGCCCAGAGTCTCGGATTTGATTACCAGGACATTGTGCTGTCGGATCAGGTGCATGACACAAAGGTGGCGTGGGTCGGTCGCGGACAGGTCATGGGAGAGCGGGTTGAGAAAAAGATACGTGAGGCAGATGGTCTTGTCACGGATGAGGACGATGTGATTCTTGCAACATCTTATGCGGACTGCGTGCCACTTTTTTTTGTCGATGAGGCCAGACAAGTCATTGCCTCATCCCATTCCGGTTGGAAGGGAACTGTCCTGCGCATGGGGGAAAAGACGGTGAAGACTCTTGTGGATCACGGAAGCAGCCTGCAGGACATCCGTGCAGTGATCGGTCCGTCCATCTGTCAGGACTGCTATGAAGTCAGCGAGGACGTCGCGGAAGCATTTCGCCGTGAATTTAGTCCGGAGCAGTGTCAGGATATGCTTCATTGCGGCAGAATAGGGGAAGACGGATGGCAGAGATATCAGCTTGATCTCTGGGCTGCCAATTATTATGTGCTTCGTGACGCAGGACTTTCGGACAGTCAGATTACGGTGAGTGGAGTGTGTACCTGCTGCCAGCCGGATCTTCTGTTTTCCCATCGCGCCAGCCATGGCAGACGCGGCAATCTCAATGGATTTTTGCGCATCAAAAAGCGACTTGAAAACTAATTGAAGAAAAGATGGATAGAAAAAGTCCGGCAGTTTCCTCAACATGGAACGCTGTCGGACTTTTTCTATGATTTTTCAGAAATGCTCATAATGTGATAATACATCAAAATGTTTGTCTTGGACTTTGTTACTGAGGAAGGCCGGCTTTGTTCTTGCGGGCGATCATCAGTTCCTGGATACGCTCGGTGGCATCCAGAATGTCATTGACGGATGTGTCATGGTTCAGTGTGTCAATGATCAGACCGATGTAGGCACTCAGGTCAACATTGTAATAGTATTCACGGGCCAGAAGTTCGTCCGGACAGTGGATCAGATTGGTGGTATAGATCTTATCGATAAATCCGTCTGCAACTGCCTGGTCGATCAGGGAGAGTCCACCGGAGAAAATACCGAAGGTAGCACCGACGATCACCTGCTTGGCCCCGCGAGCCTTGACCTCCCTGGCGGCATCGATCATAGTCTTGCCGGTGGCGATCATATCGTCCATGATCAGAACCGTCTTGCCGGTAAGGTCATTGCCCAGAAATTCGATGGACACCATAGGATGTTTGCCATTGATCTCCTGGGAGTAGTCGTAGCGCTTGTAGAACATACCCATATTGACACCGATCAGGCTGGCGTAGTAAACCGCGCGGCGCATACCGCCCTCATCCGGGCTGACAACCATCATGTGATCGGTATCAACCTCAAGATCCGGATTCGTCTCCAGAATCTCCTTGATAAACTGATAGGAGGTATGGAAATTGTCGAAACCGCGGTTAGGAACAGCATTCTGTACGCGGCTGTCATGCGCATCAAAAGTGATGATCGTCTCTACACCCATCTCGGTCAGTTCCTGCAGTACCTGGGCGCAGTCCAGAGATTCATTGTTCACGCGGACATTCTGGCGTCCCTCGTACAAATACGGCATAATGACCGTAATGCGTCGCGGTGCACCACCACAGGCCATGATGACACGTTTCAGATCCATGTAGTGTTCGTCCGGGGTCATGGCCACCGGCTCACCGTGCAGATTGTAGGTGACATGATAGTTGACCACATCGGCGATGATAAACAGGTCGACACCGCGCACGGACTGACTGATATAGGCTCGTCCTTCTCCGGTGCCATACCGGGAACACTCTACCGGGATCAGGTACTCATCCACGTCATAGCCCATGGTGTGGAGCGTCGGACTGTCCTGCTCCTGCAGAGCCTGTTTGCGGCGGTTGGTGATGTAGTCGTTGACTTTTTTGCTGATTCCCTTGCAGTTGTCCATCGCAATGATCTTGAGTGGTGCAAGCGGCATGGAATCCTGAAACTTTCTGCTAGCCATAATTGATCCTCACTTTACAAAATTTACTAATATAAGAATGATATATCTTTTGGAGGTTTCCGTCAATAATATAGAGGTGAGGGTTTCTTTTTTTTCTGTTTTATGGTATAACGGTAACATTAGTAAAGATGAGGATGGAGGATTTATTTTGAGAAGATTTACAAAATCAGCATGTTGTATCATGCTTTCTGTTGTGATGGCAGCATCATTGTCAGGCTGCAGCCTGACTAAGACGGTGTCCGGGATCTTTGATTCCAATAAAAAGGCAGACACCAAAAAGACAGAGCCTAAGGTGACGGTTGGAGAGTACAAAGAGATCTCGCTTAAGACGTCCGACATTGACGATGCCGTACAAAAAGAGATTGACAGTGCGCTGGATAACTATGCCACTTATGATAAGATCAAGAGTGGCAAGGTCAAAAAAGGTGATACGATCAATATTTATTATGTGGGCCGTGTGGACGGCAAGACGTTTGAAGGCGGTTCCTGCACGAAGAAGGATTATCCGACAGGTTATGACCTCAAGATCGGATCCGGCAGTTTTATCCCGGGATTTGAGGATGCGCTGATCGGAAAGACGATCGGAACCAAATGCAAGATCGATGTGACATTCCCGGATCCGTACACACAGAATACGGATTTATCCGGCAAGGATGCGGAATTTACTGTGACGATCAACTCCAAACAGGGTACCAAGCACGTGCCGACGGTCAAGAAATATGTGAAGAAATATGCGACCGACTACAAAGATGTAGACGATTACAAGGCGTCTTTACGGAAGGAACAGATCCAGGAGCTCGCCTGGGATGCTGTGTATCAGGCCAGCAAGGTGGATCAGTATGACGAGGACGAGGTGACGGCTCAGATCAAGAAGTCCAACGAACAGGTCGAGAAGTATCTGTCCAACTACAATGTGACGCTTGACGACTATCTGACGCAGATGAATACCACACAGGAAGAGTTTGATCAGGAAGTGGAAAAATCTGCCAGAGAGAACATTGCCAAAAAGATGGTCTATGAGCAGATCGCCAAGACCGAGAAACTGGATCCGACCGACAAGGAGATCCAGGACAAGATTGACAGTTTTGTCACGGCGTACGGAGTCAAGGATGAGTCTGAACTGGATCAGGCGTTCCAGACGAACTATGGGGAGTCTGCCAAGAGCATGATCTCAGACCAGCTTCGTTTTGAAAAGGTAAAGACATTCCTGGCAGGAAATGTCAAGGAATCTGCATAAGACTGTGGAGAGGATGACCATATGAAGGGACACCGTATATCGGGAATTGTACCTGGCAGTATTGCGGAAGAAATGGAGATTGCCCCGGGCGATCTCCTTTTATCTGTCAATGGCCATGAACTGGAGGATGTGTTTGATTACCATTATCTGGTCAATGAAGAATATGTGGTGGTGTTGATCCAGAAGCCTGACGGCGAACAGTGGGAGCTGGAGATCGAGAAGGACTATGATGAGGATCTGGGACTTGTATTTGACCAGGCATTGCTGGACGAATACCATTCCTGCCGCAATAAGTGTATTTTCTGTTTTATCGATCAGATGCCGCCGGGGATGCGTGATACCCTGTATTTTAAGGATGATGATGCCAGACTGTCATTTCTCCAGGGAAATTATATTACGCTCACCAATATGAGCGACAAGGATATCGACCGTATCATACGGTTTCACCTTGCACCGATCAATGTCTCTGTGCACACGACCAATTCCAAACTTCGCTGTAAGATGCTTCACAACCGTTTTGCGGGGGATGCGCTGGACAAGATGAAGAAGCTGGCGGCTGCCGGGATCGAGATGAATAGTCAGATCGTTCTGTGTAAGGGATGGAATGACGGGGAGGAACTGGATCGGACGATCGCGGATCTGATGGAACTCTATCCGAGCATGCAGAGCCTTTCCGTGGTGCCGATGGGGGCCACGAAATATCGGGAACATCTGGTGCAGGTGGATCCGTTCAATGCGCAGGATGCGGGAGTGATACTGGATCAGATCCATGGCTGGCAGGCACGTATGATGGAAAAGCATGGCATTCATTTTGTACATGCCAGTGATGAGTGGTTTATCATGGCCGGACGTCCTCTGCCGGAAGCGGAGTATTACGAGGGATACGGACAGATTGAGAATGGTGTGGGCATGGTGCGTTCATTTATTGACGAATGGCAGGATGCGCTTGAGGAATATACGCAGGAGCATGGCTCCGAGAAGCTTTGTAAGACGGTCAGTTTTGTGACCGGTAGACTGTTTGCTCCTTCGCTGGAGAGCTGCGTCAGAGGGCTTGAGGCAGTCGATGAGACATTTACCGGACAGGTCTTTGCCATACGCAATGACTTTTTCGGGGAATCCATCACGGTGGCCGGTCTGGTTACGGCGCAGGATATCATTGCCCAGCTCTCCGGAAAAGATCTGGGAGAGGTGCTTCTGGTGCCGGATACCATGCTCCGTGCAGATGAAGACATCTTTCTGGATGATATAACCGTGGAAGAACTGTCTCAAACTTTACAAATTCCGGTGGTTATTGTAAAATCAAATGGGTATTCCCTGTTGGAGGGGATTCTTGGATAATGGTGATTTGCGGGTGCAGATAACAGGTTTATTTGCACCTTTTTAGTAGTGATACAAAGAATGGAGTAAAGAACTATGAGTAAGCCGATCGTAGCTGTGGTAGGACGCCCGAATGTCGGAAAGTCCACACTGTTTAATATGTTAGCAGGAGAGAGGATCTCCATCGTCAAGGATACACCCGGCGTGACCAGAGATCGTATTTATGCGGATGTCACCTGGCTAAACTATTCCTTTACCCTGATGGATACCGGTGGAATTGAGCCAAGGACCAATGATCAGATGCTGCGCCATATGAGAGAACAGGCGCTGATGGCCATTGAGATGGCCGATGTTGTTCTCTTTCTGGTGGATGCCAAGACCGGTCTGGTGGACAATGATTATCAGGTGGCGGACATGCTCAGAAAGGCCCACAAGAAGGTTGTTCTGGTCGTCAATAAAGTCGACAATTTTGACCGCCAGATGTCAGATGTCTATGAGTTCTATAATCTGGGGATCGGGGAACCGCATCCAATCTCCTCACTTGGAAAACTGGGTGTAGGAGATATGCTTGATGAGGTGATCCATCTGTTCCCACAGGATCTGGAGGAGGAAGAGGATGACCGTCCTCGGATCGCCGTGGTAGGAAAGCCAAACGCCGGTAAATCTTCCCTGATCAACAAACTCCTTGGAGAGAACCGTGTGATCGTCTCCGACATTGCCGGAACGACCAGAGATGCGGTTGACACTGCGATCACCTGGCATGACAAAGAATATGTCTTTATCGACACAGCGGGACTTCGCCGCAAGAACAAGATCAAAGAAGAGATTGAACGCTACAGTATTCTGCGTACGGTATCTGCCGTCGAGCGTGCGGATGTGGTCATCCTGATGATCGATGCCACGGAGGGGGTTACCGAGCAGGATGCCAAGATCGCCGGTGTGGCGCATGACCGCGGACGAGGCATGCTGATCCTTGTCAATAAATGGGATCTGGTCGAAAAGGATAATTATTCCGTCAAAAAATATACGCAGGAGATCCGTGATGTCTTATCGTTTATGCCGTATGCAGATATCATGTTTGTCTCTGCACAGACAGGACAGCGCCTGCCAAAGATCTTTGACGAACTGGATATGATCATCCAGAACCATGCCCTGCGCATTGCGACCGGTGTGCTCAATGATATCCTGACGGAAGCTGTGGCACTGCAGCAGCCGCCTTCAGACAAGGGGCGCCGTCTCAAGATCTTTTACATGACGCAGGTGAGTGTGAAGCCGCCTACATTTGTAATCTTTGTCAATGACAAGAAACTGATGCATTTTTCGTATACGAGATACATTGAAAATAAAGTCAGGGAAGCATTTGGATTCCAGGGGACACCGCTGAAATTCATTATCCGCGAGCGGAAAGAAAAATAAAAACAGAGGACGAGGACATGTTGCATTTTATAGTATGTTTGATAGTGGGATATTTTTGTGGATGTATTTCCTGTGGATACTGGATGGGCCGTTTTTATCATATGGATATCCGTACCCAGGGGAGTGGAAATGCCGGTACGACCAATGTTCTGAGAACACTTGGCAAACTTCCGGCACTGATCGTCTTTGTGGGGGATCTGGCCAAGGCCGTGATCCCGATCATGGTCGTTCGGCTGGTGATCCGTCCGGAGGACTGGTATCTCTGGTGTCTTTATATCGGACTGGGGGTAGTCATCGGACACAATTATCCGTTTTACCTGAGCTTCAAAGGCGGAAAGGGAATTGCGGTTACAGCGGCTGTCGTCATGTCAGCCTGTCATCCGATCATGATCCCGATCGGACTTGGCATTTTCATCATTGTGGTGGCTCTGACCAGATATGTGTCTCTGGGATCTCTGTTTGTAGCCTGGTATATTCCGGCCTCAACGCTGATCTGGTACAGGCAGACACCGTATTTTGTGCATGCGATGGTGATCAGTCTTTTGTTTGCGGCATTTGCCTATTTTCAGCATCGTCAGAACATTGTGCGGCTGCTTCATGGCACGGAGAACAAACTGTGGGGCAATGACAAAAAGGATGCAGTCAATAAGGAAGCATAAGGAGGTATGGAGTTATGAGTAAAGTCAGTTTTTTGGGGGCGGGCAGCTGGGGAACCGCCCTTGCAATCATGCTGGCACAGAACGGTCATGAGGTGACGGTCTGGTCTGCCGTACAGGCAGAGATTGACATGCTGACCGAGCACAGAGAACATAAAAATCGTCTTCCGGGAGTGAAACTGCCGGATTCGATCGTGATCACGGGAGACCTTGAGAAGGCCTGCACGGATCAGGAACTGATCGTCTTTGCCGTGGCATCTCCGTTTGTGAGGAGTACAGCGCACCGGGCAGCGGATCTGATCCAAGAGGGGCAAAAGATCGTTAATGTGGCCAAGGGCATTGAAGATGAGACATTGATGATGCTTCGCGAGGTGATCCTCGATGAGATCCCGCAGGCGGATGTGGCGGTGCTGTCCGGACCATCTCATGCTGAGGAGGTGGCTGTCGGGATACCGACCACTGTGGTGGTAGGTGCTTCCAGCAAGGAGACGGCATTCTTCATACAGGAAGTATTTATGAATTCAAGGTTTCGTGTGTATACCAGTTCTGATATTATAGGTATTGAGCTGGGCGGATCCATCAAAAATGTGATTGCGCTGGCTGCCGGGATCCTGGACGGACTGGGGCTTGGAGACAATACCAAGGCGGCGTTGATGACGCGCGGTATCACCGAAATCTCCAGACTTGGGATCAAGATGGGCGGACGGATGGAGACATTCTGTGGCCTTTCCGGCATTGGAGATCTGATCGTGACCTGTACCAGCAATCACAGCCGTAACCATAATGCCGGTTATTTGATTGGAAAAGGATATACCACACAGGCTGCCATGGATGAGGTCAAGCAGGTAGTGGAAGGCGTGTATTCTGCCAAAGCTGCCTGGGCGCTTGCACAGAAATATGACGTAAATATGCCGATCGTGGAAGAGATTAACCATGTTCTGTTTGAGGGGATCTCAGCAATGGATGCCATGTATAATCTTCTTGGACGGGGCAAGAGTATGGAATACCCGGACTGTGGATGGGAAGAGGCATAATCTTCCGGGATGGACATACATTGATACAAACAGCGATTAGTGAGGGTATCAATGGACGAAAACACGAAGTATTGTGAGAAGCATTCCTACCGTGCGCTGCGCGTATTGACGGCAGGAATGCTTGTTTTGCTCTTTATGGCGGCAGGCACAGGTCAGATCCCGGGAGGAACCGGGGTGGCTGCATGGATCGAACATCATATGATGCAGGACACGTGGTGGTCTCATGTGGAAACATGGATCTGGTCGTTTAGGCATATGCTGCAGCAACTGTAAGAAATGAGGACAACATTGAGAAAATTAGCATTATCAGATGAGATACTGTTGTCGGTGGAAAAACCGGCAAGATATATCGGAAATGAGATCAATATGGTCAAAAAAGATCCGTCGAAGGTGGATGTGCGGTTTGCCATGTGCTTTCCGGATGTCTATGAGATCGGAATGTCCCATCTGGGGATTCAGATCCTGTACGATATGTTCAATTCCTGGGATGACACATACTGTGAGCGTGTCTATTCCCCATGGGTAGATCTGGACAGGATCCTTCGTGAGAGGAAGATCCCGCTCTTTGCTCTGGAGAGCCAGGATCCGGTCAGAGCGTTTGATTTTCTGGCATTCACCCTGCAGTATGAGATGTGTTATACCAATATTCTTCAGGTGCTGGATCTGTCCGGCATTCCGCTGAAGGCGAAATATCGTACGAAGGAGGATCCGTTTGTGATCGGAGGTGGCCCATGTTCGTACAATCCGGAGCCTATCGCTGACTTTTTTGACATATTTTACATGGGTGAGGGAGAGACAGCATACCGGGAACTGCTGGATCGTTATAAGATCTGGAAAGCATCCGGACAGGACAGAGAGGCCTTTTTGAAGATGGCAGCCGGGGTTCCGGGAATCTATGTGCCGGCGTTTTATGATGTCAGTTATCATGAGGATGGCACCCTGGCATCGTTTGAGCCGAACTGCCCGGAGGCACCGAAGCGTGTCGTCAAGGAAGTGGAGATGAACCTGTCGGATACGTACTATCCGAAAAAGCCGCTGGTTCCTTACATTAAGGTAACACAGGACCGTGTTGTGCTGGAGATCCAGCGCGGCTGTATCCGCGGATGCCGTTTTTGCCAGGCGGGGATGCTGTATCGTCCGATCCGTCCGAGAAGCCTGGACTTTCTAAAGGAATGTGCGCAGTCTATGCTGGACTCCACCGGCCATGAGGAGATCACCCTGAGTTCCCTGAGCTCCAGCGATTACAAGGAACTGCCGGAACTGGTATACTGGCTGATCGATGAATGCAAGAAAAAGAGAGTGAATATAGCGCTTCCTTCCCTGCGTATTGACACCTTTTCCAAGGATTTTTCCCTGGAGGTTATGTCCAAGATACAGGATGTGCGAAAGAGCAGTCTGACGTTTGCTCCGGAGGCTGGTTCCCAGAGAATGCGCAACGTGATCAACAAGGGACTGACAGAGGAGGAGATCCTGGATGGCGCGATGGAGGCATTCCGTGGCGGATGGAATCGTGTAAAACTGTATTTTATGCTGGGACTGCCGACGGAGAGAGCGGATGATATCGAGCAGATCGCCGTGCTCTCGGACAAGATCGCCAGAGAATATTACACCATTCCGAAGGAACAGAGAAACGGAAAAGTTCAGATCGTCACCTCGACATCGATCTTCGTACCAAAACCGTTTACGCCATTTCAGTGGTCGCGCATGAATACGATGGAGGAGGCCAAGGAAAAACGTAATTTCCTGATGGACAAGGTCAAGAGCCAGCTCAATGCCAAGAGTATCAAATACAACTGCCACGATGCGGATGTCTCCGTACTGGAAGGCGTGTTTGCAAGAGGTGACCGCAAGCTCAATGACGTGATCCTGCAGGCATATCAGAGTGGTTGTATCTACGATGCGTGGACGGAGTATTTTGATCTGGAAAAGTGGCAGAAAGCATTTGCTGACAATGGTGTGAACATGTCCTATTATGTGGACAGGGATCGCAATCGTGATGAACTGCTGCCATGGGATTTCATTGATATCGGTGTGACAAAGAAATTCCTTTGGAATGAGTATGAACGGGCCAGACAGGAGACTGTGACGCCGCATTGCCGCCTGAAATGTTCGGGCTGTGGAGCAGCCAGATTTGGAGGCGGTGTATGTTTTGAGAGCAGAGAGGAGGAAATCTGATGAAAGCCAGAATAAAGTTTTCCAAGACCGGATCTATGCGTTTTATCGGACATCTTGATGTTCTTCGTTATTTTCAGAAAGCATTCCGCAGGGCGCAGATCCCGGTTAGTTACAGTCAGGGATTTTCACCACATCAGATCCTTTCTTTCACGTCTCCGCTCGGCATCGGCCTGACCAGTGATGCGGAATATCTGGATATGGAACTGGAAGAATGCCCGCATCCGGAGGAGATGGTGGCGTGGATGAATACCGCAATGAATGACGAGATCCGTGTCAAAGAGTTCAGTCTGCTGCCGGATGACGCAAAGCCGTCCATGGCGATGTTGTCAGCGTGTGACTATATGCTTTGTCTCAAACCGGAGGTGACTCATCCGTTCGGCGACAGAACATATGTTGAGTCTGTGCTTGCTGCATTTCTTGCACAGGATGAGATAATTGTGACGAAGAAGACAAAGAAATCCGAAAAGCAGATGGATATCCGTCCGAACATCTATTATGCGGCTGCAGATCAGGAGACATTCTGTGGCATGACGGGACAGGATTACGGCGCGCTCTGTCTGGATACCGCCCAGTATCGTCCGGTGGTATATTTACAGCTTACTGCGGGAAGTGTGCTAAATATCAAGCCGGAACTTGTGATGGAGGCGTTCTGCCGGTTTGCGGATGTTCCGTATGACCCTCTGCAGTTTCAGATCCATCGTCTGGAAATGTATGGGGATGCACATGGCAAAAAGGGTGAGGTGCATCTGCTTCATGATGAGAATCCCTGTGTGTTGGTGCCATTATCAGAGTTTCAGTCGTAGACAAAAGGAGGACTTGCCATGAGTGGCTGCCGTATCATAACCAGAAAAGATGGCTACATTCTGTCTGCACTGGTGCAGGATGGACGTGTTGTAGAACTGCATCCCCAGGCGGACTGCGTGGAGACCAGGCCTGTGGTCGGAGATATTTATATCGGCAAGGTCCGCAATGTAGTGAAAAATATTGGTGCCGCATTTGTGGAGTTTGCAAAAGGGCAGATGGGGTATCTGTCGCTGCATGAGTATGAGACCTGTACGATCCATACACAGGGGCGTGTATATCAGGAGGGACGCGTGCTGATCGGGGATGAGATCTTTGTTCAGGTGAGCCGGGAGGCGGTGAAGACCAAACCTCCGACCCTGTCCGGAAAATTGGACTTCACCGGAAGATACATGGTATTATCGGTGGGAAAAACCGGAAACAGCGTCTCCAAAAAGATTATGGATCAGGAACTTCGCAGTCATCTGCAGGAACTTATGGATGAATGCAAAATACCTCAGGGGGGATGGACAGCCAGAACGAACTGCGCCGGCGCCTCCGATGAGGAGATCCGTCAGGAGATGGAGAACCTGGAGGAAAAATGCCGGCGAATGCTGGAGCAGGATATCCACAAAGGACCGTTTTATGCAGTCAGCAAAGCTCCGGAGGGATTTCTTGCGGATCTGCGCGATGGGTATGACAGCCAGACGGATCAGATCCTGACAGATGAGGAAGATCTGCATCAGAGGATCCATGCGTACATGGAAGAATATATGCCGGCGCAGCTGCACAAATTAGCATTATGGCCCGAGGGGCATGGAAAATTATCTGTGGTATACAATGTGGACCGCACACTGGAGCATGCGCTGATGCCCAAGGTATGGCTCAAAAGTGGGGCATACCTTGTGATTCAGCCGACCGAAGCATTGGTATCCATCGATGTCAACAGTGGAAAGGCAGTGTCCAAAAAGAGGGACATACAGGAAACTTATACCAGGATCAATCAGGAGGCTGCCTGTGAGATCGCATATCAGCTCCGGCTGAGAAATCTGTCGGGGATGATCCTGGTGGATTTTATCGATATGAAGGACAAGCAGGCCGGGGGAGAACTGCTGCAGACGCTGCGGCGGGAAGTAAAAAAGGATCATGTTCCCACGACGGTAGTGGACATGACCAGACTCGGGCTGGTGGAAATGACACGCAAAAAGACGACTGCATCCCTGTGGGAACAGATCCAGCGTGTCCGGAAAGAACAACAGCATGAACAGGAGAAAGGAACACAGTCATGACACAGGATGAAGTGATCATTCGATCAGGAATTGTACACATATTGGACGGTGAACTTGGTTACCCGGTTTTTTCGGAGGAGCCGTTGGAACTCTCTCCGGATATCAATGATTTTTTCCGGGGACTGATATACAAACTGTTATCCGGAGACGATCTGAAGAAATGTTCGTTTGATCAGGTGATGGCAGAGGCACCGGGGGAAGAGGATGCTCCGTTTGAGGAAGATCAGGTGACGCAGCCGGATGGCCCGTTGGTCTATGATCTGGTGAAGTCTTTCCGGGAGGAGGATCTGGTGGAACACAGCAAGATCCTGACACAGAAATTGTACGATATCATGAATGCCAATGTTGACATTCCGTCCGGTGATTTTGCGGTGGTGACCTTCCAGCTTCATAGCACGCCGTATCTGGCACTGCTCAAGATGAATTACAAGGAAAGTTTTGTACATATGACCCAGCCGTCCGAAAGCGGGGCCAATGTCAACCACATTATCAGATACCGTGCGACGCTGCCTTCTGCCACGACCAGACTGTCTGAGGCGGTGATCATCAACCTGTCCGATTATCAGGTACAGATTGTCGAAAAAAAATACGACGTCAACGGCTCCAAGGTGAACTATCTCTCCGAACTGTATCTGCACTGTCACGCAGCGATGTCCTCCAAGACCAAGCTGGACATTGTCACCAAGGCGGTAGAGCAGGTCAACAAAAAATATTACGAGGAACAGCCGGTGAAACAGATGGAGGCCAAAAGGGTCATCCAGGAGG
>ERZ1034984.2376-NODE-2376-length-15251-cov-12.062385_pt1 | contig 15251 bp, 13 predicted proteins | sample MGYA00520589_ERZ1034984 | MGnify/ENA primary metagenome ERZ1034984 (study PRJEB33766, sample SAMN09781790) | gut metagenome | biome: gut microbiome | host: Homo sapiens | place: Madagascar | study: EMG produced TPA metagenomics assembly of the PRJNA485056 data... | reverse complement strand
CTTCTCATACGCCGCCCGGTCGTTTCGCATGAAACGGTCGTACCGACCGGCATTCTTGTCCCAGAAGCCCTTGCGTTCGTGCATGGCTATCGCCCCCAATCAGTTAGAGCCATCTAACTATAACACGCGAATCATGCAGTAAGATAAGGCTAACCTTATTTTCTTGGCAAAGACGCATCTCTTCGGTTTTCGCTTACAACGGCGCGAGTCAGATGCTAGGCTGGAGCTGAAGAAGGGGCTTGGCGGACAGGTAGGTCGATACCGGTTCCCGGAACGGTGATCCAGCCAATTACGCCAGGGCTCTAGTCATGCAGGTAAACCCAATCCATGACGGGAAATAGGTCCTTTTCTCTAGCTCGACGTCTTTCGCGGGCGACGGGTTAATGTGGCTGGCGGTTGCGGAGAGACCCATAAGAGTCAGGCCCAATGCTATTTTAAGAAGGACGAGGATCGGGCTTGCTTGCCGTCAAGGTTAGCTTGGCTTTCGTTACGGCCTTCATATCCTCCTGTCAGACGAAGGGAGGGGTGACCAGTTCGACGCCTTCTTTGATGCTGGACGCGTCGAACTTGTAGGTGACATCCACGGTTGCGATGGCTCATTCCCTTGCAACGCAACAAGGCCCGAATGGTTCACTTCGCGCCGGTGTACAACTTCGGCAGCAAGGAGATCGTGGCGTGGTCGACGTCGACCAGTCCCAGCATGTCCCAGCAGACAGCCCTGCTCGACCGGCTGCTGGAGAGGATGCCCGAGGGCGCGACGCCGGTGCTTCACAGCGACATGGGTTGGCAGTACCAGCACGCCGCATGCCAGGCGTCTTCGCCTGATGGCCATGACCTTCTTTTTTGATTATTAGACATATTTAAGCTACAATTCGTGTCCAATAATCAAAAGGAGGGTTATGAGCAGAAGCGAGGAGATAGCCGAATTCGTAGAAGACTCGGGCGGCATCGCGAGCGCGGCGCAAATCGCGAAAGCGGGCTTTCTGCCGGGCTCGATCTCCTACGCCCTTGAATCGGGCGCTATAGACAAGCTTACCCGGGGCGTGTACTGTCTGCCCGAAGTCTTCGATGACGAGTTCGCAGCGATATCCTACAGGTGGAGCAAATGCGTGCTATCGCACGGAAGCGCGCTGTACCTCGCCGGCCTTTCCGACAGGGTTCCCGCCGCAATCGATGTCACCGTCCCACGCGGCTACAACCCGCGTGGCCTTATCCAAGAATATCCCGATACGAAAATCCACCGTCTCTCTCCCGAGCTCTACGATCTCGGCATCGTCAAGGCAAAGTCCCCAGGAGGGGGTACCGTGAAAGCCTATTGCGCCGAACGGGCCGTAGCCGACCTCATTTCGCAGAGAGTTTCCGAAGGGGCGGACCCCCAGCTCGTCCGCGACGCGGTCGCGGGTTATTTCAAAAGGAAAGGCGCCGACCTGCCTAAGCTCGCACGGATGTGCAGCGCGCTCGGCGTCGAGAAAGAGTTCAGGATGTATTTGGAGGTGCTCGCATGATAAGAAGCGATGCAAGCCTCAAGGGCAAAATTAAGGCGCTGGCCAAGAAAAGCAACCTGAAGCCCCAGGAGCTCCTGCAAATGTACCTGTTCGAGCATCTTTTGGTGCGGCTCGGAAAGAGCGGCTATGCCGAGGCGTTCGTTCTGAAGGGCGGCCTCCTCATCTCCTCGATGACGGGCGTCGCCCAGAGGACCACCATGGACATGGACACTACGGTGATAGGCATGGATATGGACGAAGACACGGTGAGCGAGGCCGTCGCCGCCATCTGCGCCGTGGACGTCGCCGACGGCATGGAATACTCCTTCGAGCGGATCGAGCCCATCCGCGAGGGCGACGAGTACGCGAACTGGCGCGCGCACCTGCGCGTGAGGTGCGGCAAGATAGACGCTCCCGTGAAGATCGACATCACGACCGGAGACGAGATAGTGCCCGGGCGCATCGAGTACCGCTACCCGCTCATGTTCGAGGAAGGCTCGGTCAGGGTGCTCTCGTACCCGCTCGAAACCGTGTTGGCCGAAAAGCTCGAGACGGTCGTTTCCCGGGGAATCGCCAACACGCGTGGACGCGACTACTACGACATCCACACTTTGCTCCGTTTGAAGGCCGACGAAATAAATCGGGATTCCCTGCACGAAGCCGTTGTCGCCACCGCCTCCAGGCGTGGTTCACTCGGCAAAATGGGCGACTACGAGGCCGTGCTCGGCGAGGTCAGAAGATCCGATATGATGCGGGGCATCTGGTCCTCTTACGTCTCGGCATCGCCCTATGCGGAAGGCGTCGATTTCGAAGAGGCGGTCGATTCGGCCATCGAGCTCGCAAGGCTTTCGGAGCTTGACGATTTGGACTGATGGAGATGAGAAGTCCCTCACCGCGCCAATACCAGACGATTGCGCTATAGGCATCTCTCCGACCCTTTGAATCACCCCTTTTCACGCCACCCGCTACGAACCCCGGCGGAAACCAGGGAGTAATTAAAGGAGCGACCTGCGGTTTTGCGAATCGATTGAGTCATTCCCGAAATCGCGAATCAAGGGCTGATTCGCCCAAATTGCGCACGAATCAGCCCTTAGGCGGTACGACGCGACACGCATCGACAACACTCAGACTGGATTAGTCACTGAATGGGAATAGTCGCGCACATTATCGTGAGGTTTGGTTTGAGTGAGTTTTGCGGTGTTTTGGTCCGCCAATGAAGCTCGCAATTGCCTCCAACAGTTGAATCACCGTTTTCGAAAATGCCCTCTTGGTTGTTGCTGAGAGGGCATTTCTTATAATTGGCCTGCTTTTATCAAGCTTGTTAAGCCGAAGCGCGGGACCAGTTCATCACGATTATGTGAGCTTTAGCTTGCATTACGCGTAGCCTATCAGCTCTGTACTCATGCATCTCACGGCAGCATCATCGTTTTGCTGAATTTACACTCATTCTGCACTCAGGAATATTTTAAAGATTAACCTATAAAATGCTTTCATCTGAGCCGTACCGCTCAACCCAAGATTTCCAAAGCGGGCTCTCTTTCCAACCTTTCGTGAAACCCATTCGATTCAATTCATCCACGGACCTAGTCTTTAAGAGATCAAAGAGTTTTGTTCTCCAGGAAGTATCTGGCGCTACGTGTTCAAGCAAAAAGCTAAGTATGGTTAGGATACCAAGAAGGTTGTCATATCGGATTGAAAAGGGCTCGTGCCACTCTGGGTATTTCTTGATTGTGGGAATGACTGGTCGGGTGCCGAGGCCGCGGTTCCAGAGACGACCATGATGGGCGCAGATATTACGGACAGTATTTAAGGTAATAAGCCAGGACTCCAGAACGCGAGCAGAAACACCAATTTCATTTGCAATCCTATTTCTGACCTTGATTGAAGCGCCCTTGTATAATCGCAGCATCGTTCCAAAATCCATGATGTTTACCATGACCCAATATGGAGGCATGGACTCTGCATCGCCATATTTCTTTTTGAAATGCAATACGAATGGTTCGCGGGATCGTTTGTATTCATTTTTACAATGCTTAATGAAGTCGTAGTAACCGTCTTTTTTGAAATGGGGAAGGTTGGCGCTGTCTAGGTAGCCAAAAATACCTGTCTCTTCCGCAAGCTCATAGGCGAGCTGTGTTCGAAAGTAGATCTCAACTCTCTCGATTGCATCCAGCGTGATCAATCGAAGCTGGCGATCGAAAATGTACAGATCCCATATCTTTTCGAAAGTTGTTCCTTCAACAAAGCTTTCATCGCCAGGGTCATTTGTACCAGGAATATTACAGCGTTTGAAGATGTACCAATAGCCGCTAAGTCGGTAATAGCCGATTTCTTTGAGATGACGAATCAGAAACTCTCGATCAGCTATGAGGCCACGTTCTTCTAGAAGCAAATTAGCTTGTTGATCGTACGATAACCAAACCTTTGTGTACTCCAAGAACTCTCCTAAACGCACAGAAAAGAAGACCCGCCAGTGAGCTTCAATGAGAGGCCGGCGGGTTTACTGATTTGGATGATATCACGTACACTTGAAGATTTAGTGGCGATTATCCTAATGGGTTTTCCAGTCTACTATTAATTGATTCTAGCTGCCTCCTTTTTCCTTCTAAGGCAGCTTCTTTCGGCTTGTTTATTTCGACGCACTGCTCTTTTTCCGATTCTAGTTTTTCTATCTGTTTGCTAAACATTTTGATTCGTTGGTTCATTAGCTGACAGCTTATATGAGAGCTTTTTTGTCAAGCAGGGAATAAAGGAGTGACCCTCCTTCTGGGAGGAATCACCCCATTCTCTATATCGTCAGCCGGGCAGCGCGTGTTCGCTTAACGCAAGTTGAGAGTCTTATATTCGCGGGTCGGAACCGTTATGACGACTTTCCGTTTCGGGTGGTCCGAGAAGTCTAAGAACGCGCATGGCCCATACGGGCTGCATATAGCTGCAGGTCGGATTCCCCGTCTCGACAACGCCTTGCCCGGCGTGACTGCTACATGGTCGCGAGCGCCCAGAGCCACCCGGCGAGCTCGCGAGATATCGCCGCAACCACGACGCAACCTTTCTTCCCCCTAGACTGGAGGTGAGCAGCACGCTTCTTGAGCCTCATGCAGCCTTTGCGTGCATGTTCGGCAACCTGCGCGGGAACGCCGTCGCTGGCTATTGTGGGATTGAGCATGCGCGGTCTCAGGTAGAGCCAGGACGCCTCGACGAGAAGCTTGCGCACGAGGGCGTTGCCCGTTTTCGTGACACCCCCGGTGTGCACCTTCGCCCCCGTGGAGTTCTCGGTGGTGAGGAGCCCCACGTAGGACTGGAAGGCGCGCGCGTTGGGGAAGCGGGAGAAGTCCCCAATCTCCACGGCGATCGCGAGCGCGGTGTAGGAGGAGACGCCCTTCATGCACGAGAGCCGCGACACCATCGGAGACCATCGCGCACTCCGCGCTTGCTCCTCGACCATCTTCTGCAAACGCTCCTTGCGGTCGCGCGCTGCGAGGACGTCGGCGAGAAGCTCGTCGAACACAGCTCTGTCCAGCTCGGTGTCGAACACGAGGCGTCTCAGCCAGTCCTCGTAGGCCCTTGTCCACGTCTTCTTGCCCTTCTCGTAGGAATAGCCCTTCCGGAGCAGGAAGTGGGACAGCCGCAGCTTTGCTGCCGTGAGCGCGGCGCGGGCCGTCTCCCTCATGCGGACGAGGTCCTTGGCCGCCTCCTGCTCGAGGTCGGGAATCCTCGCTTCGGGGATGTTTCCCGTGGAGAGCATGCGCGCGAGCAGCACTGCATCGCGCCGGTCGTTCTTAACGCGGTCGCCGGACGGGCGAAGCATCTTGGAGGTTGCGCCGACGAGGCATTCGAGCCCCGAGGCGTTCAGGGCCCTCGCGAGCGTAAAACCTGTGGGACCGCTCTCGTAGACTGCTCGCATCGGCCCTTCGAACCCGGAGGCCCACTCGACGATGTCCTGCGGGACGGGCTCGGAGAACGATCTTTGCGCAATCTCGCCCGTGAGGTGGTCGAGGGCGCACGCGGATACGGAGCGGGCGTGAACATCCAGCCCGATGCTGGTGCGATACGGCATGAGAGCCTCCTTTTGACTTGTGGCGGAACTTTGCTGGCAAGCATATTTTCGTTCCGACCCACGCATCCGTCATCCAGGGGGCTATTTCACACCCTGGCTCTCATATCGTCTAAAAGTCCTCTCCGAAGATTTCCTTCCAAACCTCGGTACCGTCAAGGATCTTTCGCAAATTTGCCGATGTCTAGGTGGTACCATCGGCGTTACCCAAACCTCATCGGAAACGCCGCTGTTCTTGAGCATCTCTTTCATCCTAGTTTGCATTTCAGGGGGCATAGATGCGAGGTCTTCGCGCATTGCTTGGTTTGTGGTGGCGGTTGCGTCAGAATGCCGTTGCAACAGGCTTTTCATCTCATCGGCTGAGTACATTCCCGGATTCTCAATTGCGAGCCGCTCACTAAACTCGATTGCTTCTTGATCGATCTGGGCCTTCTTGAGCTTTTCATAGCTCATGTTGTTGTTTTCTTTGACTCGATCGAAGTCTCTGTGCTTAATACAAAAAGTTTGATTTCTTATGCAACTTATCTCCAGTAGCCTCCTGTTCCTTATCAGAGTTTCATATTGCTCTGTATGGTTTTGCTTAAGTTAAGCCAAAGAGCTTTTGCTGAGCCGCTGTTTCATGTAAGTATTCATCTGCGTAATTGGTTTGTTGGACGAATTGTTGAAACGAAGGAACACCCTCATCTAAAACACCGCGTTTAGCGAGTGCGACATATATCGCGCAGCTTCGTGCTTGAGTGTTGAACCTTTTGGTCTTGCCGGATCCTGGATTGAACATGATATCGGTGAAGACCCTGAATCCTATGAGACTTTCCGCCAGTTCTCTGTTTTGAGGTTGGCATAGCGCGCTCACATACAGATAGTCGTAGAAGGCGCTTCTGGGAAGCAGGGGGTAATCCTCGCCAGATAGTCTGAAGCAGCTCATCTTCGAGCCGTTAATTTCACCCTGTATCTTCTCGAATAACGGATCACCTTCGAATTGCTCGATTGTCTTTTTGTCGGGATGGGGATTGATGTAGCGTTTTGCCAGCCTGATATTTAGCAGTTCCCTATACGGACCTCTTTCCTTGCCATCCTTGAGAAAGACCTTCGAGGATTGGAACCAGTTCTCAAGTGGATAGGATTCTAGAGTGTCTGGGTCAGTGTAAATGAGATTCATGGCTGATAAAGCTTGGCCCGTTTCGTAGTCGTGGGATGCCGTAGAGACCTCTAGGATCTCGCTTGGATCAAGATCGCTTTTCGAGAACTTTTCAAGAATGGCCTCATGCATGGCATCGCTGGATCTTTGTCTAACCTGCCAGCTCATCCCGCTATGCCAATCGAACTCCACCTCGTCTTCAATATATGCTTGACCCTCTCTTTTTGATGCGCAAAAGAAAGGCCTTGTGGCCTTGTTGATGCGAGACATACTTCCTATCCTCGCTCCTTGCCGAAGCCCTTTTGGGTATTGCGGTCAATCCTTGCGATAACCTCTTCTAAGTTAGACACGCGCGCAATAAGCTCGTTGTCTTTCTCGGTTTGCTTCGCATCATGGATTTCGAGGGAGGTCGTAAGGATAGTAGGCAGCTGATCGAATTGATCGACCACGCTTTTACAGGCAGATTCTATTCCTTTTTGCGTTGATTCGCGTGAGGCAACATCAGCTTCGAAGGCCTTCCCGATCTGTGTTGCGAACTCCGATTGCGCTTTGTCCTGCTTCGCTCTCTGCGACTCCAGCATTGCTTCGACCTTGTCAGGCACCCCTTGCAGATTCTGCTGCAAGGTCTCGCAAACCGAGGTTATAGCCTCTGTCTCCTTGGAAATCTTCTTGTGGAGCTTCGTGTAATCGCTCTCCCTGAGCTCTTTTGCAGCACCGCTGAGCTGTTTTGCCGCATCGGTAACGGCATCAAGCATCGCATCAAGCGAATCGAGGCTTTTTTGCGTCTCGACTTTTGCATCCCTGTATTCCTCGATCTCCTCTTTGAGCTTATTGAGGGTCCCGACGATCTGAAGCGCTTGCTGCTCTATCGTTTTGTACTCGTTGTCTTCCATCTCAATTCCTTGTCTATGCCGTTTATCAACCGTTCAAGGCTATCCAGGTTGGATATCGTCTGAGCATCGGCTCTAGGGAGCTCGCTCATAAGAGTCCCGTAGGATACGCCTGTCGTTCCCGAAAGCTCGATTAGGAGCTTGTCCTTGGTCTCTATCCCTACAGGTTCTGCGCTCGACCCGCCGAGGAATCTCATGAAGTTGTGCGCGCACTGTTCAGCGGACAGGCCGTAATTTTCTGTCCCGAAATGGACCATGCTGCGAACCGAGCGAGCCGAGCTAGCGGCATCTTGCTCGCGAGCTTGGATCGCAGCCGCTATGAAGTAGAACCCGTAGTGCTGCGGGTAATCCTCTAGGAGTCTCAACGCCTGTTGCAAGGTCGCTCCCTCTTCTTGCGAAGATATCGCATGGCCTATGACCCGGAGGAGCTTTCCGACGTCCGTTGCGTCGTATAGAATCGAAGCGAGCCCCGCCTCTTCATCATCTGAGCCGCCGGTGGAGAGATACCCCACGATTTGCTCGCGCAAATAGGCCTCAGCTACGTCGAGGTATTCGAACTGCGCGGCCTTTCGGCTTGCATCGAGCATTGTCATGATCGCCCTTCGGCGTCCTTCCTCGATGACCTTGTATGTGAAGTTGGTCAGCAGGTGACTGAGGACATGAAAGATATATTCCCGATCGTCTTCGATGCCAGATACCGCGCGCCCGAGGCTGCGCCTCGACTGCTGCAGGAATGCCGAGTCGGACTGGTAGGACTTGATGTATTCAAGGTAGTTTTTCGCGACAATCTCTCGAAGCTCCGGTCCATTGGCCATCACTGGTTCTATCAAAAACTCGCCTTCGTTGAAGCCGGTGTATTCAACGGTGTAGCCCTTGAATGCGCCGAGTAGCGTAAGGCGGTAGATCGCGCGTTCAAGCACGTTCTTGCTGTCAGGGCTGTTCTCGCTTCGTGCGTTTTTGAACGGGACATGCCATCGCTTGTCGTAGTAGTTATCCCTGCCGCACATCTCGAATACTCTTCGTGCGACATCGAGTTCCTCGCCGACGCCGGAGAAGGTGCTCTTGTGAAAGAATAAGCATCGACTAATATCATCTTCTGTATATCGTTCTTTTGTAGCTTCAAGCTTTCTTAGCTTTTCCAGATCCGTCTCAGAAGGATCAAGCATATCGTCGTTGAGTTCGGGATAATCGTCTGACAGGATCAGGTAAGCATAGGCATCCTTCTTATCACGAGCGGCTCGCCCAACCTCCTGATAATAGGACTCAAGGCTGCTCGGCATTCCGAAATGGATGACCCATCTGACATTCGGTTTATCAATACCCATGCCGAACGCCTTAGTCGCAACCATGATGCTCGATTCGTTTTCCTTGAATCTTTGTGCTTGCTCCGCCTTGTCCTTTTCCCACATATCATCAGAGATATTGATCAGCCTCTTTGGCTTAGTACCGCAATAGTAGGAGCATTCGCCTGGATACTTTTCTTCCAGGTGGTCCCATACACCCAAATAGCCGGCCTTTAACTGTTTTTCGGTACCCATCAAACCATAGGAGCCGCTTGCATTTTGGCAAAACACGATTCCGCCCATCGTCCTCGTATCGCCTGTATGGGCATAGAGTGTCTCCGGCCTGACGCCGAGATCGTTAGGAAGCCATTCCTGCATAATCTCGTCCAACGTGGACTGCTTGCGACCGCTTTTTGCGGCAAAGACTCGGTAGTGAAGCTCTGACCTGTCGAAGGTCTCCGGCTTGATGATCGATCCGGGAGAGGTTATTCCGAGATCGTTCTTCATATCGATGAGCACGCTAGTGGAAGCCGTGCCGGTTAGGGCGAGTAGAGGCGGGACGGCATCGCCAGTCCTGCATATCTCGCGACAATTGCGCGCGAGTCCGAGATAGGAGGTTCTGAAGTCGTGGCCCCATTCGCTAACGCAATGGGCCTCATCGATGGCCACGACCGAAACGAGGTTCTCGCTCGCGTAATTACGCACGCTGCTGATGAAGGACTGGATCTGGAATCTTTCGGGCGAGACATAGCACATAAGATACTGACCAGTTGCAAGCCTGCGCTCGACAGCCCTCTTGTCCTTGGTCTTGCTGGTGAGGCCGACGACACGGTCTATGCCTCGCGTCTCAAGATTCTGAACCTGGTCGTCGATAAGCGAGGTAATCGGTGAGACGATGAAGGCCGTACCGGGTGTCACGAGTGCGAGAAGCTGGAAAATGACGGATTTACCGCTTCCGGTCGGCAGGAGCACAATCGTGTCTTCGCGGTTCAAAGCCCTTGCCAATGCCGGATATTGCCCCCCTCTGAAGTCTTCGAACCTGAAGATGTAATTCAAGAGGGATCGCATGATGCTGGGTGTGGGATGCGCCGGAACAGGAGCCTGTACCTGAATAGGGTCGTAGTAGCATGGCGCGGTCGAGCGCATGAATGCAGACAGACGCGCCTCCTGATATCTCTCAAGATCGCCCTCAGCTGCATAGTTGATCACGAAATCCGGTGAGTCTTCTGCATTTGCGAATGTGACGCCCTTGAAAGGGCTCTCACATCCGTAAAGCTCGCTTACTGTTTGAGACAGACCGACTAGGTCATCAATCGCGGCGCGTGACACGATGGTGAGGTTATTGTCCTCGCCGCCGTTTCGAACGAAGCCTATCTTGGCGTTTCTTCCGATGCGCTGGTGCTTTGCGAGCTCGACGAGTGAGCACTGGATCTGGTGCGCTTGCGATACGCAGTCGACATACGTATTTACCCAGGAGTTGTCATTGAGCCGCGAATCGTCGCTCCCGAAAACTGCATTGTAGAAGTACTCCTCTAGGGAGCCTGAGAGCGTGCCTACTGAACTCCTGTTGAGGACCTTCTCGATGACCGCTAATGCGGTGATCTCCTCGTTTGATCGGTCAAGGTGCTTCGTGGGCTTATGGAACTCAAGCGTCCATTCGATACCGTTATCCGGGTCGGAATAATGCTTAGCGTAACTTGAGAGCATGTCGAGCGGGACGGCGATAGACCCAAAATGCGACAGACTCGGGAGTTTCTCGATTTCGGATTCGAGAAAGATGTAATCGGCCTCGGTTGACTGCCAAGAGAGGTAGTAGTATTCGAACTTCTCTTCGGGTGAGGCCTTGAGTATTCTGTCGCGTAGGTTGTCGAAGATGATGTCGTACACTTGGAAGCTGCAATTGAGCCCTTTCGAGTGCATTTTTGCTTCAAGCTGCTTAATCTTGTCGAGCCGCCCCTCATCTTTTGAGTAGTCAGAAGGGAGGATGATAGACTCAATGTACTCAGGCGGTATGGGTCCAGGTATGAGCACCTCAGCTTGAGGGTCGGTCGTCCACTCGTCCTTGAGCCCTATGGGGCGCTGCCCAGAGAATAGCTGCTCGACATTGCAACTCATCGCCCTGTTGGCAGCCGCGTTCGTGTTGGAGAATGAGTAACGTTGCCGATCGCCATCGTCCGTATATGCAAGAAGGACTTCCAGTCGTATAGCCAATACGACGTAATACCTCTCTGGATAAGTCTTTCTGATCTTGTAGAAGAACTTAATGTTCGGATGAGTGATGGAAAGGTTCACATGGTCAGAGCCGTCTAGGCGCAGCTGGTCGTTTGCTAGATACGTGATACCTTTTTCATCCAGTGTTCGTCGGGGAATCAGCCCCTTTTCCAAAATGCCTTCTAGGTTGTCGAGCGATGTGAAATGCACGAAGCGGGATACTCCGCGTTCGTGCAGATACTCAAGGGCGGATTCCGCCTCTAATTGTCCACGACTCTTTTTCAATAATACCAACCTGTGTGACGCCTTTACCTATCTAATTCCCATTGTATCAGCCGCATAGAGGCAGTTCTATGAGTCGTGCTCGCCAATCTTTCTGTTGATGTCCTCCGATTGGTCGATGGCCGAGTTAACTCCATCGTGATTCACCCTAACAGCGGATCCGTCTCCGTCGTCGTTGATTACCAGGTTCACGCCGCACATCTTGTAGAGGAGCCCAACTAGAAGAACCGTGTTCTGAAATAGGAGTTTATCCTTGTCGGTGAAGAGCTTCCAGTCTGTCTTCCCCTCATCGTTTACGATCGTACTTACTTGGCGAAGTAAAGCTTCATAGCTACCTTTGACCACCTTGATAGAGTTCGAGTATTTGGTAGCAGTGAAGCGTATATCTGAGAGAAGGTCGCATGCTTCGTTGATCTCCTTCTCTTCCTCATCGACCTGCCTGCTGAGCTCTTCTGCGCTCTCGTCGAGCTTGTGGCCCACGAAGTCTATGACCGCACCTGCGACAAGCACCGCGACTCCTGCCGTTGCCATTCTAAGCACTGCGCTGCCGACGGCCATTCCGCCGCCTCCGGCGGCAAGCGAGCCGCCGCCCAGTCAAGCTAGAATTGCATTTGCTGCCGCCACTCCGTTAAGGCTTGCGATTGCAGTTCCGGTTGAGGCGGTTCCGAGTGCTCCGATGATAGTGGTCGTCGCGCCAGCAGCAGCGATGCCTCCAGCGGTGCCCACTGCCGCACCGGCAATTCCGCCCAACGCGGCCTTCGCCCCGACAGCAACCTTGCGAAGGTCCCCCTGGCTGAATTCGGGGATATCCAACTTGGCCTGATTCAGATCGTCGAAAGTCGGGACGTTCTGCAACTTGGCGACGATATCCACGAAGGGGCCGAAGCTTTCCAGCACCTCAAGTTCAAGCTTGCCAAGATCATCCATGGCCGTTTCGGCGAGGTATCCGCAGTCCTTGAGCATCACGAGGTTGTCCTCGTGCCGCTTTTTGGCACTGTTCTCCTTGTCGTGAGCGTTAACTATCTTGGTGCCGCCATGCACGCCTGCTGCGGCTCCGGTGGCCCCAACAACGGCAGCGATCGCCATTACAACTACTAGTATCGGCATGGTTGCTCCTATGGTTCGAAGTGAAGTGATTTGGCTGGGTCGGACATATGCTTGTCGAACGAGCCGCTCCATGGGAGCCTGCCGTCGCAGACTTGCTCATAAAGTGCCAGCAGCTCCTTATTCAAGACTTCTTGGCTATCGGCTTTCGGGATCTCTTCGGCGATGCCAAATGCTATTTCCGCCTGTTGCGAGAACCCTTCAATATCCAGCTCCCTGAGTTTTCGGTATATGAGGCAATGGCTTCTCTGGACGCCTTGACAGCCTCGATGTCTCTCTCCAGGCTACCGCGGATTGCGAGCTCTCTGATGCCGAGGCCCACGAATCTAGCCAAGGCGACGTAGTTCAGGCGAGAGAAGAGATCAACAGTGTTTTCCCCTCCGCCCGACCTTATGAATGCGTCGGCTTCGTCAAAGAGGTATAGCGTGCCGCTGGAGCAATGAGGCAAGTTCGTGGTCAACTGGACGAGTTGTGCGACGTTTTTTCGCCCGATTCTCCCCTTCATGATGGCTTGGGACATCCTTCGAAAGCAAAGCCCGAGGTCAGCTTAAAGCGAGTTGGACTATTCTGAGAAATGGCAGCGCACAACTCGCTCAGTTGACCACGAACTTTGAGTTGTGCTCCCTGGAGCCGGCAGTGCCCCTTGCGCTCCCTTACGCGTCTTCGCCGCCTTCGGTCTCGCGAACGCCCAGCTCGCGCAAGTAGGGTCGCCCCTCTCGGTCCTCGAAGACGTTGACGCTCTCGGCAAAAACCACCTTAGGGCACGCCTTACGCGCCTCCTCTAGACGGTTAAGCGGAATGGCAATCGAAGGCACCTGCGCATCCCAATCCTGCGGTACGCGGCATGCTCGCGCCCACGCACGGACCGCCTTCGCGCCCTTGCCGAAAGCCTTTGCGCACTTCAGAAGCTTATCCCCCTCATCGAGGGAAAGCCAAGGATACGCAGCCCGTAAATCGGCATCCTCCAGAAACGCCTTGTTTTGCTGGAAGATCTGCCCCGTGTTCTTGTTGTCCGAGCTGCAGTAATGCACCCCCAGCTCAAGCTGCTGCTCGTCGGCGTACTCGAGCAGCGCCAGCGCCTCGGCTTCGCTGCCCGCAACGGGAACGCCGCCGCCGTACCAATAATCGTACAGGTAGTTGAACGGGTGCTTGCGCAGCTCGAAACCGCGCGCGCGGAACTCTTCCGCGTTGCAGAGGGGAAAGCAGAATTCAAGCAGGTTGATTCCCCGCACGCCCATCGCATCGAGGCGCGTGAGAAGCGGCTTCATCGTGACGAGTGTGCCGGGAATCACCGGCATTTCAACCATGACATGCGACAACGAGGACACAGCAGCCGCCATGCGCTCGAACACGGGCGCATCAGCGCTCGCGATGTCTTCGGGCTTCACGCTGAAGCGGACCTCGTCGAGCCCCGCCTGCGCGAGCTGTCCCAAGCACGCATCGTCAAGCAAATCGCCGCACGTATACAAGCGCACGTGAGCGCCGGGATACAGCTCGCGCGCCCGCTCGATGAAGGCCACGACCTGCTCCTTGTGCAGCAAAGGCTCGCCACCCGTGATGGCGAGACAGTCGAACTGGGCACCGGCATCGTGCGCGGCGTTGAGCTCGGCCACGATATCGCGTCGGTGGGAAAGGAAATACTCGTAGTGATCCTGGTTGGGATTGAAGCAGAAGTAGCAATGGCGCGTGCATCGCAGGTCGATGAAAAACGTCGCCGTGCGCTCGCCGGTGCGGCATGCCAAGCACGCAGGAGATATCCACCCGCGCCACAGGGAGCCGTCCCCGTTCTCGCAATGGCAGCCGCAGGCACGGGCCACCTGTGCGCGGCGCGCTCGGGAACAGGATTCCGAAACCTCGAAGGGAACGCCGAAAGCGGCGACCGCTTCCTCATAATCGCGTTCTACCTGGTTGAATGCTTTCGCGTATTCCCGAACGTCCATCGCAATCCCTATTCGCCAATATGTCCCATCAGCCAATCGAGCTGCACGCTATCGACATGGGCAACCATGACGATGCCCTGGGCAAATGCGGCATACAGTCCGCGCGCGTCCCGTTCGATCACTTTTTGAGCGAACGCGTTGACCCACGTGAGCACATGCGCTTCCAAAAAAGCCTTGGAATCCTGCAGCGCCTTCCGGCATTCGGAATCGCGCCCGTCGGCATATGCCTCGTACGCGCGAGACCCCATGCAACTCAGATATCCCAGCATAGCCGCAATGTGGTCATCGGGGAACTGCTTTTCAGCTTGAAGCTTCAAACCGGCGGCATGATACGCCGCACGAACATCGAGCGTGCTGCACTGGAACAGCGTCTGCTCGGTGCCCACGTACGGCGACTCCCACATATGAACGTAGCAGTCCCCGGGAATCTGGAAGAGCTTCGCGTAGTCGCTCTCCATCTCAGACGCAAGCGCCAGCACGGTATCCGAAGGCAGGTCCCCGTGCTCGTCATAGCACGCCAGAACCTCCCTCGCACAATCGCCGAGCGAGCGGTCCATCTTAGCGAGAGCGCACCCGCCGTCAACAGACAGGTCCCCATCAGAGATCACGGCAGCCTCGCAGGCGAACATCTCGCGAGCCTGCGCGCCGAAGAGCTTCGCGACGAAATCGGGCGAGCAGTTGCCGCCGAAGACCGCATGAAGCAGATCGTAGAGGTACGCGCGGCGGGCAAGATCCATACCGATGCGGCTTTCGAGTTGTTGATCAGGCATAACGCCGCTCCTTTCAAGGGAAGGCCGCCCCCTTCCCGCCGCAGCGAGAACACGGGCAGCCAACTGTTCCAGTGAATACTACACGACAAGAAAAC
>ERZ1034984.2375-NODE-2375-length-15256-cov-16.064469_pt1 | contig 15256 bp, 8 predicted proteins | sample MGYA00520589_ERZ1034984 | MGnify/ENA primary metagenome ERZ1034984 (study PRJEB33766, sample SAMN09781790) | gut metagenome | biome: gut microbiome | host: Homo sapiens | place: Madagascar | study: EMG produced TPA metagenomics assembly of the PRJNA485056 data... | reverse complement strand
AATGTTATATGATATTAGGAATTATAAATACTTTATATAATTTAATTCCAGGAACATTTAAAGACTATATAGCTATTCCCAGAAACAATATGTATGAAGCGATACATGAGATTATTTTAGGGGAAAAAGGAGTAGAGTTAGAAGTTCAAATATGTAGTTATACAATGAATAAAATTGCTAAATATGGTATAATAAATTATCTTCCATATATAAAAAAAGAAGAAATGAATTTTAAAAAGAATTTATCAGGAATACATTATAGTTTAGAATTAAAAAAAATTTTAGAAGATCCTAAAGAATTTTTAGCAACTTTAAAAAGTGAACTTTTAGAAGATGAAATATATATATTTACTCCAAAAGGAGATATTAAAGTATTACCAAAAGGAGCAACGGCAATTGACTTTGCCTATTCTATTCATGACGAAGTTGGAAATCATATGGTAGGGTGTAAAATAAATAGCATAGACATGCCACTTGTTACTAAATTGCAAAATGGAAATATTGTAGAAATTATAACAAGTGAATTAAAGACTGTTCCAGAAGAAGAATGGATTGAAGTTATAAAAACAGCTAAAGCTAAAAATCAAATACTAAAATTATTACAAACCAAGAAAGAGGAAGAGAAAAAAAGTATAAAAATAGAGATATTAGCATTTGATAGGAAAAATTTAGCATTAGAAATTACAAATGTTTTTATGAAAAATGGTATAAATATAAAAGAATTACAAACAGAAGTTACAAATAATAAAGCAAAGATTAATATTGTTGCAGAAATTAGAAGAATGGAGCAAGTAGATAAATTATCAGAAGAGCTAATGGAAATACCAAATATGATAAGAGTAATAAAATAAATAAGAATAAAATATTAAATTCCTAATATAAATATAATAAATATTTATATTAGGAGTTTTGATTATGGTAATAATTAATAAAAAGAGAATTCAAATAATTATATCTGCATTGTTAGTAGGAATATTTACATTTTCGTTGCAAATAGCAAATAATAATCAAAAAGGAGAGAAAAATAAAAATCAAAATAATGAAAGTGTAATACAAACAACGGCTACGCCAGTGTCAGGAAAAACGGTAGTGTTAGATGCTGGGCATGGTGTACCAGATGAAGGTGCACAAAGTAGCAATGGAACGACTGAAGCAGAAACAAATTTAAAAATAACACTAAAAGTACAAAATTTATTAGAACAAAGTGGGTGTAATGTAATATTAACTCGTTCAGACGAAAATGCTATTTATGATTTAGATGCACAAACACTTAAACAAAAGAAAATATCTGATATTCATAACAGAGTAAAAATAGGAAATGAAAGTTCTGCTGACATATTTGTATCTATTCACTTAAATAAAATACCTCAACAACAGTATTATGGTTGGCAATGTTTTTATAAACCAAATGATGAAAATAGTATAAAATTAGCTAAGTTATTGCAAGAAAATTTAAATAAATCTATACAAAAAGAAAACAAAAGAGTAGCGATGAAATTAGATACTGTTTATATTATGAAACATGTTGAAATACCTATATCAATAGTAGAATGTGGATTTTTATCTAACCCAGAGGAAGAAAAACAATTATTAGAAAATACATATCAAGATAAACTAGCTTGGGGAATTTATAATGGAATTATAGAATATTTTTATGAATGAGTTGCATTTTTATTGTAAAAATGATATATAATAATTAGATATTCGAAGGAGAAATGATTATGAATGATGAAAAGGAAAAGTTTAGAGCTTCATTAAAAGTAATTCAAGGAGGAAATGGTAAGAATACATCAATTGATATCCCACTAGAGGATAATAAAGAAAAAGACGAATTAGAAAAAGAAAAAAAATTACTAAAAATAGCTTATAAATATAGTGGTAGAAGTGATTCATTTGTAGATGCAGAGACAGTAAGAATGTTTAGAGAAGCAAGTGAAAGATTTAAAAAATCATATGAAGCATATTTAATAGCTAAAGATAATCTAAAAAAAGCAAAAATGGAAATTAGTCCAAAAGAGGAGTATAAGATTCATTCACTTTATGAAGAAGAAGGATTAAGCAAAGCTAGATTTGAATCAGATGCAGAGAGATTTCAAAAAATCCTAGAAAGTTACAACAAACAAGTAAATGAAAATAAACCATTAGACATGCCAAGATTTGTAAATGAAGGTAAAAAGCATTTACGAGAATCAACAGAACCAGAAATAAAAGCACCGAGAAAAGGAGCGCAACATAAAAACTATAAAGTTCAGAAAAAGAAGCATGAAAAATTAAAAAAAATTGCAAAAAGAGTTGCAGCCATTACAGGAGTATTAACGCTAACCGCAGGAGTAGCCACATATGCATATAGTGAAATAAATAGACATATAGATAAACCAATAGATATGCAAGTTGCTCAAGAAGAAGGAAAGACGATAGAGCAAATGGGAATAAGCGAAGAAACAGCACAAAAACTATTTGAATTAAATGACGAGATTAAAGCAGATTTTTCTCAGATATCTATGGGAGAAGTAATGAAAATGGCAAAAGATAATTACCAAGTAAGTTATGAAGTTCTTCAAGAAAAATTAAGTGATCCATTAAAAACTAATGAAGAAGATATCACATTTGATATACAACAAAATGATGGACCAAATGACAAAACTTATTATATAAAATTAAAAGGAAATCAAGAAAAGTACAAATATAATAATTTTTTAGATCTAGGTTTTAATAGTAATATGCCAAAAGAAATTGCAGACTACATTGAAGTTATAAAAGAAAACCAAGATTTATTAAAAGAATTAGATGAAGGAAAGTGCACTAAAGAAGAAGCTATTAATAAAATTGGAGGTTCAATTGATAATACTAGTAGATTAGTTGGTGGACAAGATTTCTATTTGGTGGATGGAAAAATAGAAGTTGATGTAACTAGAAATTCTGATATAAAGAAACAAAGAGAGCAAAAACAAAACCAAATACAAGAAACAAAAAATGTAAGTACAAAAGATTTAACAGATGAAGAAAGATAATTAAATAAAAAGTATAATATTACCACTTCTTGCAAACAATATGGATAAAACATATTGGCAAGGAGTGGAATTTTTTGAAATAAAATATTAAAAATAAATGGAACTACATTAGACCAAGAACAATTAAAAAATCATTTAGAAAAAATAGCAACAAATCACAATTTAGTAAATAAATCTCAGAAGAATACTTATCCAATACCATATCTAGAAGAGAGTTTTAAAATAATAGAAGAAGTATATAATATTTTAAACGAACATTTAAAACTAGGTATTAGTATACATCCAGCAGGAGAATGGTTATTAGATAATTTTTATATTATAGAAGAAACAGTAAAACAAATAAAAACCGAATTATCATTAAAGAAATATATTAATTTTTTAGGAATAGGTAACGGACCATATAAAGGATTTGCACGTATTTATGTTTTAGCATCTGAAATAGTAGCATATACAGATAATAAAATTGAAAAAAATGATTTAGAAATATATCTAACAAGTTACCAAACAAAGAAAAATTTAAGTATGGAAGAAATTTGGAATATAGGATTATTTTTAAATATAGCAATAATAGAAAATATTAGAGAAATTTGTGAAAAAATATATACTTCTCAAATGCAAAAGTACAAGGCAGAAAATATAGTAGAAAGATTAGTAGAAAATAAACAAAAATCAGAATTGCTATGTAAAAATAATTCTAGTAGAAAAATAAGTAAAAAAGTATGGGAAGATATGCAATACCCATTTATTGAATACATGTCATATATACTAAAAAGATACGGGAAAAAAGGTTATAGTTATTTGAACGCTTTAGAAGAAACAGTTGAATTAGCTGGTATGACTGTATCAGATGTAATAAAAAAAGAACATTTTGATATAGCTGTTCGTAAAGTATCTATTGGAAATAGTATTACAAGTATAAAAAAAATACAAAGAATTAATTTTTTAGAAATATTTGAAAAAGTTAATGGAGTAGAAGAATTGTTAAAACAAGATCCAGCTAATGTATATGATAAAATGGATAATAAAACAAAAGAATATTATAGAAATAAAATTAAGGAAATATCTAAAAAAACAAAAATATCTGAAATATATATTACAAGAAAAATGTTAGAAATTGCAAATACAAAAGAAATAGGAAGCAAGCAGTCACATATAGGATATTATTTAATTGATAAAGGAGTTAGTGAACTATATATTGGACTAAAATGTAAGAAAAAAGATAGCATAAGCGAAAAAAGTAAAACAAGAATATATATTTGTTTTACAACTTTTATTACTATGATTTTTTCTATAATAATAGGATATTTAGTAAATAAAATGACTAACAATATTTATTTAGGTTTTATAGGTTTTATTTTATTTTTAATACCAATTTCTGAATTAGTTATTCAGTTAATTCAATATATTTTAAGTAAAATAGTAAAACCAAAATTAATACCAAAATTAGATTTAACTAATGGCATTGACGAAGAAAATACTACAATGGTAGTAATACCAACAATTATAAAATCAAAAGAAAAAGTTAAGGAATTAATGCGAAAATTAGAAGTATATTATTTAGCTAATGAATCATCAAATATATATTTTACTCTACTTGGAGATTGTAGTGAAAGTACAAAAAAGGAGGAAGATTTTGATAATGAAGTAATAGAAGAAGGAAAAAAACAAGTAGATAAATTAAATCAAAAATATAAAGTTGATGAAAAAGAGTTACCAATATTTAATTTTATCTATAGAGAAAGAAAATTCAATAAAAAAGAAAACTCATATCTTGGATGGGAAAGAAAAAGAGGAATGTTAAATCAATTTAATGAGTATATTTTAGGAAATATACGAAACCCATTTAGAGAAAATACTATAGAAAACAAAATAGAAAAAGAGCAATCTAAAATAAGAGAAAGATTAGAAAAAATAAAATATATTATTACACTTGATGCAGATACAGATTTAATATTAAATTCTGCATTTGAGTTAATAGGAGCTATGGCTCATATCTTAAATAAGCCAGTTATAGATGATAAAAGAAATATAGTAATAGATGGATATGGAATAATGCAACCAAGAGTTGGAATTAATTTGGACATTAGTTATAAAAGTTTATTTACAAAAATATTTGCAGGAGCAGGAGGAATTGATTCATATACAAATGCAATATCTGATATTTATCAGGATAATTTCAAAGAGGGTATTTTTACAGGAAAAGGAATTTATGATGTTGCAGTATTTTCAAAAGTTTTAAAAGGTCAAATACCAGAAAATACAGTATTAAGTCATGATTTATTAGAAGGATGCTATTTGCGTTGTGGATTAGTATCTGATATTATGCTAATGGATGGGTATCCAACAAAATATAATAGTTTTATGAATAGGTTATCTAGATGGATAAGAGGGGATTGGCAAATTGTTAGATGGATGAATTCAAAAAGTCCATTAAATTTATTGTCAAAATATAAAATATTTGACAATCTAAGAAGAAGTTTATTAGAAGTTAGTATTATAATTTCAATTATATACTTAAACATAATAGGAATATTTTATAGTAAAAATATTTATGGAATAGTCACCTTTTTATTACTAATTTCTGTATGTCCATTTATATTAGAAATATTAAATGAGATGATTTTTAAAAGAGAAGGAGAGCAAAAACAAAAGACTTTTACTCCAAAAATATCAGGAATAAAGGGAACAATTATTAGAGGAATATTAACATTAGGTTGTTTACCATATAAAGCATATATTTCAGCAAAAGCAATTATAGTTACTTTATATAGAGTACATTTTAGTCATATGCATTTATTAGAGTGGACTACATCAGAAGAAGCGGAAAAACAAGCAAAATCAGGATTAATCTCTTATTATAATCAAATGGCAATAAATGTACTATCAGGAATTATTTCGATAGGATTAGGAAGTTTAAAGGAAAATATCTGGGCTGTTTTTTTAGGAGTATTTTGGATTTTTATTCCTATATGTATGTGGTATATTAGTAAAGATGAAAAGAAGAAAAATAAAGTTGAAGAGTTAAACAATGAAGAAAAGCAATATGCAAAAGAAGTAGGAAAAAGAACATGGAAATTTTTTGAAACATATTTAACAGAAGCAAACAATTTTTTAATTCCAGATAATTATCAAGAAGATAGAAAAGAAAAAATTGTTTTAAGAACATCTTCTACTAATATTGGTTTATCATTGTTAGCAGTTATTTCAGCTTATGACTTGGAATATATAGAGGAAGAAAAAGCATTTTATTTATTAAAAAATATAATATTTACTATACAAAGTTTGCCAAAATGGAATGGACATTTGTATAATTGGTATCAAATTCAGACCAAAGAACCACTAATACCTAGATATGTTTCAACAGTAGATAGTGGAAATTTAATAGGCTATCTTTTTGTAGTAAAAACGTTTTTAGAAGAAAATATAAAAGATAGTAATAGAGACGAAATTCAAACATTAATAGAAATTATTGATAATACAATAAAAGATACTGATTTTTCAGTATTATATAGTAAAGAACAACAAATTTTTTCAATAGGATTTAATGTAGAAGAAAACAAATTAACAGATTCTTATTATGATTTATTAGCTTCAGAAGCAAGACAAGCTAGTTTAGTAGCTATAGCTAAAAAAGATGTACCAACAAAACATTGGAATTATTTAAGTAGGACATTAACAGTTTTAGGAAAATACAAAGGATTAATTTCATGGTCAGGAACAGCCTTCGAATATCTTATGCCTAATATTAACATTCCAAAATATGAAGGAAGCTTATTAGATGAGTCTTGTAAATTTATGATTATGAGTCAAAAAGAATATGCTAAAAGATTAAATATACCATGGGGAATATCAGAAGCAGCATTTAATTTAAAAGATTTAAAATCTAATTATCAATATAAAGCATTTGGAATTCCATGGTTAGGATTAAAAAGAGGATTAGCAGACGAATTGGTAGTATCTAGTTATGCAGGAGTTTTAGCTATTACAGATGAACCAAAAGAAACTATTAAAAATTTAAAACAATTAGAAAACGAAGGAATGTACAATAAATTTGGCTTTTATGAATCAATTGATTTTACTCCAGAAAGAGTAGAAAAAGGAAAAAAATATGGTTTAGTAAAAACATATATGGCACATCATCAAGGACTAATTTTATTATCAATTAACAATTTATTTAATAATCAAATATTACAAAAAAGATTTATGAAAAATCCTCAAATTGAGGCAGTAAGTATACTTCTACAAGAAACTATGCCAGAAAAATTTATAATAACAAAAGAGAATAAAGAAAAAGTAGAAAAATTCAAATATAAAGATTATGAAAATTATATTCAAACAACATATAAAAAGATAGATGAAAGACTAATAACAGGAAATATAATTTCAAATGAAAATTATGTAGTGGCAATGAATGAAAAAGGTGAAGGGGTTAGTAAATATGAAGATATTTATATAAATAGATTTAAAGCTACAGATGATTATGGGCAAGGCATATTTTTTATTATAAAAAATATAAAAACAAAAGAAATATGGAGTTCAAACTATGCTTTTAATCAGAAAAAGGAAAAGAATTATCAAATTAGTTTTATGCCAGATAGAGACGAACAAGAACTTTTAAATGGAAATATAAAAACAACAATAAAAACAACAATTAGTTCACAAGAACCAGTAGAAATCAGAAGAGTAATTTTTGAAAATCAAGGAAATCAGGAAGAAATATTAGAAGTCACTTCTTATTTTGAACCTGTATTATCAAAAAAAGAGCAAGATTATGCTCATCCAGTATTTAATAATTTATTTTTAATCACAAAATTCGATGAAGAAACAAATAGTCTAATAGTAAAAAGAAAAAAAAGACAAATAGATGATAAAGAAATCTATTTAGCAACTAATTTATCCACAGATAGTGAAACAATTGGGGATTTAGAATATGAAATAGAAGAAGATAAGTTTATAGGAAGAGGAAATTTAGGAATTCCTAATATGATTAAAAATTCTATACCATTATCTAGAAAAATAGGATTAGTAACGGAACCAATTGTAGCATTAAAAAGAACTATAAAAATAAAGCCAAAAGAAAAAACAGTAGTAGATTTAATAATTAGTGTAGGCAGAGAAGAAGAAAAAACAAAAGAAAATATTAAAAAATATCAATCTTTTGAAAATGTAAAAAAGGAATTTGAACTTTCAAGAGCAAGAGTAGAAGCAGAGAGTAGATATTTAAGAATAAAAGGCAAAGAAATAGCTATTTATCAAAAGATGTTATCATATTTTATTTTTGATAATCCTATAAAAAGTCAATTTATGAAAAAGAATACACAAATTATATATCAAAAAGATCAACTTTGGAAATATGGAATATCTGGAGACTTACCAATTATATTAATTAAAATTAGAGATGTTAATGATGGCTATGTAATAAGAGAAGTCTTAAAAGCTTATGAATTTTTTAGAACGAAAAATATTCAAACAGAAGTAGTAATATTAGATGAAGAAAAACATAGTTATGAAAATTATGTAAGGGAAGAGATAGAAAACTCTATTTTAAATAGTCAAATGTCATATTTAAAAAATATAAAAGGAGGAATATTTACATTAACAAAAGGTGAAATAGACAAAAAAGATATAGCACTTCTAGAAACAGTTTCAGACATAATAATAGATACTGCAAAAGGAGGATTAGAAAATAATATAAAAGATTTGGAAGAAGAATATTTAGAAAAATATAAGCAAATAGGAAATGAAGAAGAAACAATTATACCAGTACCAAAAGAAACAGAGGATATAAATGTATTAAAAGACTCAGATAAATGTAAATATTACAATGAATATGGAGGCTTTTCAGAAGATGGAAAAGAATATTTAATTAAGATTAATCAAGATAATAGATTACCAACTGTTTGGAGCCATGTTATGGCAAATGAGAAATTTGGTTGTGTTATCACTGAAAATATGGGGGGATATAGTTGGTATAAAAATAGTAGAATGAATAGAGTTTCTAGTTGGGAAAACAATCCAAGTTATGATATTCCAAGTGAAATTATATATTTAAAAGATGAAGAAAGTAAAAACACTTGGTCATTAGGATTAAACCCAATGCCAGATGAAAATAATTATAATATTATATATGGCTTTGGATATGCTAAATATTCTCATAAAAATATTGGGATAGAACAGGAATTAACTGTATTTGTACCAAAAGAAGATGCTTGTAAAATTGGAATTTTAAATTTAAAAAATACTACACCAAATCGAAAAAAAATAAAATTATACTATTATATGAAACCAGTAATAGGTGAAGATGAATTAAAATCAGAAGGATTTATTACAACGAATTTTGATAGAAATAATAATATAATTTTAGCCAAAAATTTATATAGAGATGAATTTAAAAATACACAAGTTTATATTTCATCTAGTGAAAAAATTATATCATATACAGGTGATAAAAATTTCTTCATAGGAAAGAATGGAATAGAAAATCCAGAAGCACTGCAGAAAATAAAATTAAATAACGAAAATGCACTAGGTAAAAATGCTTGTATTGCTTATGAAATAGAAGTAGAAATAGAAAGTTTTGCAAATAAAGAAATTTCAATAATATTAGGTGCTGAGGACAAGACAATAGATTGCAAAAATATTGCATATAAATATAGTAAAATAGCAAATTGCAAACAAGAACTAGAAAATATAAAAAATTATTGGAAAGATAGATTAGGAAGATTACAAGTGTATACTCCTATAGAGTCAATAAATATTATTTTAAATGGCTGGATATTATATCAAACAATTTCTAGTAGGCTAATAGGAAGAAGCGGATATTATCAATCTGGAGGAGCATATGGATTTAGAGATCAACTACAAGATACTTTAGGATTAAAATATATAAATCCTGAATTATTAAAAAAACAAATAATAAAACACAGTAAACATCAATTTATAGAAGGAGATGTTCTTCATTGGTGGCATGAAGAAACCCAAAGAGGTATAAGAACAAGATTTTCGGATGATTTATTATGGCTTGTATATTTAACAGAAGAGTATATTGACTTTACCGGAGATGAAGAAATTTTACAAATAGAAACTCCATATTTACAAGGACCTATATTGGAAGAAGGAAAAGATGAAAGATATGATAAATATTTAGAATCAAACATTAAAGAAAATATTTACAAACATTGTATAAAAGCAATTGAAAAAAGTTTGAATTTTGGAGAAAATGGATTGCCTAAAATAGGATCAGGAGACTGGAATGACGGGTTTAGTACTGTTGGCAATAAAGGAAAAGGTGAAAGTGTATGGCTTGGCTTCTTTCAATATGCTATTTTAGACAGATTTATTCCAATTTGTAATAAAATGGGAGATGAGGAATTAGCCAAAAAATATGAAGATATAAAAATCAACTTAAAAAAGGCATTAAATACAAAGGCTTGGGATGGAAGATGGTTTAGAAGAGCATTTATGGATGATGGAAATGTATTAGGTAGTATGGAAAATGATGAATGTAGAATAGATAGTATTGCACAAAGCTGGAGTGTAATTTCTGGAGCAGGAGATAATGATAAAAAATATATTTCAATGGAAAGTTTAGAGAACCACTTAGTTGATAGAGAACATGGGCTTATAAAATTGTTAGATCCACCTTTTGAAAAAGGAAAATTGGAACCAGGCTATATTAAAGCATATTTACCAGGGGTAAGAGAAAATGGTGGTCAATACACACATGAGTGTTGTTGTTAGTACCAGTTTTTAAGTTAGCCGTTCGAACGCAGTGAGTTACAGATAACTTATGCAACTGAGCGATAGCAAAGTTGAAATCCTTATAAAAAATATTGATACTCTTAAGTTAGCTGTTAGCGAAGCATGAGCGTTACAGATAACTTATGCAACCGAATAAAGTGAGGTTGTAAACCTTAGAAAATACATATTGTTATTAATTTTGTATTAAAAGTATTTAAAAACACACCTTGTTGATACAAAATTAGTGATAAAAATCAAAATAATACAACAAATTTAAAAAAATGTGAAACAAATTAGAGAAAAAATACAAAAAAAGTTTCACATTTTTTGAAAATTTATGATATAATAAAAATGTGAAACAAAATCAAATAAATTAAGCAAAAATGTTTCACATTTATAAGGAGGAAAATCATGGAAGAAAAAATTGAAATTATGAATCTTCTTCAAAGTAAACAGGTTCTTGAACATGAATTACAATCACTTGCATATGGATCAGTAGAAATAAGAGAAAATGAATCTAATAAATATATATATGTACATTATAGAGAAGATGGAGTAGCTTTAACAAAATATGTTGGAGAATATTCTGATGAATTATATAATTTAGTATTAAATAATAGCATTAAAGCAAAACAATTGAAAAAGCAAATAAGAGAGATAACAAAAAAACTAAAACAATTAAATTATACAGAAGAAGAATTATCAGAAAAAGTAGAACAAAATATAGACTTTGCGAAAAGACATTTAGTAGATACAATATATAAACAAGCTATATTAGAAGGTGTTGCAACTACATTTGCAGATACAGAAAGTATTATTGAAGGTGGAAAAGTAAATAATATGACATCTGAAGATATACTAAAAATAGTAAATCTAAAACATGCTTGGGAATTTATATTAAATAAAAATGTTATTTTAAGCGATACAAACTTTGCTTTATTATGCGAAATAAATAAAATGGTAGAAGAAGGATTTTATTATACAGCAGGTAAAGTAAGAAATACACCAGTAACAATAGGTGGAACAACATGGAAACCAGATTTGCCTATTGAAAGTGTAATAAAAGAAGAATTAGAAGAAATTTTTAGTAAGGAACTGGATGATATAGACAGAGCAATCGAACTTTTATTATACACAATGAAAAAACAAGTATTTATAGATGGAAATAAAAGAACAGCTGTAATTTATAGTAATCATTATTTGATTTCAAAAGGAAAAGGAATAATAGCAATTCCAGCAGAGCTAACAGAAGAATTTAAGGACTTACTTATTCCATATTATGAGGGAAAAGATGAAAAACAAATAAAAAAATTTATTAAGGGAAAATGCTATATGAATATATAAAAGAAACAGTAAATATAAAATTGAAGAGGTTAAAATATGGGAGAATATAATGGAAGAATAAATGTAACAAAAGATACAATGATATTCGTAGTAAATAGTGTATTTGAAAACAATATTAAAGAAAGCACAACTAAAGAAGATATACTAAAAATGATGCCAGATATATATGAGAACGCAGATGAAGAGAAAATTATAGAAATGCTACCATATAGAACTTATAAAGATTTAGAAAGGTTAATTGAATATGCTAAGACAAGCGATGATATAAAAAAATTTTTCTTAAAAAGAGAGCATCCAGATATAAGATTTTTAGAAGAGGCTATGATTATAGTTTTAAGAGTTAAGTATCATGATTATAATTACACATTAAATCCAGGGGTAATAGAAAAATTAAAAGTATTATTTTCAGAAGAAAATAAGAAAATAGCAAAAAGATATGGAGAAATAGAAGATTTAACTAAATGTATGTTATATGCATATGGAATAGTGGATTTTGAATTTCTAAGAAAACAATTAAGTAAGTATATGAATGAAATAATAACTGAAACAGAATTAAGAGATATTTATTTTACGAGATTAAACTTAAATACTTTTATAAATGATTATAATATTAGATGGACAAATACTAATGAAATACAACCATTTGTTACATACTTAGATGAGGAGAAAGTGCCTATTGACATAGGACAAATTGCTGAAGAACAAAAAGCAAGAAGAATGAAATATAAACAATTTAGTAAGCAAGAGCTATTAAAAAGAGAAGAATATCTATATGACGAAAGAGCAAAAAAATTATACAAATTTCTGAAATCTAAAAATGACAATATATATGAATGGACATTTAAGAGACTATTAAAAAATAACGAATTAGGAATAGATATTTTAGGCGATTTATCTAATATGTGTATGTTTGAGGATGATAAAGAATTAAAAAAATTTATGGAGTTATTTACAGATTGGTACAATAATAGTCCTCAATATATGTTAGGTGGATATTCACCAATTGAGTTTAGGGAAACATTTAAATAAAAAGAAAAGGAGTAGAATATGGTAACATTATCTAAAATAATAGAAGGATTAGAAATGGTAGATGATATTGTTGATTGTTATTATAATCTACATAAAGATGAAATCTTTTTATCAAATATAGGAGAATATGGAGATTTGTCAGAAGATGAAATTGATGAATTATTTGAAGAGTCAATAATACTTCCAACACAATATGAAATAAATGAATATAAAATGATGGAAGATTTTATAGAAACAATTGATAACTCAGAAATAAGTAATAATTTACAACGACTAATACAAGGTAAAGGAGCTTTTAGAAGATTTAAAGACTATTGTATTGAAATGGACATAATTCAAGAATGGTATAATTTTAGAGATAAAAGATATAAGGAAATAGCAATTAGTTGGTGTAAACAAAATGAATTAGAATATATGTAAATATAAAAATGTGAAACAAAAATGATATAAAAAAGTTCCACATTTGAGATAAGCCTTAAGAGTGAAAAATTAGGGCTTATTTTTTTGCCCTAAATTTATATTAAAAACAAATAAAAAAGCCTAGGAATCGATTATGAAGCTAATTAAAAACAAAGAAAGGAGAGTTATATTAGCAAACAAAAATTAAAGGGATTATGGATTCCAGCAGAAATTTTATTAAATAATGAATTATCAGACAAAGAAAAAATAGTATTATCAATGGTTTTATATTTAAGCGATGCTACAGGGAGCTGCTTTGCAAGTAATAAATATATAGCCAATATTGTAAATGTAACCTCCGATAGAATTTCAAAAATAGTAAGTTCATTAAAATCACCACAATATAGTTATGAAAAAGAATTTGATAAAATAAAAGAAAAATATAATTTAAAAGGACAAATCAAAACAGTAAGTAATATAGCTTGTGAATATATAATAACATCAGATCATGATTATTTTGAAAGAATAGGAGAAGAGGAAACAAAGAGATTTTTTGAAACTGCATATAAATTTATAGCAGAATACAAAGACTTAGGAGAACAATATATAATGTCTGCAAAAGTGCATATGGACGAACAAACGCCTCATATGCATTTAGTATTTTTACCAGTAGTTCATACAATAGATAAAAAAGGAAATGCTATTGATAAACTTGCTTGTAGTGAATTTTGGAAAGCAAAAGATAGTTATAGACAATTACAAGATGCTTTTTACAAGTATATGGTAGAAAATGAATTTAATTTGCAAAGAGGTTTGCCAAAAGAAGAAAACAATAGACAACATTATTCTGTTGAAGAGTACAAAAAGATAACAAATTTTAAAGAAACAAAGAAAGTATTAAAAAATATGAAATTAGAATTACCAGATGTTCCAGACATTACAGATATTAATATAAATAGATTATCAAAGAAAAGAGATGAGAAGATTTTAAAAGAAATTATAAAACCAAAAGATAATGTCATTCAAAATTTATATCAAGATAATATTAACTTGCATAAAGAATTAACAAAACAAACTAAAATTGTTGAAGAAGCGGAAAAATATCAAAAAGAAAGAGATTTAATAATTGCAGACAATGAAGAATTACACAAGCAAGTAGATAGTATTAAGGTAGAATATAAAGAAAAGGAATTTGATATCGAATGGAAATATAAAAGCAAAATTAAAGGTTTAGAAAGAGAGAATAATCATTTGCACAAAATTGTAGATAAATTTTATGAAACAGTAGAAAAATTTATAAACTGGATTTGTCAAAAATTTGGTATTGGAGAATCTAAAGAATTAGTTAGAAAATTTGAAAAAGAAACTAATATGTATATTGATCCAGAGAAACAACTAAAAAAAGAAGAAAGAGCAAAAGAATGGGATTTAGAAATATAAGAGCAAACAAATTTATTTGCTCTTATAACTACTATTTCATATGTTTTAATGCAAATTCACAAGCAGATACTACGAAACCAGTAAAAGAATATTCTTTTTTATCTAGTCCTTCATTAGCTTTGTCAACAATTTCGATGATTTGAGAATTTATTTCAACAGGAAACCTAATACTTTTATAAATGTTGGCTTCGGTAGATTTTTTCATAACAAATTTATCCATAAATATAACCTCTTTTCATATTATTTTTAAATCTATTGAAATTATACTTAAAATATGGTGCATAAGATATAAC